>PVBE012164287.1_pt1 | contig 11920 bp, 10 predicted proteins | sample 1631181 | NCBI WGS metagenome assembly PVBE01 (sample SAMN08397723, study PRJNA350692) | Marine metagenome, whole genome shotgun sequencing project. | isolation source: water | place: Pacific Ocean | collected 2012-04 | reverse complement strand
TTTAGTTGGTTTTACTTAATTAATCCTGATCCTTGTGAAAATCTTCCGCATGATCCAAGAAGCAAACATCATCATGAGTTGACACACAGTTACTATAAATTTTCAGAGAAGTACCACTACCATTACATACATTTTGATCCGTATCAATTTTTGCAACTATTGTAGAAGTTTGAATTTCTACATTAAATTTTTCAGCAACTTTTTTCAAAACTGTAGCAAATTGTTCTGTTCCACCTTTTATAAATTTAATATTATGGAACAATCCATTGCTATGAACATGTTGATGTAAAAGATTATACCCCGTTCCCGCAGCATAAGGTCCAAATGATAGATGGTGTATGCCAGCAGTAGATATAGAGCTTCGGAGTAATTTATTTTCAAACCATTCATCAACTAATTCAGGCATCATCATTGGGGCAACACGCAATAGATCCACGACACCTCGAGTTCCATGTTTCCTAATCGGGGATAGTATAGATCTCATTCCTAAAATTTCTTTTATTCCTATATTTGGTAAAACAGGAGGTGTTAGTTGATACAGTTTTTCTAGAAACTGAGATAATTTTTCTATATAAGAGATAAAATCATTCCATCTTTCAGCATCTTTTTTAGAGTATTTCGTAATTGAATTAATAGTCTTACCCACATCTCTATGGAAAGCAATGTTCTCACTATTATATCCAAGAATAATTCTAAATATTTCAGGTTGAACTAATTCTAGACCGTTAGTATTCAAATCTAATAACTCGGTTAAGCGGGGATCTATCCATTTAATTGTATCATGAATTACATTGCATTTAAATCCAGGGGTAAATTCCATTGATGAGGCCATTCCGCCCACTTTATTTCTGGATTCTAAAAGGAGCACACTTTTTCCTTTCTTTCCTAAAATAGATGCAGTAGTTAATCCATTTATACCAGCACCAATTACAATTACATCATAAGTTTTCATTACCAAGTCCCTAATATCTTTTTTGCCGCCATCTCACCTGGAGATCCTGTAATCCCACCACCAGGATGCGTTCCTGATCCACATTGGAAATAATTCTTGATTGGTGTTGTATAATCAGCCCATTTCACTGCAGGTCGTAAGGAGAATAACTGTTGAAGAGTTAGCTCACCATGAAAAATGTTCCCTTCAGTTAAACCAAATGTCGATTCTAGATCTGCAGGTGTGAGTACTTGACGATGTAAGATAATATCTTTGATATTTGGCGCATATCTTGAAATAGTATTAATCACCGCATCACCAAAGGCTTCCCTTTTTTGATCATTCCAGCCTCCATTTATATCGTAAGGAGCATATTGAACAAAACATGACATAACATGCTTTCCTGGTGGAGCCATATCAGGATCTAAAACAGATGGAAGAATGATATCCATAAATGGAGATTTTGAAAAGCTACCATACTTTGCATCATCATATGCCTTTTCTAAATGATCATAGGATGGACTAATAGAAATTGCTCCACGTAAATGGTTGCCATCACCTGGCAGGCAGGTAAAGTTAGGTAGCGCGTCTAAAGCTAAATTCACTTTACCAGAAGAGCCTCGAATTCTAAAATTCTTAATTGCAGTGACAAAATCTGATGGAAGATCTGATTTATCTAGCATTTTTAGAAAAGTAAGTTTTGGATCTAGACCAGATATTACAATATTAGAATTATATTCATTGCCATTATCTAAGGCCACACCAGTAGCACGACCATTTTTAACAATAACTTTTTGAACAGATGATTCCGTCATTATTTCTACACCAAAATATTCAGCAGATCTTGCAATTGCCATACTAACACCGCCAGTGCCGCCTCGTTGAAACCCCCATGCTCTATATGCACCATCAATATCTCCCATATAATGATGAAGCATCACATAAGCAGATCCTGGGGAGCGAGGACCCATAAATGTCCCAATTATTCCACTTGCTGACATTGTTGCTTTTAACGGTTCGCACTCAAACCATTCATCTAAGAAATCTGCTGAACTCATAGTCATGAGTTTTGTTAAATATTCAAATTGCTTTGATGATAGTGATTTAACATGATCTAGCAATCTTTTTGTTGCAGAAAGATCTGATAGTGATGGCCGAATTGGATTAGGAGCTATTGTTTCAAGTATGGGTCTGACGGCCATACCAATTTGTCCCATTGCAGGTCCAAATCGCATATAGTTTTCTGCATCTTTTTTTGAATGACGCGCTATTTCTCGATATGTTTGATCAGAATCAGCTGTTCGAATTAGATAATCATTTTCTAATGGAGTCATTGTGCTCTCCAGAGGAAGAAGCTCTAGTCCAAACTTTGGTAACATCAATTCCCGCATCACATTGGATTTCATTAAACTGACGACATAGGAGCATACAGAAAATTTAAATCCTGGAAACACTTCTTCAGTTACTGCAGCTCCACCAAGTACGTGTCTTCTTTCAAGTACAAGAACTTTTTTCCCTGCTCGACCCAAGTAAGCTGCCGCAGTAAGTCCATTATGACCACCACCTATTACTATAGCATCATATTTTTTTATTTTGGACATGATCGTTTTCTTTCGGGATCATAAAAAGGAGTTTTAACTACAGTTGCTTTTGTAAGTTTCCGAAAATGTTCAACTTTTAATTCGAACATTAATTCGGATCCTTCATGAGCATAGTTAGATTTGAGATGAGCTAAAGCGATATATCGCTTTAGCAATGGTGACCATGTACCACTTGTAGCATAACCTATTTGTTCATTTTTATAATATAATGGAGTGCTTGTTCTCCATGCTGTATGTGGTAATCCCGGAGCTAAGCCCACCTCTCTATAATGTTTTTCAAATTCTGGCCATTCTATTTCGATACCAACAAAACTCCAGTCGGATCCTTGCTTCAACTCTTTATGTAATGATGATTTACCAATAAAACCGCTCTTTTTCATTTTGACTGTCCAACCCAACCCTAATTCATATGGTGATGATTTTCGGGATTCAATTAGAGCATGTCTAGATGATATATAATCCACATCTAGAAGAATCAGGCCTGCTTCTATTCTTGCAATATCCAATGCATGAAGTCCAGTAGCTGTAATTCCAAAAAATTTCCCTTTATCCATTAGAAGATCCCAAACTGCTATTGCATCGTTTGGATCCATCCATATTTCATACCCTAGGTCGCCAGTATATCCGGTTCGTGAAATTGATACGGGGATATTACCAAAGGTTGTTTCCATCATCCAAAAAAACTTTAGTTTATCTAACGTCTTGGATGAGACAGAATTCAGAATTGAGCGAGAATTAGGTCCTTGTAGAGCTAGAGCTGCTGTTGTGAATGAATCATCTTTAACTATTACATCCATTCCCACTGCATTGCTTTGAATCCATTCCAGGTTTGGTTCTGCACTTGTAATTCGAAATGTTTTTTCAGATAGTCTCTGTACAGTTCCATCATCAATAACTTTACCATCTTCATCGCACCAAGGTGTATACATAACTTGACCTACTTTACAAATAGCAATATTACGTGTTACTAATTGATTTAATAGTTGCTGCGACTCAGGTCCTTCCACAATATATTTCTTCAATGGTGTTATATCTAAGAGGCCTGCTTTTGTTCTAATAGCAAAGTACTCATTTTCATGAGTTAATTCATAGCTTGTGGCAGCAAGATACCCAGCCCATCGGCGCCATTCTTGAGACTCATTTAATTTAGATGTTCGCTCAAAGAAAGGAGATACTTTTAATTGAGTATGTGCAGTAAAATTATTTTTATAAGACATTTTATCCTTGTCGATAGATAGGTCTTGTTAGGCAGGTTGGTCCTCCAGCACCTTTCAATGAAACTTCTGATCCATCATAGGTAAAAACTTCTACATTGTTTGATTCTAATAGTGTTTTTGTAATGGGATTTCCAGACATCATAATACATTTTTTCGGAGCTAAAGGTAATACATTGCATGCCATTGATTCATATTCTTTATCAGGCACTTTGATGAGTTTTATGTTTTGGCTTTTTAAAAACTTTATAAATTTTACAGGTAAAAGTTTTGGATAAATTAAAAAAAGATTATGATCAACAGGGCTTACATTACTCATTAGATGTAGACAATTTTCAGGCCCAAGCCAATGGGGGAGAGGCACAGGTATTACATCATCCACCTGGTTTCCAAGAATATCTCTTAATTGTTGTATACCCTTTTTATTTGTTCTATATCCTTCTCCAACCGCAACTGTTCGTTCATTTATCCAAATGATATCTCCACCTTCTAGGGTTCCTGGGTATTCTATTTCTCCAACGATTGGTATATTATTTTCAATTAGGAATTTTTTTAATGACTTTGGTTCATTTTTTCTAGCTTCTTTTCCCATATTGCAGATTATAATTCCTTCAGATGTAGCAATACCAGCATCATGAGTATATATAGAGTCTAGATTTGTTTCATCATTTTTAGGTAGCATTAGTATTTCAGTCCCAAATGATTCGATAAGAGAGGTTAGTTGATTAAATTGAAATACTGATTTGTCAAATTTTGGCTGTGATATAAAATTTAAATCTTTCCAATATTTCTTTACATTATTTGTATTTTTCCATGCCGTTACGGGACTTTTCATAATTACCCTACGCAATGGATCAACCATTGTATTGCATCTTATTTTATTCACTGATAACGATTGAATAATTAAAATTAATTTTTACTTCCCACATTGTAAATTTAACTATACTTATTTATGAACAATTCTATTTATTGATCAAATATTATAATGGACACATTTAGCCATGCATTGTGGGGGAGAGGCCTATTTGGTTATCAAGGAATGCCTTGGATTGCCTTGTTTTTTGGTGCTATGCCAGACTTGGCATCTTTTGGCGCATTAATTATTGTAAATATAATTACTGGAAATGTTCCTGAATTTGGAGGCGGACCTCCTTCTTTAGATACGCTTCCAAATTGGGTTTTCTTATCCTATGATATTTTCCATAGTTATGTAACCGCTTTTTTAATAATAACAATTGTCTATTATTTTAATAAACATTATGCATTTGCTATGTTAGGGTGGCCATTTCATATATTGTTGGATTTTCCATTTCATTCAAAAGAATATTTTCCTACCAAACTTTTTTATCCTATATCAGACTTTTATTTTGATGGAGTTCCATGGAGTAATCCATTTATATGGTTCCCTAATATCATTGGTATAATCATATTATTTTATTGGCGGAAGAAGTATCATAATCAGTAAGAATTAATCAGACATTTTCCAAAATGCTATTCCCCCTGCTTGTTTACCAACTTCAATATGGTCAACTAAAACAAGGTTATCTAAATCAAAAATATCAACAGATCCTGGTTCTCCACGAACACCTTCAACAGAAACAAATGCATATTTGCTATCAGGAGATATTACTACTCCATGTGTTACTCTTCTTGTATTTTTTATCCGTGCTAATTCAATTCCTGATTCTAGATCCCAAATACCAGTTTTTGCTGCTGATTTATATGAAATAACTAAATATTTTCCATTAGGACTAACTTCACAATTATATGGTCCTTTATCTGTATTAAATTTTCTTGAAATAGCCCATTTATTTATATCAATTTCAACAACATAATCTGTGCCGTTATTTACTACATATAAATATTTATCATTTGGATGTGGATATACCCATGTAGGTTTTTCTTTCGGCATTTTATGTGATTTCATTTTTTTATGATTCATGGAACCCATCGCGTGCTTCATATGCTTATGTTTACTTACCCCAGTAAATAACGTTCTACTAATTTCAAATTTCAGAACATCAAGCTCGTATAAAGTACCTGACATCATTGCTACAGAATACTGTTTTAATCCATCATTTGTTATCCTTGATCCATGGGGCATGACACCAGTTTCAATTCGGTTTACTTCAATCATTTCTTCAGTGTCAATAATGGATATGGTACTAGGTTCATGTTCACCATGAAGATTGAAATTCACTACATATAGGAGACCCGTTGCATTTGAAATTTGCATTGTAGCTGGGAATAACCCCAGTTCCACCCGATCAATAAGTTTATCTGTACCAGTTTCGTATTTATATACATGTCCATATGGAAACCCATGAGCTAATGACAAATACCAGTATTTTCCATCGGGTGATATAGTAATTCCATGAGGACCTTCAATTTCTAAGGGCCATACTCCAACAGGAATATCTTTTATTATTTCCCCTTTTTTTCCATCAAACCTAATTAGATGAACTTCATCTTGAGATTCAGATGTTACATAAATAAAATATTCTCTTCCCTTTATTGAACCTAAGGTTATTATTATGATTAGCAGTATTCTAAAAACCATCATGTTTTAACTAATTAATCTTCTTTCTCATCAAAATCCACCAATTTTACTGCATATAGTCCACTATTCATGTCCGCAAAAAAGATATGATTTTTATAAGGTTGTGGTCCCCAAACCATTGTTGCATTTGGAATATGACCTTCTGGATGATTAGATAAATAAAAGGCTATTTCTCTTCCTTGTTTATATAAGTCACCTAGTAATTCTCCTGATATATCAATAACGCGTAATCCTCCTTGATAAAATGCTGTATATAAGGTATCACCCTGAACCCATAAATTGTGCGATCCAGCTTCAGGAACTTGGTAAATTGCTTCTTCAATAGGGTTTTTATAATCATTCATATTTAAAAAATGATAACCGCCTCTTGGATTTGCAGGCTCTTTGTTTTGAATATCTCCTAATCCAAAGGGGAAATGTTCATCACCTGCAATTACATAAAAACTTCCTGTTGACTGACTTAAAAATGGGAAGGCAGCATGATTTCTACCTGTAGTATCATGTTTCGATGTCATTAAAAGCGGACTCCTTACACTGCCTTTTCCAGCTGATTGTAAAATTGGGTTGTTCATTATGGTATATCGATTTTCTTCTGAAAACTGTAGCCCTCCAATATCTACAACATGAACCCCATCACTCCAATTAGATGAATAGGCAATTCCATTTTCAATCCATACATCATGAATACTATGTCCAGGAGTATTTAATTCATAACTAGTGACTCGCCATGGCTTAGTGGGATCAGAAATATTTATTATATCATATTTCCTTCCATTATTAACAGCAAATACATGGTTTTCATAAATAAAAGCATTATGAACGCCTCCAGTTAAACCATCACTAAACTCTGATAATATTTTTACATCATATGGATTACTTACATCAAGTATAACTACTCCATTTTTTCTGCTTGAGGCGCCTTCTCTAGTTATAACTCCTATACGTCCATCTGCAGAAACTTTTACATCATTTACTGTCCGCGCATCTACTGTTACTGTATCGATTATAACTAAATTTGATGGATCTGTAACCTCCCAAAAATAAGCCTCTCCATTTGCCTCCCATGTTCCAGTAACAGCAAAATCTCTATCACTAAATTCATCAACACCTTGCCATACCCATAAATCAGATGTAAAAACATCTGTAATTAGTCCATGTCCAATTAGTTCTGCACGCTTTTGAATATTTCTAGGTTTTATTTTTACAGTGATCGATGAAGTATATCCACTTGAAGTTGCATAAATAGTGTATTCTCCAGGATTTTCAGCAACAAATTTTCCCTTAGGCGTAACTACGCCACTCGCTGGGAGCCCTATGCCATAATTTGCATTTCCTGTAAATGAAAATTCTATAGGAACATCTGTTATTTCTTTGCCTGAAGCAGTTTTTGCTTTTGCATTCAAAGTTATTACATCGCCTGTGTGATATAGACGTTCATCAATTGATAGTTCAATTTTTCTTACTGGATTTCTTAAGACTCTCAGTTCAGTTTTTGAAAATATTTTTTTATATCTTTGATTATTTATGGAAACAGTAAGTTGAACTCGGCCTCTTTGATTGATTGAGAGGTTTCCAAATTCATCAAAACTAGCTATTGATTCATTCGATGATTCATAAGTTGGATCAATATCATTTCTTAATATTCCAGCTTGATCTAAAACTTTTGTCAAAAACTTTATTCTTGTTCCTTCATACGCAGTGCTTGGGGGGTCTATAAATTCAACTGTTTCAATTGGAGGAGCAGGTACAGAAATGGGCATGTTGCCGCGGACCCTTTTAAATCGATCATTTGTAATATTGGAAGCGTTCAGATTAAATGATCCTGATTTAAACACTTTTAATTGAACATTGGCTATTCCATCTGGATTACTGATCCAAGGCTTTACTTCAACAGATCCCCATTCGCCTGTTAATAGAAATTGGTTTTTTGATAAAGAGCCATCTTCTCTTAGTAGCGATACTTTAACTTTCAAAGAGTCCCCAATTTCTAGATCGACTGAATCAGGTTCAAATTGAAAATATAAACTGTCATCATCACTAGCAGTAAGATTCATATTTACTAATAAAAGGAAAGGATATATAATATTTAATTTTGCTTTATACATAGTTAACTACCCCTAAAATATTTTTCTCGGATTTATGTAATTTACTTCTTTGTGCTAATGAAAGCAAAAATATGGAAAAAAATAACCCTTGTATTGGATAAAACAGGATTATAAAAGAATATCAGTTATATTATAACATTATTAAAAATCAGCATTAAAGTTTATTTCTATTTGTGGGTTTTCTTGAGTGATTGGCATATCTTCAAAATGACCACCTAAAGTACTATAAGACCCATTAGGATAATCATCTGGCCAATATGTAATGGACACTGCTTCATAGTTTCTGAATGAAAGGTTGCTGAATGAGTATACATATTCAGTATCTAATACTGTTTCTAATGATAGATATTCGAAACCTGCTGGCGGTCCTTGAGGAGGATATGTGGTGTTTAATGAAAGCAATACTGATCCAGTATCTGGCCAAGTTCCACTAAAGGTAACTTTACCATATATTGATCCAGATTCGGCTAAGATTTCATCATTATTAGCTTCGTCATCTTCACAAGATATAGTAATAATGAGTAGCAATACGCTTAGTAGTCTTAATAATACTCTATACATTGTTTGTTGATCCTTTATATAATTAATTAAGTTGTTTTGAAAAATTTAATTGCCAGGTTCTGCCAGGCATTGGATAGTGTTGTATTAGCACATATTCTTTATTAAGAATATTTCTAATTATACCTGTTATCTTATAAGAATTAATCCTTTTTGTAAGCTGTAAATCAAAAATAATAGTTTCCGGTATATTTTTAATTGGGAAGCGAAATATGTTATCAATGACAGGATGATCATCGCTTAAGAAATCTTCATATTTTTGTGAGCTTTTATAATTACAAAACAGAGAAATATTTGTATTATTAAAAATTTTTCTATTAATAGAACCTTTTATTTTATGATTTGATCTATAAAGAATTGGCATATCTATATTCTTTATATCTATCATATCTAAGTATGAATAACTGACTTCTAATCTTGCTATATTAAATGGTAGATCAAAATCTCCACCTAGTTCAAGACCATATCCTTTAACATTTGTTCGGTTTAATGATTCTACAGGGATCGAATAAACAAAATCAATCATATCATTATAATAATTATAGAATATATTTGTGAACCATGTAAAATTTTGGTTGGTACGATTTTTAAAACCGATTTCTGCAGCAGTTAAATATTCTGGTTGTAATCCCGAGTTTCCTCGAAATTGCAATCCATAGCTGCTTTCATGCTCTAAGAAAAGTTCAGATATTGAAGGAGCTCTGAATCCGCGATTTATAGATAGGTGATATTGTTTTGTTGGGGCGGATTGAAAATAAAGGTTGAACTTTGGAGAGATAGCTTCAAATATTTTTTTTGGGTATTTTTTTCCACCTCGCACCCAACGATAATCATATCGTACTCCAACATCTATTTTCCATAGAGTGCTTATATTTTTCTTTAATTGACCAAACAATGCTAATGTGCGTTGAGTAGGCTGAGTATAAATTGAATTAATTACATCAGCTTTTGATTGATCATTCCCGAATTCTGTACCAATTGTTATTATTGATTTATTATCAAAGAAATGTTGGTATTCACTACGTAGCAATAGCATTTGATCATTGTATGCAGTCTGTCCTTGTATTTTTTCAATCGGCGTGTCATTTCTATCATTATATAATGTATGAAATTGATTCAAGCCAACTGAAGAGGATAAATAACCATTATCAAACACAGGGAATGAATAAAATAATTGGATGTAACTACTTACTCTTTCTGACTTTCTATATGAAATTAATCCTGGATTATCTGGGTATATAAAACCAGGTTGACCATTATTAGATTTTGTTATAATAGTAGATAGGGACCAGTTTTTTTGATTGTTTGAACTATTCTTAATTTTAAATGATCCTCGAATATTACTATGGTTTGCATTAAATCGGTGCCCATTGGAATAATTATAACCCGCAGCAGTAAAAATTTTTATGTTATTTACATCTCGACTATAATTAAGATTCAGAATGCTATTGTTATAACTTCCAACCCCAGCATCAAAAGTGAATAGTCGACTTGGTGTATTTGACTTTGTTACCATATTGATTACACCACCCATAGAATTATGACCATATAAAGAAGATGCAGGACCTCTCACTATTTCTACACGATCAATATTTTCTAAAGGAATAGCGTTCCAATCAGGGGCACCTGAATTAGGTATGGATGCAGGAAAACCATCTATAAGCAGAAGAACCCTGTTATTATAACCGCCAGGTTTATAATCCGAAGAACCACGTATAGATATATTTACATTTCGACCATGGACGTGTGCCATTTGCAGATCAATACCATGCATTGATTTTAACAATCCAGATATACTAGAGGTGCTTTTTTGTGATAACATTTTATTATCAATGATTTGTGTGATTTCAGGTGAATGTTTTGATGGGAACATTCCCACAACATTTATTGTTTCCCATATGATGGGCTCTCTTTTTAATGAAATAATTAATTTTACATCTTCATTTTCTTTCATCACAATCGACTTTGAATAAGTTTCATATCCTATAAGAGAAATTTGAAGATTATATTCTCCTTCATTCAAATTAGAAAGAACGAACTCACCATTACCATTTGTTGCACTACCAATTTCAAGATCACTTAATAATACATTTGCACCAATCATTGGAGAATCATTAATCTCATCAAATACTATACCATTTATATTTCCGGCGATAACTGAGTGGAAAACCAATAATAAATAAAAAAAATATTTCATAAATATCTTACTGTTTGCTAATTAAGTTATTTAGTAGTGCTTCGACTTCATCCTCTGATATGGAGTCCTTTTTTTCATCACCAAAGAAGATTAATCCAGTAAATAAACCACCAATAGCTTTAAACATTAGATTAGTATTTAGTTTTGGAAATTCTTTGAGTTTTACACCATCTTCTAACAGACCTTTTAGTATAGAATAAAGCTGACTTTGGTATTTTTTCCACTTCTGATCATCAAAATCAGTGAGATTTATTGCCTTTGGAGCCTGGAAAAGAAATTCATAAAGATTTGGTCTAAGCTTTGCATTGTGCGCTATCTGAACCAAAATTTTTATAAAAGTTTTTCTGGGGCTTTGTTCTTCTTGAATTATGACTTCCAAGCTTTCCATTAAGGATTTCCATCCTTCTTCCATAACGCCTAGGAAAACCTCTTCTTTTGATGAGAAGTAATAGTAAAGGGTTGCTTTTCCAAACCCTGCCTTTTCAGCAATAGAATCCATCGTTGCCCCATCTAATCCATTTGCTTTGAAAACATCAAGCGCACTGGAAAGGATGCGTTCCTGTCTAAGTTTTCGTTCTTCTAATTGGCGGTCTGAAAGCATCAGTTTATATTTCGACTACTGGTCGAATATTAATAAATACTTAATAATAAATACTAATAGAATTTTATATGATTATTGATTGATATGAAAAAAATAGATCTTTAAATCAAGTATGATTACATAAACCATTCTTTAATACTTGTATTTATATAA
>PVBE012695377.1_pt1 | contig 11922 bp, 8 predicted proteins | sample 1631181 | NCBI WGS metagenome assembly PVBE01 (sample SAMN08397723, study PRJNA350692) | Marine metagenome, whole genome shotgun sequencing project. | isolation source: water | place: Pacific Ocean | collected 2012-04 | reverse complement strand
TTTTCATGGTAAGCAAAAATAGTAAAATGCGTTTATTGGATTCATTGCTTGAAGAGTACAAAACTAATACAACACTTATTTTTTCACGAACAAAACATGGGGCAAAACGTATTGCAAGAGATATACGAAACATGGGGCACACTGCTACTGAAATTCATTCAAACCGTTCTCAAAACCAAAGAAAAATGGCGCTGGATGGGTTTAGAAAAGGGAGATTCCGTGTCATGGTTGCGACAGATATTGCTGCTCGTGGTATAGATGTGAAAGAAATATCTTTGGTGATTAACTTTGATTTGCCAGATAGCACAGAAGACTATGTGCACAGAATTGGTCGAACAGGACGAGCCGGAAGATTAGGAAAAGCAATCTCTTTTGCCGAACCATCACAAAAATTTGATATTAAAAAAATAGAGAGATTAATACGAAAAACACTACCAAAATCAGCATTACCAGAACTCCCTCCTGAAAGAGAGAAACCAAAGCACGATGAAAGGGGAGGGAATCGTAATTTTGCTAAACGTGGAAGTAGAAAGCATGCATTTCCAAAGCATAAAAAAAGAAGTAGAGATAATAAAAAACACGGAGCAAAAAAAGAAGCATTATTTGCAAGATAAGAATAAAAAACCTAGCATATCTGCTAGGTTTTTTTGTACATAAATAGGGAAAAGTGTAAGAATGCATTGTGCGACACTATTTATGATAAATTGTACAAAAAAAAATAGTAACGCACAGTCCTTACCTTTACCAAAAGCATAAGAGGTGCTATACTTTTACAAAAAAGGTATGAAACAACTACATACATTTTCTCAAACATTTAATAGTGATTTAGCAGCATTTATAGAGGAACGAATGCAATTTTGTACATCCCTAACCAAGGATCCTATATTTTTGGTGGCAATTGAGCAGACAAAACAATTGATCCTTGGGGCCGGAAAGCGTATTCGACCATACAATGCACATATGGGGTTTTGTGTTGGAAAGGGTGGTATGGATAATGCAAGGTATACAGAAGCTGTAAAAAACTATCTTTTGGCCATTGAGCTTTTTCATGTGTTTTGTTTGATCCATGACGATATTATAGACAAAAGTGTATTGCGTCGCGGTGTGCCGACGATTCATGCAGTAATTTATGAGAAATACACAAAAGAGAAGCGGGTTGGTGATATGTATCATGCAGCCACGTCCCACGCTATTTTAATGGGAGATATTGTATTTTCTTGGATTATGATGCTGCTTCAGCCAAGCCAAATATCGGAACCACAAAAACATGCTGTAGAATATTTTAATACCATGGTTCATGAAGTAAATATAGGACAGATGATTGATTTAGATATTACTACTTTAGAAAACGTAACAAAAGAAAAGATATACGAAAAGATGAAAATGAAAACTGCTTTTTACACCTTTGTTCGGCCGCTGCATATTGGCTATGCGCTTGCCGGAGGAAAAGACACAAAGACTATACAGGATTTATCTGTTTTTGGTAACCATCTGGGTATTGCGTTTCAGATACAAGATGACATATTAGATGTGTATGCCACAAAAAAAGAAAGTGGAAAGGTGTTGTGTAAAGATTTGCAAGAAGGGCAACACACACTCCTTACCCAGTATATAAACGAACAAGGTTCAGAAGAACAAAAAAATATGCTTGAGGGGCTATTTAGAAAAGAGGTGCAAGATGAGGATATTCATGCGGTTCAGGAATTTTTTACAAAAACCGGAGCGTATGACTATGCCGCAAGCTGTCTTGAGGAGGAAATGGAAAAAGCCAAAGCATGTGTGCTCGGAATGGACACTACACAGGACGTAAAAAATGAACTCCTTATGCTTGCTGATTTTGTGGTCAAAAGGAAGGTGTAGAGGTTTTTGTATCCACTTGACGTGGAGGTAAAGGCAGTATATACTATGGTTCGTAGAACAATGTGATTCCGCGGTAGCTCAGTGGTAGAGCAGTTGGCTGTTAACCAATTGGTCGTCGGTTCGAGCCCGACCCGCGGAGCAATTATAAAAAAGCTGAAAACCTCAGCTTTTTTGGGTTAATAGAAAAATTATTGTAATTTTGGTATACTATAGTAACTATATAGAAACATATGAAACAATCACTTTTTACTATCCTACGAGATAAAAAAACTAGCACAGCTGCTTTTCGGGATGCAACGCATAGGATGACACATATTTTGGCCGTAGAAGCTTTTGCGTATATAAAAGAAGAGAACGTCTCTGTTGTGACACCGTTACAGAAAAAGACAAAAGGGAAAGTGCTCGCACAACCCGTTGTTTTACTCCCAATTTTACGTTCTGGCCTTGCTTTTTTGCCAGTTTTCTTAACATATTTTCAAGACGCTGTAGTTGGATTTATAGGGTTAAAAAGAGATGAGGATACGGCTATGGCAGAAGAGTATTACAGAAATATTCCAAAAATACGATCAAATAGTATGGTTATTATTCTTGATCCAATGATCGCTACAGGTGGTAGTGCAGTAGATACTATTGCGGCATTAAAGCAGGGCGGAGTAAAAGAAAAGCAGATGCTTTTTGTTTCACTTATTGCTGCCACAAAGGGGATTGCTCGTATACGTTCCGTATATCCACATGTTACTGTTATTGTGGGGGCAGAAGACGCAAGGCTCAATAAAGATAAGTTTATTGTACCAGGCTTAGGAGATTTTGGAGATAGATATTTTAAAACAGAATAGAAATATTATTTATATAACGACATGTATATGCAAACACATTACCCGTCACTTTTGGTTGTTCTCAATTCTCAAAAAGCACTGTGGTTTTTTGTTAAAGAGGATGGTGTGGAGTTAGTAGAAGAGTTGGAAGAAAGAAAAGAACGATACACCGACCATGAAGCGCATTTTTCTGCAAGTGGAAGTGGTGCAACAGGGCAATCAGGCGCAGCTGATGTAGATAACAAAAGAGACGCAGAGTCTTTGAGTAAACACATAAAACAAGTTGCCGAAAAAACACAAGTATTGTGGCAGGCAAACACATTTGCACATTTGAGTGTTATAACACCCGAACAGTATAAAAATGATGTTGCTTCAGAAATAAAAAAAAGTATACCAAATCAGAACATAGATATGGTTTTTGGGAACCATGTGCATGCCTCAAAAAAAGAGGTAAAGGAATTGTTTCTGCGCAGTATTCGACCACAATAATAAAAATCCCCTAAGTATGTTATTTGTACACTGTTCCTGGCGTGTCTAAAAAGAGTGTATGAAAAATTGCATCATTGTGTATAATATATAAGATATAAAAAATAACAGTATGTCTAAAGTTGTTTTTAAAAATACGATAAAAAAATACACAAAAAACATAATCGACCCAGAGGAAAAGAAAACCGTTGAGATTCTTTTGGATAATATAGAAAATAACAAAGACTTCTTTGTTAGAAAAAAAGTTTCTGGAAAGATAGATATTGCAGCATCTGTATTACTTTTGTCAGAAGATCTGGAGAATGGCTTGTTTTTGTTTCACAAAAAAATACAAAAATGGACAATGCCAGGCGGGCATGCTGACGGTGAGACTGATTTGCATAAGGTTGCACTAACAGAACTTAAAGAAGAGGTGGGGATAATAATAGAACAAAAAAAAGGAATACTTCCTGTTTTTACGTACAAGTTTGATTACTCTCCAGAGGTTTTTGGGTATAAAAAAAGTATTATAAATTTATTTTATATAGAGACTTGCCCTGTGAGTCAAATACCAAAAATAATGGAACCTGATAAGTGTGAAGAGTTGCGGTGGATGAGCTTAGAGGAGGTAAAAAAATTAGCAAAAAAAAATAACTATAAAAGTTATTTGAGACTTGCTGAGGTTTGGGATAGTATGTAGAGCCGGTGTATTTTTTACTAAATTTTTCTCGTTCCTTTTTGGTCTGTTTTGGGGTAAAGGAATTGTTTCTGCGCAGTATTCGACCACAATAATAAAAATCCCCTAAGCATTTTAGGGGATTTTTTTATGAGCAGTTTAGGTGAGTATTTTATGAACTTGCTCCCAAACAGTAAAGAGACTAAATGCGCCAAAAATACAAAAAGCAGTAAGCATGATGAGTTTGCGCCAAAGTTTTGCTTGGAGAGGTTCTGGAAGTGTTTTGTGGTTCATCCAGTTTACCATTCCTATGTGTACAAACATGGCGATAGCATTGAGTACTGCACCAAGGACAATAAGAAAGCGTGGTTCGGTAACATTAAACAAGAAGAGTATTATACCAAAAGCAATTTGTGCCCAAAGAAAAGAAAAGTATATTTTTGATAAGTGGACTTTGCTATCTTTTTTTCTTCCCAGCTTCTTTATCGCGAAGTTCTCGGCCATTATTCGTGATGACGAGTCAAGAACACCAAGTTGTGTTTGAAACAACATAATGGCAACAGCAAGAAGAAAGAGAATACCTATGGCGGGGGAGATTGTTTGTGAGAGAAGTGACCCTTGATTCATCACAAATTGAATACCTTCTGCATTTGTGCCTGAGCCATATGCGGTGGTGTATGCAAGAAGCATAAGAAGACACATGGTGAGCGCTCCAATAAACCAAAAAACAAGCCCGTGTTCTATGTTAATTCGTTTCCACCATAAGTTAAAGTTGGCAATGTTTTCTTTGTTTAATGCAAATGAGTGTCCTTCGAGCCGTACATTCTGCTCTCCATCCTCTGCCCGGAAAAGACCTGCTATTTTTTGCGAGTATTTCCCCATACCATACCCTTTTTCTTTTACATAAATTGATTGTGTGAGATTAAGATTTCCTCCGGCCCCCGAATAGGCAAATGCAGCAAAAAAGGATGCAATAAAGATACCTTCTGGTAAGAACATATACCCATCACCCTGACCAACTAGACCCTGAGCAAGAGCGCCCCAATCTGCCGCCTTGGCAGACAAAAACGTAAGAACTAATATAAATGGGACAGCAAGTAAAATAAGTTTCGTGGTAAATGATTCCATCATGTCATACACCGTCTTTCCGACGCTGAGCATAATACCAATGACAAGGAGCATTCCAATGGCAATCCATTTAAAATTTGGCAGACCAAGAACACTTCCCAGGACTTTTGCTGATGCGGCTATAATTCCAGGAATACCAAAGCCAACAAATGTAGAAACAATAAACCATGATGGTGCACGTTTAAAGCGTTTCGCTAGACCCACAAACACACTTTCTCCACGGACAAGGGCATAGCGTTCAATTTCTAAATTCATGAAAAATTGAATTGTAATTCCAAGAAGTGCACCCCATGCAATACCAAGGCCAAAGTTGGCCGCTAAATAGGGCCAAAGAATAACCTCTCCAGACCCAAGACCAAGGGCCAAAATAATAAAACTTGGACCTATCATCTTTTTGATAGGAATTGGTTTGGGGAATTTCTTTGTACTCATAAGAAATATTGTTATATATTATGTATACAGTATAGCACATTCTTTGTTTTGCTGCATATTGATTTTGATTATTGAATACGGTACTATATATGCACAAGTATATATCATGATTTTTTATGTCAGAATTTGTCCACCTTCATGTCCACTCACACTATTCTCTGTTATGTGGTCTAACAAAAGTAAAACCCTTAGTAAAAGCAGCAAAGGAGCGCGGATTTTCTTCTCTAGCGCTTACTGACAATGGCGCACTCTATGGCGCAATAGAATTTTACCAGGCTTGTATTAAAGAAGGTATAAAGCCTATTATTGGATTTGATGCATATGTCGCTGCAAGGAGCATGCATGACAAGGACCTAACAAAAGATAAAATTATATATCGTATTGTACTTATTGCTGAAAATTATGATGGGTACAGAAATTTAATGAAGCTCAGTTCTGAAGCATGTCTTGATGGGTTTTTTAACGGAAAGCCCCGACTGGATAAGGGGTTGTTGCGAAAGTACAATAAAGGGGTTATTGCCCTATCTGGTTCAATTGATGGTGAGGTGCCATATTTTTACGTACCGGAAAAGATGAGGTGGCAAAAAAAGTAGCACTTGAGTATCAAGAAATATTTGGAGAGAATAATTTTTTTCTTGAATTACAGGATCACCCAGCTATTGAAGGGCAGTTAGGTGTAAATAACAAGCTTATTGCTTTGTCAAAAGAAACAGGTATTCCAATGGTGGTGACACGAGATGTGCATTATTTAAACACTGACCAGGCCGATTCACAAGATATTTTGCGGTGTATTAGCGAAGGTTGGAAAGTGGGGTATACAGACAGAGAAGATTTTAGGCATGTCGATAGATCGTTCAATACCGCGGAAGATATTATTTCTCGGTTTCGTCATGTGCCAGAGGCAATTAAGAATACAGTGCGTATTGCAGAGCGAGTGGACATAGATATCCCGCTAAATAATTGGCATTTTGCGCCAGTTGATTTACCTCCAGGAAAAACTGCCGATGATTTTCTGCGCGAAGAAGCATTTCGTTGTGCCCCAGATTTTTATCCAGAAATGGGTAAGGAGATAACGGACAGAATTGAGTATGAGCTTGATATTATTAAAACAAAAGGATACTCGCCATATTTTATCTGTGTTGCTGATTATGTCCAATATGCAAAAAGTAGAGGAATAGTAGAATCAACGCGTGGATCAGCCGCAGGTTCTCTGGTTTCTTATGTTTTAGGGATTACCACAGTTGATCCTATTCGGTTTAAACTTCCTTTTGAACGGTTCCTTAATCCTTTTAGACCAAGTCCTCCCGATGTGGATACGGATTTTGCTGATGATAGAAGGGATGAGATGATTGAGTATGTGACAAATAAATACGGTGCAGATAAGGTTGCACAGATTATTACATTTGGAACCATGGCAGCCAGGGCGAGCGTGCGTGATGTTGGGCGAGCACTTGGATTGTCGTATAGTTTTTGTGATCAGGTTGCAAAGCTTATTCCTCCGGCGGTTCAAGGGTTTCCCATGACAATTGATAAAGCACTAAAAGAGGAGCCAGATTTAAAGAAATTATATGAGACTAATGAGGATGTTAAAAAATTATTGGATTTAGCACAGCAGGTAGAAGGGTGCGCAAGACATACATCAATTCATGCTGCTGGTGTTGTTATTTCACCAACCCCACTTACAGATTTTTGTCCTGTACAGCGTGAGTCTGGTGGGGATAGGATTATTACACAATATGAAATGAAGTCAGTGGAAACGGCTGGTGTACTAAAGAACGATTTTTTAGGTATTCGAAATCTGTCTATTTTGGGTAATAGTGTGGAGATTGTAGAAAAAACAATGGGAGATGTTATTGATATTTATAATTTACCACTTGATGATGCAAAAGTGTTTGAGATGCTTGCGCGTGGTGAAACCATGGGGGTCTTCCAGTTATCTAGTTCTGGTATGACGCGGTGGCTTAAGGAGCTGAAACCAACAAATATCGATGATATTATGGCGATGGTTGCGTTGTATCGACCAGGGCCAATGGACTTTATCCCAGAATATATTAAAAGAAAACATCATCCAGAAACGGTAGACTATCCACATCCAGCGCTTGAAGATATTTTGAAAAAGTCTTTAGGGCTACTTATTTATCAAGATGATGTGATGCTTACTGCTATTGAGCTAGCAAAATATGACTGGCTTGAGGCAGATAAATTTAGAAAAGCAATGGGAAAGAAAATCCCAGAGCTTATGGTGGAACAAGAAAAGAAGTTTAAAGATGGGTGTGTGGCAAACAAGATTGATAAGTCGATTGCGAATGATTTGTGGGAAAGAATTAAACCTTTTGCAACATATGCCTTTAATAAAGCACATGCGGCTAGCTATGGTATTGTTGCGTATCAGACCGCGTACATGAAGGCGCACTATCCGGTGCAATATATGACGGCTATTTTACAGGCAGAATTTGGTGACACAGAAAAGGTGGCAGCAATTGTTCATGCGTGCAAAAGAATGGGTATTACCGTATTACCACCTGATGTCAATGAGAGTTTTAAAAACTTTGCCATGGTGTCAAAACATGGAGAGCCCGGAAGAATTCGATTTGGATTAACAGCCGTTAAAAATGTAGGAGAGCATATTTGTGAAGTGGTATACCGTGAACGGAAGGCTCATGGACAGTATAAAAGTCTAGAGGATTTATTAGAACGTGTGACCGACAAAGATTTGAACAAAAAATCACTTGAAAGCCTTATTCAGACAGGCGCTTTAGATGGTTTTGGTCATGATAGGGGGGTTTTGTTGTCTAACATTGAAAATATTTTGTTTTTTAGTAAGCAATACAAAGAAAAGCAAGTGTCTCAGCAGGAGTCGTTATTTTCGGGAACGCAAATAGCGATGGATAATAAAGTGGTGTTGAAAGAGGCACAAAATGCAACTCTAGAAGATAAGCTTGCGTGGGAAAAGAATCTTATGGGGTTGTATATTTCTTCCCATCCTTTTTTGTATTATCAAGAGGTGATGGTGCAAGAAAATGCACCATTAGTGTCGCTTATAGATGTGGAAGAGTTTGACCGAGACGCATGGGTGATTGTTGGTGGTGTAGTAGATGGAGTAAAAAAGAAAATTACTAAAAAGGGGTCGGTGATGCTTTTTGTTACTATACAGGATATGACCGGGTCAATGGAAATACTCGTGTTTCCAAAGACGTATGAAAAAACACAAGCATTGTGGCAAGAAAACGCTCTTGTGTGTATTGTGGGAAAAACCCCAAGAGATGGTGGGGATAATAAGGTATTTGCAGAAAATGTGTATGTGCTCAACAAGGAGAATGTGCACATGGTGGCACGCCAAGTGTCGCTTGGGACACAGACCACGCATAAAAGTAAAAATAAGTTTGCGGCTCCTGTGAGAGAGAAAATGGTATACATTACACTTACCAAAGAAGAGGCGGCTGCGTGTGGAGAGGGCATTAAGCAGGTTTGTGCAAAATTTCCAGGATCATACACAGTATTTTTGATTGTTGATGGTGTTACTATTCGCTCAACATTTTCTATGGATAGTTCGGATGAGTGCAAAGACGAACTGCATGCAATATTAGAGGAAGGTAGGTGTGACTTTTGTGATTAATGTAAAAAACACCCATTTTTGGGTGTTTGTGGTGCATGCGTGTGAGAGGTTAGCGCATGGCACGAATATTCATATTCCAGTGGTGGTAAAAGAGAATATTTGCAAGGTCGGGAACCCAGCTCACCACACGAAGTCTATCTTTTTCGATAAGCTGGCTTAGTTTTCGTTCGTGCACAGGGATTGTGTCTGTAATATACACTCTATCAATAGGGCAGTCTTCTGAATTGAAACGTTCTCTCGCATTTCCACAAAGCACACCATGGGTAGCAGCCGCCCAAACAGCAGAAACTCCATGTATCTCCTTTAAGGCTTTTGCAACAGAAATATTTGTTCCTCCTGTTGCAATCTCATCATCCAGTGTAATGACCAATGAGCCTGGTAAAAGCGCCGTATTACTTTCAATATCTGTCACAAGACCAAGATGCTGTGTTTTTCTGCTACTATACCTTCTTTTGTATGCCGTAAAAATTGGTGTACTTTCCATTCCCAAGGCCGCAAGTATTGTGTAGACAGGTTCAGCAAAGGTTTTATGAGCGCCATCGTCTGGGAATAAAAGGCAAATATGTTCTTTGCCCAATTCTTGTGCGTCATCCAATGCTTTGGCGAGTAATCGCCGCATCATAGAGACTGGTGTTATAACTCCAGTTTCTCCGGCCATAACAATTTGTGGGCTGTGCGGATCAGGAACAATAATCCGATCTATTTTTCCACCACAGGCTCCTTGAAACCAGCTATATACAGATCTTGGTAGTGCAAGCTCGCTAGAACCTTCATCTTTGTCTGATCGAGAAAGAGGGAAATATCCGGTGACTAAACTTATTCTGCGAGCGTGCCTTCCTTTTGCATAAGTCAGACTAAACAATAGTTGTGTAAGCATCTCTGGGGTTCCAGGTCCGGCGGCAAGTATGATGACGTCATGGCCACTGATGTGGTCGTTTGACAAATCAAGACGTGGCTCACCATTTGATCGGTAGTCCCAAATAGGTGTGACTATGTCGACTGGTGTGTTGTGTTGTGGTTTCTGTGTTTTTGCCTCAATCAGCAACTTGATTTCTCTGGCTTGTCTTTTGTGTGTTGGAAGTGGAATGAGCGTGAGTCCGCCATTTGGGTTGTGCGGTCCGTGTTGCATGAGCTCTCCTTGTGTGTGGTAGAGTAAAAAAAAGATCCCAAGTGGGATAAAAGAACAGGAACGCTGTTAGTATACGTGAAGTTTTATACGTCAAAAACTATGTTTGCGTTATACGCCAGTTTGGGTTTGCCACAATTTCATTCCACGGCGTTGTATTATTATGTGCCGCATGATGGTATCCAGCCAGCGCAATCATGGCGGCATTATCCATACAATATGTCTTTTTTGGAAAACGGAATTGAATAGGTTGTTCTCTTTTTTCTAACATGTGAGAAAGCTGTGTTTGTAACTGTGTATTTGCACTTACTCCACCACCAAGAAGAAGTGTTTTTATTGTGTGTTCCGAAAGAATGTTTTCTGTCTTCTTAAGCAAAACAGCAATAATGGCTTGTTGAAAAGAGGCACAAAAGTCTTCGAGTGTTATATTAGCATCTTCAAATGTATTATCTCGAAGCCAGTACAGTGCGGCAGTTTTTAATCCAGAAAAACTCATATCATAATCACCACTTGCAATCATTGGGCGAGGAAATGGAATAGCTTTTTTGTTTCCATGTTCTGCAAGAGCAGCAATTTTTGGTCCACCAGGATAATCAAGGCCAAGTAATTTGGCTACTTTATCAAAACATTCTCCAACCGCATCATCACGTGTTCCTCCAAGTTTGGTGTAGTCGCCATGATCTTTCATGAGAATATATTCGGTATGCCCACCGCTTGCAATAAGACAAAGCGCAGGAAACACTAAATCAGCATGGTTTTCTTCTAAAAAAGGGGAGTATATATGGCCTTCTATATGATTAATGCTCAAAAGTGGAATATTCCACAAATAAGATAGTGTTTTTGCCACTTCTACACCAACCAAAAGCCCAGTAATAAGTCCAGGACCTGATGTAACGGCAATATACTCCGGTTTTGGTTGATTGTGTAACACATCTTCAACAATCGGTATAATAGCTTCTGCGTGCTTTCTTCCGGCAATTTCTGGAACCACGCCACCGTATGTTTTGTGTACTTCAATTTGGCTTGCTGTTTTTTGTGCAAGAATGGTGTGTTTGTCTTTAGAAACATCCAAAAGCGCCACAGACGTGTCGTCACAAGATGATTCAATGCCAAGTATAATCATATAGTAGGTGTAATAGATGGTTATATTGTAGCAGATTGTATGTGTTTCTGCCAAGAATATAAAAACCTGATGGGTTTTGACATGGCCGCTTGTTTATGGTAAGGTGGTAGTGATTGGACATTTTGTCCCATTGTATTGCTCATTACCCAGTCTCAAACACAAAAGGAGAGTCTGATATGGTACAAAATAAAAGCCAAAAAGTAACTGTTAAGATTGCAGAAAAAAATGAGAGGTTAAAAACAAGAGTCATGGAATTACTTCATGAGTGGCCCGATCAATTTGTTCATGGTTTGTTTGAAGAAACAGCAGAAAAAGATTTTAATGAGTCAGATATCGCGATTGCCACTATCGGTGATGAAATTGTCGGATGCTTAATGTTTAACAGAAAAACCACTAATGAGTTTAATTGGCTAGCTGTAAGCAAGAAGATAGAAAGAGGTTCAAAAGCTTCGATTGCTAAACAACTTTTTGAAAAGTTTTTCTCCACTATCGAGCCAGGAACGACTGTTTGCTTATTCCCAAATACCGAGGACGCTTTCATTCCTGAGGTTGAATCATTTTCTGGAAAATCCTTTGAACCAGCAAGAAGACTCTATCGTTCAATGGGATTTGAGCTAAAAGAAGAGAATATTATGTCAGATCATTATGGACCAGGGGCCCATGTGTACAAGGTTGAGCGGG
>PVBE011390114.1_pt1 | contig 11922 bp, 13 predicted proteins | sample 1631181 | NCBI WGS metagenome assembly PVBE01 (sample SAMN08397723, study PRJNA350692) | Marine metagenome, whole genome shotgun sequencing project. | isolation source: water | place: Pacific Ocean | collected 2012-04 | reverse complement strand
GTAACGATATAGTGCGTAAAGGTCAAGTCCTTTGTCCTTATGACGAACCAGCTTAACCTTCAGGTTCTTGTCAAGTCCTCGATTGTAAAGCAGTTCCTGTATCGTTATCATCTTAGCTTTCGAGTTGCGCCAGCATTACACCCAACAGTTGGATATAGAAACCATTTTCTATAGCCAGCTTTGTCTGTTACTCCTTTAACTTCTTGTTATTCAATTTGTTATTCTCAAATATTCGGTCCAAAGGGCTTATTATTTTTTGGAAATCTTTTGTGCTTACATGGGCGTAAATGGCCGTTGTTTCAAGACTTTTATGCCCTAATAATTCTTGAATATACCTTGTGTCTGTGCCGTTGTCCATTAAATGGGTGGCAAAGCTATGTCTTAGCACATGAGGTGTAATCTTCTTCTTTATTCCAGCTGCAATGCGCGCATCTCTAACCACTTTAGTAATACTGGTGCCAGAATATTTTTTGCGCTCAACTCCTTCAAACAACCAATAATGTGGGTTGTACTCATTAAGGTACTTTTCAAGTGCAACAGCCATTCGCTGGCTCAGCAGCGTTATGCGGTCTTTTTTTCCTTTCCCTGCCCTTATTGCCACTTGCATGCGGTCCATATCCACATCAGCAACGCGCATATTCAGTAATTCTTCTCTACGAGCACCTGTACTGTAAAACATGCCTATAATACACTGGTGCTTCAGGTTACCGGCTGCCACCAGTATTCTTACAACCTCCTCCTCGCTCGCTACGGTAGGCAGCTTGAATTCTTTGCGTGGTCTGGGTAGCCAGTATTCTTTTTTCTTCAGACCCAACACTTTCTCGTAATAGAACTTAATAGCGTTTATTATCTGGTTCTGTGTTTTGGCAGAGTAGCTGCGGTTTTTAACAATTCTGATGACGTGCGCTATAATCTGTTCTTCCGTAATGTCCTTGGGGTGGGCAGTAGGGTGTGCAGCCAAAAATTGCTTGAAGTAATAGCCATAGGTTGTAAAGGCACTTTTACTGTAGCGCCTTATTGTCAGTTTATCCGAGTAAGCCCACATGGCATCTTTCTGCTCTACTGTCCATGCAAAGCTTTTTAAGTCATCCTTTTGTACTTTTTTGCGAGGTGCAGGTTTGTTGGTAGAAGTAGGGGGCTTTTTGGTATACGTCTTCAGGGCCGAATAATCTACCCAAGCTTTTTCTTTTAATGCAGTGTAGGCAGTATGCGTTACAAACTTTCCCCAAGGCAGCCACCACATGCGCTTGGTGGCACTATAGCGTGCTCCCAACTTCTTTGCAATTGAGTTGAGCTCAGTATCCTTTGGCATATACAGACTCAACACATTTTGTTCTCTGTGCTGCTCCTTTTTAAGGATAACGGTTTGCTGCTGCATTATTGACCGAATATAGCATAAACCGCGTTATTGCCTGCTACAGGCTGCGAATAAAAAAAGAGCCGAGGCACAAGAAGTCAGGCCCCGGCTCCATACACCTGCAATGCACGCAAGGCAGATGCTTCCACGATCGTCAGCGGGCCACCGAATCGGCCTCCTCGCTATACTCTCCAAGACCCGTGCTGTTCTGGGCCACTGCCCTGAAGCGGTACACCGTGCCGGTGGTAAGTCCGGTTGCCGTGTACTTGCGCCCGCCTTGGATAACGAGCATTTCCCAGCCGCCCTCTCCGGCCGCATTGCCTTCCATCCAGAATTCCACCACATAGGACCTCTTATGTGTTACGGCATCCCAGGTAAGCACAATGGTACCCGGATTTCCGCCCGGTTCTGCCTGAAAGTCGGGCACTTTGAGAGGCAGGGGCCACGGGCTGCGGTCGCTCTGGGTCTCCAGTCCGGCCTCCGCTATTTTCACAGGATCGCCAGCGCTTGTCAGTTGCACGTAGTCAACCAGTCGGCTCATCAGTGCGGTCAGGATGTTCAGTACCGCATTGCGCGTTACCGTACGGTCTGTACCTCCCTTGATGGCTTCCGATTCGGCTGCTCCCAGGTTTGAGATGGCCTGATCAAGATCCGCGAGGGGCGGATCCGGGGTCACATACGTTCCCGGATGGCCGGCCATGGTCGTACTTACACTGTTGGCCTTGACGATCTTCTGCGGAATGGTCAGTTGCGACCATCCTAATTTCACCTTTGCCATAGCTTATGGTTTTAAGTGAAACCCGGCAGTCCGGTCCCGGACTGCACTATCGGTCTTCCTGTTCTGGGACGGAACCGCCCCGCGTGGACATATATAACCGTTGTTGTCGGGATATTAGTATGGGCCGGGTTGTTAAATTTTGCCAAAATGCCGATTCTGTGCTTAAAGTGAGTTTCCAAAATGGTTTCCCTGGCCAGGGAAACCATTTCCTAAGCTTGGAAAATGGTTTCCATAGCTTGTTGCACGGCATAACGAGACAGGGCAATGTCCAACAGAGATAGGGCAATGACCTTACATGCAAGGTAGATCATTTTCCCTGCCGGGTGAATGACCCGAAGAGCCAATGCAGCGGTCCGCTTTGCAATGTAAAGGGTCCGGTCAGCATACAGGCCCGATTCCATGGCAATGAAAATTCACCGCATCCGGAATCGATATGTATCGTCCTATAAAAAGGTTGACTCTTTTTCAGGACGAGACACTGCATTAAGAAAGCCCCATCCGATGAAACGGATGGGGCTTTTGTGTTCTGGGGTGCGTGTCTTTACCCCCGAAACGGATATAAATCGACAGACGGAATACAACCGCGCACAATTATTGCGTTATTAGCATAGATGGATGTGACCGACATATTCAAGGTGCCCGAACAGCGCATGAAGGCCAAGACCGGCAGGCTGCTCATCTCAGAGCCGTTCATGCAGGATCCGTATTTCAAACGGTCTGTGGTGTTCATTACCGAACACAGCGAAAAGGGTTCCTTCGGACTCATCATCAACAAGCCCATACCCATGTACCTGAATGAGGCGATTGAGAACGCACCCGTTTTCGACTCGCGGTTGGGTCTGGGCGGACCTGTGCAGAACGAAACGCTCCACTACCTGCACCGCAGAGGCGATGAGATCCCGAATTCGGTTGAGGTGATCGATGGCGTATTCTGGGGTGGTGATTTTGAGACCATCAAACGCATGATGCGGGCCGAAGCCCTTAAACCCGATGATATCCGTCTCTTTGTGGGCTATGCCGGATGGGCCGAGGGTCAACTGGTACGGGAGATGGAGACCAAGAGCTGGATAGTCAACAAGGCCACGCGCCAATTGCTGTTCTGCAATAAACCCGAGTCACTATGGATGGATATCCTGAACGGAATGGGACAGCCTTACACGTATATGGTGAACCTGCCGGAGGATCCGAGGCTGAATTAGGTGATCAGTTGATCAATGGATCCGTGGATCGGGCAGTGAGGTTGAAAAAAGCGCATTCAGGTGCGTTGTGAGGAGTTCCGCCTTCTTTCTGAAATAGCGCTTTCGCCCTAATGCCCCCACCCATCTTATCCCACGTACCGCATTGGTAAGCAGGCATTCGTCTGCCTGTAGGAGGTCTTCCTCTGAGATGGGAACGGTCTGTGGTGTGAGTCCAGCTTTCGTGGCCAAACGCAGAACCACTGACCGCATGACCCCATGCACGCCACCGTTGCTCAGGTCAGGGGTAAGAAGCATGTCACCCTTTATCAGGAAGAGGTTCGCGTTGGTCGATTCGGCCACAGAGCCCTGGGTATCCAACAACAGACAATCGTCCCATTGCATGTCTGCGGCATACAGGCCACCGAGCACATAGGGTAGGGCATTGGTTGTTTTGAATGCGCTCTGCGGAGTCGGGTTGATGCGGTGCGTCCCACAGATGCCTACATGCAGCCCCTTTTCGTTGAGCAGGTACCTGTCTGATGAAAGCGCATGGCTCGTCATGGTCCATCCGAGGCGGTCGGTCTCCGGGGCATAATTGCCAGCACCCTGCCGAAAACCCTGAAATCGGATGCGTGCCTGAGCAAGACCGTTCTTGGCACAGAGCTGTTTCATGTAACTGTGGAATGGCCGCAGGTTGAGTTCCTGCGGGATGTCGATTCTCAGGAACCCGGCCGTCCTGACGACCCGTTTCCAGTGTGCCTCCGCAAAAAGCGGTGCGCCATTGGATACACGCATGGATTCAAAGAAGCCATCGCCATAACGGTAAGCCCGGTTATTTGTGGTCAGGGCCGCCTGACCTTCAGGAACGTAATCCCCATTGATAAGTTGGACCATGCTCATGGCAACTGTTCCACAATATGCAGTATTCCATCGTTCGACCTGGTAAGAATACCCTTGACACCTACCCTGGCCGCTGCCTCAACATCACGTTTGCTGTCCCCGATGAAGACCGAGTCCGTTGCATTGATGTTGAATCTCGCCATCGCCTTCTCCAACATGAGCGCACCGGGTTTTCTGCACATGCATCGGCCTACAACATCATGGTGCGGGCAGTAATAGATGGCCGTCAGTCCGATTTCCGCTTCGCGAAGCGTTTCAGTGAGTCTGCCGTGAACGGCCTCCACGTCTGAATGCGAGAAAATGCCCTTTGCGATCCCTCCCTGGTTGGAAATGACGATGAGCAGATACCCTTTCCTCAAGGCCAGACCCAATGCCGGGACCACCTCGGGGAGGACCTCGAACGCATCTGTGGTGTAGGTGTAATCGCCCACTTCGCGGTTCAGTACGCCATCGCGGTCAAGGAAAAGTGCCTTTGTCATCGGTCAGCGGTCTGGATCAGGGTTAAGGAGACCGATGCCAGCGGCAGGAAGTTGCATGATGGTCCTGTCATCATCCCATGAACCTGTTGGTTATCTCTGCAATGAAATGCTGGAATCTGTCGGGTACCATGACCACCGAGAAGACGAACCCGAAACCTGCTCCCCAGAAATGGGCATCATGTGCTATGTGGTCGTCAGAGCGTTTGTCGAGATACCATTCGAGCACAAGGTAACCGATTCCGAATACAACTGCCGGTATGGGGATGGGGATGAACATGAGGTAGAGGTCCATGGTGGGTCGGGCATAGATGGCAGAAAAGAGCACGGCCGCCACTGCTCCGCTGGCACCCACTGCATTGTAATTGAAGTTGTTCTGGTGCCTACGGAATGAGGGCAGTGTTGCAAAGAGGATCCCGCCCAGATAGAGCGCGAGATAGAGGAACATGCCCGTAGTGCCCCGATAACCTGAATAGAACGATTCTGAGATGCCACCGAAAAGCCAGAGCACCCACATGTTGACCGCAAGGTGCAACCAGCCCGAATGGATAAAGGCGTGCGAGAACACGCGGTACCACTCATTGGAATGCTTGACCAGATAGGCATTGAACATCAGCTTGGCCATCAGTTCCCGGTTCCGGAAGGCCGCAAAGGATGCGAGGGCGGTGATGATGACGATGACGGTGGTCACTGTGAAAAGTTGCGGGTTGCCGGTTCCGGTCGTGCCATAGTAATGAGCAGCTAAACTTAACTTAAACCGGCATTTCCGCAGGCATCGGTCTCCTTTTTCCCGTTTCTATGAAGGGTGCATCGTGAGGTCGTGGAAAACCCGATGCGGACCGTAGTGGCCGTGGGTCCGGATGTCAATAGGGGTTCTGGTAAAAATCGCTGGGCTTGCCACCGAAGCTGTCGTTGCCGTCCTCCTCATTCAGGTCGATGATGGCGTTGCTGCGTCTGTGCAGGTCATAGTTCCAATGCCGGTTGTTGATCTCATTTACGGCATCCGAATGGATCAGGTCGAATTCCTTGGATCCCCGGTTCATGTTGGCAAAGATGAACTTCTTGTCGCTCTGTGGTGCGCTCAGGTGATCCTGCAAGGTGTAATAGTGCCAGATCTCATAGGGGTAGGTCTCCGCCTCAAAATGAAACGGTGAAATGGTATTGGGCGGCCCATACTGCAGATACACCCTGCCGCGGTCGGTATCATAGCCCTTGTGTATGTTGCTCGAATAGGCCGCGTTCACCTTTTCCACCTCCTTCCAATACTTGAGCCATGCCTGTTCGGGGTTTTCCGGGTTGCGCTGCAGCCAGAAGTTGTACAGGAAGTTCTTCATCATTTCGGGGTCGTTCATGTTGATCTTCCTATTCACCTGTGTGATCTCCTGCTGGGTGGAAATAGGATGAAGACATCGCAGATATTGTTCAAGTTCATCTGTGCGGTGATACCTGTCCACGAATGTGCCGCCCCGGGAGGCCGTAATGGCCGGGGCCGTAGGGTCGGTGTAGCCATCCCTGGCCGGGTTGCTCCGCTGAAAGAAGGCCTTCGTGCGGTCCAGCAGTTCGTTCTTCCTGTCCCTGGCCTCAATGACCAGGTTGTAGTTTCCGCTGCCGAGCTCGGATATGGGAAAGGTGTGGAGGACAGGCACGACCTTTCCGCCCTTTTGTTTTGCATACTTGCGGAGACCTTCAGCGGTCTTTCCATTCTCCGCGTGCTCGATGAACATGTTCATAAGGAAATCCTCACCTGTCCCGAGCTTTCGGGCCGTGTTGTAAACCTCGGCATAGAAGGTCAATTCATCTTTTGTCTCCGCGTAATAGGAGGAGGTGTAGGGCACCAGGTCGAAACCTGCTTTGCTCAGTACGTTCTTTTCTGTGGTGGTCGAATAGGAATCTACCAATTGAATATCTGACAGGAAGACTTTGACGAGTTTCCGTTTGATGTCAATGGCCTGCGTTATCCGTGCTTCTTTTCCGGCCGCGAGGTTCAGATCCCAGATGGTCATTTTCAGTTCATGCCGGCCGTTCTTCAATGGAATCCGTTGCTGATCGATAAAATCAGCCGAAGGCTCGCCTTTCACTTTTACGGGGCCCTTTATCTTATAGGTGTCTGTGAAGACGGTGTCCGGACCCTTTGTCACCGTACAGGAGATCAACACCTCCGGGAACTCGTCCCCTCCTTCCGGCCGCAAGGTCAGGCTGGCTCCTTTCAGTCGGAGATACGTCTCGAGGTACGGCCCTTCATCAGGGGAATCGAAACGCGCCATGGTGAATTCAGCACGCAGGTCCTGTGCATGTGTGCAGGTGGCCGTCAGAAGTAGCAGGGCAGCAAAGGCCAAAAGGGTATTTCTGTTCATGGTATCAAAGTTACGGTTCCATTGGCAATCGCAACTGTCGGGATGCTCATATTATCGGCATAAATAACGGTTCTGCGGCCATCCCATCGTGTGAAAAACCATTACTTTTGCGCTCGGAGAGATGGCAGAGTGGTCGATTGCGGTAGTCTTGAAAACTATTGAGGGTAACACCTCCGGGGGTTCGAATCCCTCTCTCTCCGCCAATTGTAACGAAATCCCCTCCGTCTCAGGCAGAGGGGATTTTTTTTCACCATTCCGGTACCTTCCGGCACAGGTGAGCCGAGAACCCGGCACCCCATAATAATGGAACAGAAGAAGACATTGGTTGTGGGAGCAAGTCCGAATCCGGAACGGTACAGCTACAAGGCTGTTGAAAGACTGCGGCAGAACGGGCATCCGGTATATGCCTTCGGGTTCCGGGAAGGGACCATTGCCGATGTCACCATGTCAACGGCCTGGCCCACCGAGGGTTTCGACACCGTGACGCTGTACCTGAATCCGCAGCGTCAGCAGCAGTATTATGAAAGGATCCTTGCCCTGAGACCGAAACGGGTTCTTTTCAGCCCCGGAACGGAGAATCCTCCATTTGAACGGCAGCTCAGTGAGAGCGGCATTGTGGCCGAGGAGGTCTGTACCCTTGTGCTGTTGAGTATCGGGGAGTATTGATCTTTCCGGCTCAATGCTGATTCAGCGGGGGAACCGGATCTCTCATGACGGATTCGTACAACCTCATTTCATAACACGGCCATTGATGACAACGGTCTCTATCAGGTTACTCCCGAAACTGTACGGAATGCGGGCAATGCCATCGATCGGTCCGGTAATGATGAGGTTGGCCTTTTTGCCCCGGGTGACGGAGCCAAGCTCCTGTTGCAGGCCCATGGCAAAGGCACCGTTCAGTGTGGCCGCGTTGATAGCCTCCTCCGGCAATAGTTTCATTTTGATACAGCCTAACGACAGCACGAACGGCATGTTGCCGCTCGGAGTGCTTCCGGGATTGTAATCCGTGGCGAGGCATAGCGGAAGGTCGTTTTCGATCATCTGTCGGGCAGGTGCGTACGGGATTCCGAGGAAGAAGGAGCAGGAGGGAAGTACCGTTGGAATGACCGTACTCTGCGCCAATCGGGCCAGGTCATCTGCTGTCATGACCTCCAAATGATCCATCGAAACGGCATTGTTCTCAATCCCTACCCGGATTCCACCGATCGATGTAAACTGATTTACATGGATCTTGGGTTTCAATCCGTGTCTCAGACCGGCCCTCAGAATTCGTGTGGTCTCATCCGGTGTGTAATAGCCGGTCTCGCAGAACACATCTATGTGGTCTGCCAGATCCTCCTCCGCGATCACGGGCAGCATTTCCTCAGTTATCTGCTGGATGTATCCTTCATGGTTGTCCTTGTATTCGGTCGGTATGGCATGGGCACCGAGAAAGGTTGCCCTGATGGTAAGAGGATGATCAACCTTAAGACGCTTGATCACACGTAGCATTTTCAGCTCGGCCTCCACAGATAGCCCGTAGCCGCTCTTTATCTCCACGGCCCCCGTTCCGAGCCGCATGATCCCGTTGAGCCGCGCCATCGCCCCATGGTAAAGGTCTTCCTCTGATGTGGCACTGAGCTTCTTGGCAGAGCTGAGAATGCCACCTCCTTTCGCAGCAATTTCCTCATAGCTCAGTCCCTTTATGCGGTCAACGAACTCCTCTTCCCGCGTCTGGGCAAACACCAGATGGGTGTGTGAGTCACACCAGGCGGGCAGTACCAGTTTCCCGGTGGCATCGATCACCGGACCCGGGTTTGCAGGACAATCACGCATAGGGCCATAATCCTCAATGATCCCGTTCGCGGTCAGCACATAGGCGTTCTCAATGCCCGGAAGCATGGCAAGGTCCTTTCCTCTGATGGGGCCCATGCCCTCATCGCGTACCTGAAGGAGTTGTCTGATATTCTTTATGAGCAATGCCATGCTGCGATGGGATGTTCTGTCAGTTCAACCTTTGAAATGTGGTTTTCTGCTCGTATGTAATACCGCAGGGACCTGAACCTGATCTTCTTGAATTCGATAATGAATACCGTATGGAAAGATCTTCAGAAAGATAATCCGTGTATCATCATACCTTATCTGACATGAATATGGATTCTCAGTGAGTTGGGAAACTGCATTTCGAAGATCATCCTCAAAACGGATTCCAAGTCCGCTCCTGATCTCCTCATACCATAGGACTGCTTGCAACAGGTCTTTTTCCGCACTGGTTCCTACCCTGACGGAGTAGCTCATTCTTTGCCGAAAACGCGCTTCATCACATCGTCCACCTCATGCAGTTCCATTTCCCCACGGTCAATTCTCTCGAACCGCTCCCTTACCATGTTCTGCTGCCATTCGGGGACTACATATTGTGCTGAAAGGGTTGCGTAATCAAGGGTTTTCACCAACCTGGTAAATTCCTCGTAGCGGCTGTCATCAATTTCAACGGTAACTTTCATGCTGATAAAGGTACGAATTCGTCATACCTTGTCGCGGTTGTTCCGTGATCCGAATTTTCTTCGTAATTCGCAAAAGCAAAGATGAAAAACCTCGCACTGCATTGGAAGATCATCATCGGGCTGGTGCTCGGAGTGATCTTCGCATTCGTTTCAAGCGCCCTCGGGCTCAGTGAGTTCACACTGAACTGGATCGACCCCTTCGGTAAGATCTTCATCAACCTGCTGAAATTGATCGCTGTGCCGTTGGTGCTCTTTTCCATCATCAAGGGCATTTCGGGTCTGCACGACACGAGTAAACTCGGTAGGATGGGAGCAAAGACCCTGCTGTTCTACCTCGTTACAACAGTGAGTGCGGTGACTGTCGGCCTGTTTCTCGTCAATACGGTCGCACCCGGTCAACTGGTGAATGAGACGCAGCGTACGGATAACCGCATCGCTTATGAGCTTTGGGCGCAGGAGACCGGTGCTGCCATCAAGGACGGGAAATGCTACCTGTGTGACGACCTGTATGCCGAAAGAATTGAAGTGGTGCGCCAGTTGATGGATGCCGAGGCACCTGATGAGAAACTGCTGTCCAAGATGGAATCGGCCAGAAGGACGAAGGCTGCCGGCCCGCTTCAGTTCATTGTCGATATGGTACCGAGCAACATTTTCCTTTCCCTCAATAACAACGGTCTGATGCTTCAGGTGATCTTCTTCGCCATCTTTTTCGGTGTTACCCTGATCATGATCCCGCGTGACCTGGCGCAGCCTGTGATAGCTTTCGTTGATGGGATGAACGAGGTTTTTCTCAAAATGGTGGATCTGGTGATGCAGGGTGCACCGTTCTTCGTGTTTGCGCTGCTTGCCGGTGTCATCTCCAAAATGGCGGGTGACGACCCCAATGCGGTCATTGAGATATTCAAGGGTCTGGGATGGTACAGTCTGGTGGTGGTGGTCGGGCTTGGTTTCATGATCTTCATCTTCTATCCGACCCTGGCGCGGCTTCTTGTGAAGGGACTGAACTACAAACGGCTTTTCGGGGCCATTTCACCGGCACAGTTCCTGGCCTTTTCCACCAGTTCGAGTGCGGCCACGCTTCCTGTAACAATGGATTGCGTGCGCGATAATCTCGGTGTGAGCAAAGAGACCACGAGTTTCGTTCTGCCGATCGGGGCAACCGTCAATATGGATGGGACAAGTCTGTATCAGGCGGTGGCCGTGGTCTTCCTGGCTCAGTTCCATGCAGTGGACCTGAGCATAACGCAGCAATTGGTAATTGTTCTAACCGCCACCCTGGCCTCCATCGGTTCGGCTGCGGTTCCGAGTGCGGGATTGATCATGTTGATAATCGTTTTGGAAAGTGTAGGACTTAACCCCGCGTGGATCGCCATTGTCTTTCCTGTGGATAGAATCCTGGACATGTGCCGAACGGTGGTGAATGTCACGGGAGATTGTACGGTTGCAACCGTGGTTGCCAATAGTGAAGGGCAGTTGAATAAGGAGGTTTGGGGCAGGTTGGATTGAAAGTGTTTCCATGAAAGAACAATCTCATACATATCGCATCGTTGCCACAAGGATAGAAACCTGATCAAAAGATCATCATGAAAAAACCACTCTACTTTTTAATTGTCATTCTCATTCTTCTGACCGTAGCCATCATCATCGTACCGATCGTACTGAAAGAACCGATGACGGAGGCCGTAAAGAAAGAGGCCAACAGGAACCTCAACGCCACCATCGACTTCAAGGATGTGAGTATCTCGCTGCTCCGGTCATTCCCGGACCTGTATGTCGGAGTAAGCGAGCTTTCCATAAAGGGAAAGGATGATTTTGAAGGACTGACGCTACTTTACCTGAGTACCTTGGAACTGGATGTGGACGTGGTGAGTGCCTTCAACGGGTCGCCTGTGATCAACAGGATAAACCTTGCCAATGGATTGGCGAATGTCATTGTGATGGAGAATGGAAAGGCCAACTATGATGTCGTTTCGACCAGGGAGGAATCCGCTTTGCCTGATACCGCGGACCCAGATCCCGGATCAACCGATGGAGCCTTCAACATAAAGTTGAATCAGTTCAGTATTTCAAATCTGGAGGTCTCTTATATCGATAAGAAAGGAGGCATGGAATTCAAGACTTCAGAAATGGATATTTCTCTCAGTGGTGATTTTTCTTTGGATAGGACGGCTCTTAAAACAACAATTCTGTTGAAAGAGACAGAATTGGAGAATGGAGGTATCTCCTATCTGAACGGAGAGGAATTGGAGTTGGATGCTGATATTGATGCGGACCTCGCCAACAGGAACTATACCATTAATAAGAACGAATTGCGCATCAATGGCCTACACCTGTCCCTGAATGGAAGCGTGGTCATGCCCAATGAGGAAGATATGGAATTGGATCTGGCCTATGCC
>PVBE012801333.1_pt1 | contig 11923 bp, 10 predicted proteins | sample 1631181 | NCBI WGS metagenome assembly PVBE01 (sample SAMN08397723, study PRJNA350692) | Marine metagenome, whole genome shotgun sequencing project. | isolation source: water | place: Pacific Ocean | collected 2012-04 | reverse complement strand
GTTTTTGATGTAATCCTTACTGAAAGCAAGCTTGATACACTCGTCATCTTTCTCATTCAAATATTGAAAACGAATGAGGTGATCCCTGATGTGGGAGAAGTACTCCCTGGCCTCCTTGTTGGTTGAGGTACCCAGACCTTTGTAGTACTTGACCTTCCATTTGGCGATTTTCTTAGGGCCGATCTTGGCTACCCATTTCTGGTAGTCCGCCTCCGTTTTCGCGACCACCACGATCGGCATGAAGCCGTGGTCCTTGCCGCAAAGCTCTGCGCACTGGCCCCGGTAAGTCCCTTCTTTTTCGACTCTCATCCAGGATTCGTTGATAAACCCCGGAACGCCGTCGCGTTTTACCCCCAGTTCCGGTACCCACCATGAGTGGACCACGTCACTGGCAGTCGTCAGGATGCGTACCTTTTTGTTGATGGGCACGACCATGGGGTTGTCGACGTCCAGTAGATAATTCTCTACGGTCGCCGGATCGATACCCGAATCTTTCTGCCGGGCTTCGTTACTTTTAGCATCGAGGTTACTAAAGAAACTGATGTCGTCGTCCAGATAATCGTACTTCCACTTCCATTGATAACCCGTGGCTTGGATGGTCATGTCCGGGTCGCCAGTGTCTTCGATAGTCAGTATCGCTTTTGTTGCAGGGAAGGCCAGAACGACCAGGACAACGAACGGGATAGCGGTCCAGATCACCTCCAGCGTGGTGCTTTCATGAAAATCCGCGGGTTTCTCGCCGTCTTTCTTCCGATGAGTAAACACCGAATAAAACATGACGGCAAATACACCGACCGCTACCACCGTCACCAGGGTCAGCATGATCATATGAAAGTCATACATGATGCGGCTGAGTTCGGTAACGCCCTCAGACATGTTCATTTGATCCAATGCGGATGCGCCACCCGGTAGTATGCTCGACGCGGCGAGCAGGCCGCCGGCTATTCGCCGGGTCGGTCCCGGGCGGAAAGGATTGTGAAGATCTGTCATCTTATTCCTCGATTCTCCGTTACCATACTCGTCGCTTGCTACTGTTTGACCGAAACGAAAACGGTAGCGGCTAGCGTGCGCACAACCGAACCCGGTCGGGCGGATTTCGTCGGACCGTTCGACTCTGCATCCGGTTGAAACGTCAACTTGCGGGCACCTGACTTCGTTGTCGGATATTCCGCGAACCCCTGCTTAAAAGGGGAGATAAAACCCACCCCGAAAGCTGCTAGTTATCAGTTCTCAAAGCGCCTATTGACTTCGTCCCAATTTACCAAGTTCCAAAAGGCTGCAATCCAGTCCGGTCTCACATTCCTGTATTTCAGGTAGTAAGCGTGTTCCCAAACGTCAATTGTCAAAAGAGGTTTGTGATCAATCGAGAGCGGGCAGTACTGGTCATGCGTATCGGTGATCTGGAGCGCACCGGATTCGTCTACGACGAGCCAGGCCCAGCCCGAACCAAAGTGATTCGCCGCCTTCCCGCTAAAGGCATCTTTGAAACGCTCGAAGGAATCCCACTTACCTCGGATAGCATCCGCGATTGCACCGACGGGATCGCCGCCGCCATTGGCGGCAAGAGAATGCCAAAAGAATGTGTGATTCCAGACGCCGCCGGCGTGGTTTCGAACCGGCGTGCGTTTGTCTTCGGGGATGTCGTCGAGGCTTGTCAGGATCCCTTCTAGAGATTTTTCACCGACGCCGCTAGCTTCGATGGCGGCATTGAGTTTATTGACATAGGTCTGGTGGTGCATGCTGTGGTGTATCTCGACGGTTTCCGCGTCGTAGTACGGTTCCAGCGCATCGTACTCGTAAGGAAGGTTCGGTAATTCAAATGCCACGGTATTCTCCTTCGACCCGGACCAAGCGGGTGCATCGTCTTCAACAGTGCAGCAGAAACAAATTTCGTCAGAAAGTGTTGGCTATTTACACTCGCTATTCGAAAATTGCGCGCCTCGAACTCGCCGATTCTCCCCTGGAAAGCGCGCAACTCTGTTGGGCAAACAAACGTGAAGTCGAGTGGATAGAAAAAGAGCACCACATAATCGCTGCCTCTAAACTATGAGAGCGCGAAGTTGCCGACGAATTCGTTCCCGGAAACGACGGCATCGGCCGAGAAATCTGGCGCTTGATTACCCACTAGGACAGACATGGTTTACTCCACTGGATGTTACTATTTAACCGGAAAGACGATAAGATAGCATAAGGTGGAGAATATCAGGCCATATTTGTAGTATATATGCGCAAATGGGTTTTATATTAGATTTATGATTACTAATTTCTAATATTTCGTCATCAAGATCGTTCGGCGGGTAGATGGAAATGATCCGCCGGGATCGAAAATCGAAAAGAGGCAACGCAGGTGACCAATCCAGTAAGTGACGGGACCAGACGTCTTCGAGCAAGCCATAAAATGACTCAGAAGGAGTTAGCTGAACTGGCGGGAATACCGAGAGCAACCTTGGCCAACATGGAAAAACCGACCGGCAACCCGTCTATCTCGGTGGTGGTAAAGGTCGCGCAGGTACTCGGCGTTCCCGTGGAAGATTTAGTGACGAAGGAGCAATCGACATTTGTTACCAGGGTCTTAAGGGAGGATATGCCCACCGTACGCCAGGACGACGGAAAATACGTAAGCACGAGCGCCTCGCCGCTCAGTGTACCGTTTCTACAGATCAACGATCTTAATATGCTACCCGGATGTAGAACCCGCGGTAGACCTCACCCGGAGGGCAGTCACGAGTTGTTCTTGTGCCTCGAAGGCACCGCGACCGTGGAAATTCACGACGAAATCCATGAAGTGGAGTCGGGAAACCTCATCTACTTTCCCGGCAATCAACCGCACAACTACTGTAATGCCGGACTAAAGCCGGTGCATGCTATTACGGTCGTGACTATCCTGAGCGCAAAAGGCAGGCGGCAAACCGGAAAGGACGGACCCGAACAGGACGCGTAACGCGCCGAGGAGGGCGACGGCGAAGACGCCGTCGGCTAGCTGTCGGACAGGCGGCATTGGCCTTAGCACCAAAATAGGTGTTCCGAAAGATGCTTCACTTCCGTCTTTACTCCAACTCCCGTCACCCCGGACTGGGTCCCGGGGACCAGTCAAACAACGTCCCGCCCGCGGCGAGCGCCTCGCGCGGGCTCCGGGTTAGAGATCCTGAATCGTAGCAGCCTGTTGCCGTACCAGTTCCGGCGCCCCCAAGGCCTGCCGGTTGAAGCCGATGCGCTTAAACCAGTAGTGCAATCCGAGTAAATCGGTAAACCCAACCCCACCGTGAACTTCGGTCGCGGTTCGCGCGACGAAGGTACCGACTTCGGCGACGTGGGCCTTGGCGTGGCATGCGGTTAAGCATGCTTCGTCTGGTAGGTCGCTTAAAGCAAAAGCCGCGTACCACATCATCGCGCGGCAGGGCTCGAGTGCCGCTGCCATTTCCGCGCACATATGCTTCACCGCTTGGAAAGAACCGATAACGCGATTGAATTGTTTGCGTTCTTTGGCGTATGCAACGGCCGCATCCAACATGTGCTGAGCCGCGCCGATCGTGTCGGCGACGAACATGACGCGTGCCGCGTCTAACAGACTGTTGGTCACGTCCGGATCGTCGGTGACCAGCTGCGCCGGTGTATCCGTAAAACGCAACTCCCCGGAAACGCGGGTCCTGTCGATCGTCGTATGGGTCAATTGTTCGAGGCCGGCGCTGCCGGCCTCGACGACAAATAGCGATCTGTCCGCGGTCGCGACGAAGAGAAACTCTGCGAGCGGGTCGAGCACGAAAAGAGATTTACCGGACAATTTTCCTGCCGTCGCGCGCGTGCCCGCATCACCGCGGGGACCAGGAAGCTCGCTGAAGGCAACGCCCGCCGTCGCGTTGCCGTCGACGAGCTCAGCCAGAATCGAATCCCGCATCCCGGTTTCGGCATAGCGGAGCGCGAGCGGCGCGATCACGGCGGAACCGATAAACGGCGCAGGCGCGGCGTGTGCACCGAGACACTCGGCGATCAGTGCCGCGTCCAGGACCTTCAGGCCTACGCCGCCCTGGTTCTCGGGAACGATCAAGGAGGGCACGCCCAACTCTGCCAGACCCCGCCAAATATCTCGACAGTCATCACCGGCGGCATATGCCCGCACCCGATCCAGACCAACGTGTTCATCGAGATAACGATTGATGCTGTCCTGTAATCCGACCTGTTCGGCCGTTAATCCGAAGTCCATTACGCTGCTCCTGGAGCCGTCGGCGGCCTTGGTTCCTTCGGCATACCCAGGCCGCGTTCACTGATAATGTTTTTCTGGATCTGCGAGGTCCCACCGCCGATGATGAGGCCCAGATAGAACATGTAGTTCCATTGCCATAAACCATCGGCGCGCAGATGTTCGTTGTCGCCGTAAGCGAGCCCGAACTCACCCATGACATCGATACCGAGTTGTTCCAACTCGTGGCGAAGTTCCGTGCCCTGCAATTTCACAACCATGCGCGCGAGCGGTGCGGATTGCTTATTCACCCTGGCCGAAAGCAGCCGCAAATTGTTGAATCGCATTGCCATGACGCGGCCCTGGATACGCATTAGTCGGTCGCGAAATACGGGCATGTCGATGACACGCTGACCTGCGATAGTCTCCGTTTTCATCAAATCGATAAGGCTGTTCAGGCGCGTCAAAGTGATATTGGGGTCGCCCAATTGCCCGCGTTCGTGCCCGAGGATCGTATTTGCAACCTGCCAGCCCTGCCCGCGCTTACCGACAATTTGGCCGGCGGGCACGCGTACGTCGGTAAAGAAGACCTCATTGAAGTTGGCATTTTCGGTCATGTCCATCAGCGGCCGCACTTCGATGCCGGGTGCGTCCATACGAAATAGCAAGAACGAGATGCCTTCGTGCTTCGAGGCCTCCGGTTCGGTGCGCACGAGACAGAAGATCCAATCGGCGACCTGCGCGGTGCTCGTCCAGATCTTACTGCCGTTCACCACCCACTCATCACCGTCTAGAACCGCGCTGGTTCGAAGACTGGCGAGGTCACTACCGGCATCGGGTTCCGAATAGCCCTGGCACCAAACCATTTCGCCCCGCAGGGTCGGCGGAATGATCTCACGTTTTTGTTCTTCTGTGCCTAGCTCTAACAAGGTGGGAACCAACATGCCGATACCCTGGTTGCCGATGCCCCCGGTGACCTTCGCTTTGGCGAATTCGTCAGCGATGATACGAGATTTGAGGATATCGAGCTCCGCGCCGTAGCCGCCGTACTCTTTCGGGATCGTCCGGGCGGCATAACCATGCTCGATCAGTTTCCGCTGCCAGGCCAGGACTTTCGGCGAGCGGTAGTCGCGCTGATTCGCCGGTGCTTCGGACCCGTATTTGTCGAGAAATGACTTGAGTTCGGCTCGGAACGCTTCGTACTCGGAACCATATGATAAATCCATCGTCGATCCTTAAGGTTGTTGCCAAAACGCGGTGACTGCGTTCAGCTGTTTTCATGACAGCCGCCGTATAGCATACCAAGACGGCCAGGCTCAGGCGCTTGTCGCCGGGCACACGATCGCGTCTCACCCGGATATTTCATGAGGACCACAGGTGGTCGCTTCCCCGATCGCTCGGTCCCATGGTTTTCGTGCGCCGTATCCTGCCGCGATTGGTATGAAACGACTAAATATCGACTATTACTGCAGTTCTTGCGCAACAGGCAACGGGCAAACTACCTTCGCGTCTCAACAGGGATCTAACGGGTGCATGCGGGCCCGATTTCAGGTACAAACGGGTAGCGTAATAGCAATCAAAGGACGAATTAGGAGGTTTCTTAATGAGTAATCAACCCGCCAATATGCCACCCGATTTCCAGAGCGCGCTCGGTTACATAATGGGTGTGACGGCGCCCACCGTCGACGATTTCAAGCTGATGGCCTTCGTCGAGGCCGGCGGCGAAGCGTTCTACGCCGGCCTCGCGAGCGCGGCACCGAACGAGCAGATTAGGGACCTTCTGAACAAGAACGGGCGCGAAGAACGAGCCCACGCTCACCGTATGAAACGGGTTGTCGAAAAGCTGTCAGGCGAGACCTTCGAGGTGCCCGCGCCTGCCGATAATCCTTACTTCGTTGAACCAGAAGGCATGAGCGTGGATGAAGATCTACTGAAATTTCTCATGGAAGCGGAAAACGGCGGCGAAGCCCTCTACGAGGGCTGGGCCAAGAGCGTCGACGACGCCGAATGCGCCGACCTCTTACGTCAGAACGGCCGGGAGGAGGTTCAACACGGCGAACGGGCGCGCGAAGCCATCGGACTATTGTAGGAATGCCCACCAAAGAGAATGTAAGGACTCCCGGGTAAACGATTCGGGGCGCCGGGTTTCTCCTCGCGGACGGATCGCGGCTACGCGACGGCCGCCGCTGGAGAAGTTTGCATTTTATTGCCGCTCGGCGTTTGCTTTAAGCTCAATCCGCCGCCGATGGAGTACCGGCTCGGTGTAGCCGTTCGGGTGATGCACACCGCCGAAAACTAGTTCGCAGGCCGCCTGAAACGCGACCGAGCCGTCGAAATCGGGCGACATCGGCACGTACTCGGGGTCGTTGGCATTTTGGCGATCGACGACCTCGGCCATGCGCTTTAAGGTTTCGAGCACATGCGTGCGCCGAACGAAGTCGTGACGCAACCAGTTGGCCACGTGCTGACTCGAAATGCGCAGGGTCGCTCGGTCTTCCATGAGCGCAACGTCGTTGATATCAGGCACTTTAGAGCACCCAATACCCATCTCGATCCAACGCGCGACGTAGCCGAGGATCCCTTGGCAGTTGTTGTCGAGCTCTTGCTGGATCTCATCTTCCGTTAGTTGTTGTTCGCCCAGCAGCGGGATCGTCAGGATATCGTCGAGACTCGCGCGACGGCGGTTTTTCAATTCGTTCTGTCGGTCGCTAACCAATATCTTGTGATAATGCATCGCGTGTAAAGTGGCCGCCGGCGGCGACGGCACCCAGGCCGTATTCGCGCCGGCTTCTAGATGCGCGAGTTTTGTGTCGACCATTTCTTTCATCAGTTCCGGTTTCGGCCACATGCCTTTGCCAATTTGCGCGACGCCCTGCAGGCCGCAGGCAAGCCCGATGTCGACGTTCCAATTCTCGTAGGCCATCATCCAGTTTGCATGCCTCATGTCCTCCTTGCGTATCATGACGCCGGCTTCCATGGCCGTGTGGATCTCGTCGCCGGTGCGATCGAGAAACCCGGTATTGATGAAGATAATGCGGTCCCGCGCTGCTCGAATACACTCTTTTAGGTTGATCGTTGTACGACGCTCCTCATCCATAATGCCGATCTTCAGCGTATTGCGCGGTAATTTCAGTACTTCTTCCACCTTCGCGAAGAGTTCACACGCGAACTCGACTTCTTCGGGGCCGTGCATTTTTGGCTTTACGATATACATGGAGCCGCAACGCGAATTACGCAGTTGGTTCAGGTGCTTCAGGTCGTACAATGCAATCGTGGCCGTAATGATGGCGTCGAGGATACCTTCTGGGACTTCCTGGCCTTGCAGCAAGATCGCTTCGTTCGTCATCAAATGGCCGACATTGCGCACCAACAATAAGGAGCGGCCGTGCAATGTGAGCGGCTCACCCTCCGGATCCAGGAAGTGCTTATCCTGGGTCAATGTACGGGTTACCCTTTTCCCGCTCTTTTTGAACGTCGCGCTCAACGTCCCACGCATCAACCCCAGCCAGTTGCGATAGACTTCGGCCTTGTCCTCGCCGTCGGCGGCCGCTACCGAGTCTTCGCAGTCCTGGATCGTCGTCACCGCTGATTCGATGACGATATCTCTGACACTCGCCGCGTCGTCTTTGCCAATTGGATGGCTCGGGTCGATCTGAACGATCGCGTGAAGGTTATTATTGCGCAACAAAATCTCGGCGGGCGCATCGACCCGACCGTTGTAGCCGGCAAATTTCTCTAGTTGTTTGAGACCCGTGCTGCGACCGTCGTTGAGTGCGACTTTCAGCTGTCCTCCGTCAACCGAGTAATCGACGGCATCGGCGTGCGAACCATCGCGCAGCGGGGCGATTTCGTCGAGAAACGCACGCCCATAGGCGATTACCTTCGCACCACGGACCGGATTGTAGGCGCTTCCCTGCTCGGCTTCGCCTTCTTCCGGTATAACATCCGTCCCATATAATGCGTCGTAAAGCGATCCCCAGCGCGCGTTGGTCGCATTCAAAGCGTAGCGGGCGTTTTTGACCGGCACCACGAGTTGCGGGCCCGCGATGCTCGCGATTTCCGCATCCACGTTTTCGGTGCTGACAGTGAAATCCGGTCCTTCGGGAAGCAGGTAACCGATCCTCTCCAGGAATTTCTTATATTGGGCCGGGTCGTGCGGGGCGTCGCTACGCGACTGATGCCAGGTATTGATCTCTGCTTGTATCTGATAACGTTTCAACAACAGAATATTATTCTTCGGCGCCATTTCCGTTATCACATCTTCGACAATCGCCCAAAATGATTCCGCTTCCATGCCAAGGTCCGGCAGAATCTCCTGCACTATTAAATCGTAAAGCGGCACCGAAACTTCCATGGTGCCGTTAGGGATCTGGATATGTGAGGTCGTCGTGACACCCGGTTTCATAGTCTGTGCCTTATACTGAATTGGGAATCGTAGTGGCCGGCAGCTTACAGAAAATCGCCGGGAATTCAAAAAGCCTCTGTAGAATGGCCAAACCTGCGGCAACGGGTGATAAGGAGAGTATATTGCCGGCAGCGGCAACGGTTTTCGCTAGCTTCTGGTTTTAGACGGAGAATGGAAGAGATGAGCAAACCACTCGTTGCGGTAATATTTTTGGTTATCGCTCTCAGCGGCGCGAACTGTCCGGCAGACCCGGACGACGAAGCCATGGGAGCGAGAATTCGCCGGCAGCTGGAAACAAGCGGACGGAATCAATACGACGGGGTAAAAGACGCCGGCCGAAAGCCGGTCGAAACCGCTTTCTTCTTCGGCGTCAAGGCGGGTATGACGGTTCTCGATATGATCGCGGGCGCCGGATATAACGCCGAGATCCTGTCGGCAGCCGTTGGTCCCAACGGGCGAGTGTATGCGCAAAACTCTCATCTCATTCTGCGCCTGATCGACGGGGCGCACCATGATGCGATGCTGGGCCGGCTCGCTAAGGACCGACTTCCCAACGTGAGATACATGATCGTAGATGCGAAGGATATGCCGTTCGAGAATTCCATGGACATGGTGTTCTGGGGCTTGAACATGCACGATATCTACAACGAGGATGGGGAAACCGCCACGCTGGAGTTTCTTGGCCACGTCAAACGGGCCCTCAAAGCCGGTGGAATACTGGCTGTTAGTGATCACGTAGGGATTGCGGGTAAAGACAACGCCGAATTGCATCGCCTCGAACCTCGAATCATTACCGACATGATCGGTAAAGCCGGTTTTGAGATCGAAGCGACATCGGATCTTCTCGGCAATCCGACAGACGACCACAGCCAATCAATTTTTGCGGATGGCTTGCGTTACTACACGGATCGGATCCTGGTTCGAGCGCGCAAGCCGAAATAACGACATCGATAACAGTTCTATCCGGGAGGTTTTTCTCATGCAGGTCCTGATCATCATTTGGGAGCCGAATGCCGAATGGCACGCGCTCGGCGACGAGGCTCAAAAAGGATATCTTTCCAGCCTGGATGCCGCGGTGACCGCGGTTCGCAGTCAGGGGGTAATGACGCTCGGTTGGAGCAAGATCGACCGGACGTTGCCCAAAGCGCCGACGGAGGGTTATGTCGGAATTTTTGCCATGAGCAACACCGAACAGTGCCACGAGCTGGAAAAGAACGTTCAAGCAGCAGGGTGGTATGACTATTTTGACTCAGTCAATGTGAGTATCAATCCGGAAGGCGGGACCAGTCCATTGCCCAGCCAGGAATATGCACGATTGCTCGGAATAGAATTGGGTTAGGCGGCCGTTGCCCGACTCGTAACCGCCAATAGAACAGCGTCACGCGCCCGACTTGCATGCAAACCGACCGAATGTAAACTGCGCAAGCGCTGGGCCGCATGGCCGTCGGGCCGACGGTGGCTCCCGGATGGAAATTACCGAATGCCGTCGATCTTGGCCTGCATCCGGCGCATCCCTTTCAGCCACCGCTCCGGGTCATTCGTCTTGCGCTCCATCCACGTTTGAGCCACCGGATCGGTAAGGATCAAGAAATGCTCATTGGTCACCGCGTTCACGACTTGTGCGGCTACCTCTTCCGGTTCCTTGATCGGACCCGCCGCTACCTGTGCAAACGCCGAATCGGCGGCATTGAGCATCGGCGTGTTGACCCCCAGCGGCGCCAATAGCGACACACGGATCCCCTTGTCGTGATAGGTAACGGACAACCATTCGGCCAGACCGACGACGGCATGCTTGGTGGCGGCGTAGGGAAGGTTGCCATGCGAGGTCAAAATACCCGCCATCGATGCCGTATGGATCAGGTATCCGGTCTTGCGCTCCAGCATCGAGGGCAGAACTGCGCGTACGGCAAAAACGTGGCCCATGACGTTAACCTGCCACTGGTTGCTCCAGGCATCAATGGGGGTATCGAGCGGACCCTTACCCGTGGCAATAGCGGCGTTGCTGAAAAATATGTCAACCGGCCCGAATTCAGCCTCCGTATTGCGCACAAGCCGGTCGACCGCGGATTCAACCCCGACATCGCAAGGCACGGCAAGACCGCCAATCTCATCGGCGATATTAGCGGCTCCCGCGCCATCTACGTCCGCGACGACGACGTTGGCGCCTGCCGCCGCAAACGCGCGGCAGGTCGCCGCGCCGATACCGCTGGCACCGCCGGTGACGTTCGATACTTTTCCATGGAGTTCCATGCTCCCCCCATTATCAGCAATTCCTCAGAGACCTTATTCTAGCCTGCATATGGCACCAGCATCGCGGGAGCCGGCGGAATTCGCAGCAACTCGGGAGCCGGTTTGGAGGGAGAGTGATAGCCTGAACTATCACTTGAGTGAAAACCAAACCACAGTGAGCGAGAAACCGCCGGAATCGCGATAGAACGACACCGGGGACAGTTTGCTACGGTTCAAACTTCGCGGTAGTTTTGGAAATCGTACCGACTATCAACGCATTACCAGACAGGCGTTGTTCGGCTGGCGCAATATGCAGGCTAGGGCTTACACGTGGCGTCCGCGAGAATGGGGCACCCACCGAACTCGGCTTTCCGGCCGATATTGTGAAAAGGGGCAGCACCGTCGAGACCGCTTTCTCGACCGTTATTGTGACAGACAGCACAGTCGTTCCCACCTTTCGGGCAAGCTTCAAGCACGAAGCTATGCTTAATCCAGCAAGGGTCGAGACAGCCGGTTCAATGCGCTCAAGCCGGACGGCGTTAGCGCAGCGCGCGATACGAAGCGCCGGCGTTAACGCTGGAGTCTCGGCTATTGGTACGGTGGCGGCGACGCGGCCACGGTCGCGTCGTCGCTCGACTTCTTTGTCCGATGCGTTGTTACGAACGAGAACTGCAGATGAAAAGTATCAAAAATAGCAGTCACGCCGGTGTTCATTTCTTGCTTTTGGCCGTCCTAACGGCGTTTGTGATCGTCGGCGCGGAGGCTGATCCGGTTTCGGGAGCCGGTAGCACAATTGTACAGTCGATGTCGGGCGCAGATGCTTATCGCGCGATCCCGCATCAGCGAACTACTTTTACCGCGGACAGCGCGTCGATGCCAGCAATCGAGCGCCGGTTCATACGGACTATTTTTGCGCTTACCGATATCGCGGTCGCCGAACGAGTGCAGTCGCTGCACTGGTTCCAGACTAGAGGGAAGTACGGCAGTCCACCGCGCAATTACGACACTTTGATCGCGCGCATGGATAGCCTAGTCGCGCCTTCCGATTTAGGCGCGGTGAAAGATTTGATCACCTCGGCGGTGAAAGAACAACAACGATATTTTGCGGTGCT
>PVBE010612648.1_pt1 | contig 11923 bp, 8 predicted proteins | sample 1631181 | NCBI WGS metagenome assembly PVBE01 (sample SAMN08397723, study PRJNA350692) | Marine metagenome, whole genome shotgun sequencing project. | isolation source: water | place: Pacific Ocean | collected 2012-04 | reverse complement strand
GCGATGCGCAGAAACTGCTCTACGCATCGCGCATGGCAACCACACTTGCCCACCTGGTCGTGGAAGAATCCGACCGCGTTTCCCTGACAACCTTTGACGAACGGATAGTTCAATCGCTGGCCGCCTCCAATTCACTGGGCCAGATAGTCAACATGGGCGAAATGCTGGACAAGGTTGAACCTGTAAAGAAGACGCGTATCGGGCCGTCACTGATGGAACTCGCTGCCCGTGCGGGCCGGCGTTCAATTGTGGTCATCTTCAGTGATTTCTTCGTGGACCTCGACGACCTGAACGATGCGATCCAGCGCCTGCGTTACGACAAGCACGAAGTGGTACTTATGCAGGTGTTACATAACGACGAGATTGAATTCAAGTTGCCGGGCATGATCCGTTTTGTTGGATTGGAGGAAGACAACCAGGTACTGGCGCGCCCCGACGACATGCGCGATTCTTACCTGGAGGCAATGCGACAGTTCAACGAGCGCCTCGAGTCCATTGCGACAGCCAACCAGTCCGAACGCCTCGTCTGCGATACGTCAAAGGACATGGCCGTGCTGTTTGCCGACTATCTCCACACAAGGTCCCTCGCCGACCGCCGCTTGTAGTGTCGGACTAAGGCGAAACGACTCAGCTGCCGGCTCTCCTTAACGCAACATTTGGACTGAAGCCACGGCCAACCTTTCTCTTGCCGGTTCTCATCTTACTCCTTGGGGGCCGAAGCATCGAAACGCTATGCCCTTCTTGACGTGGGCAAGGGGCGCTTGTAGGTTTGTGGGCTCGACAATGACACGTATCTGGAGGCACAGATGCAGGAACAGACATCCGGCAAATGGAGCGGACTCTGGCAGACGATCGGACCCGGTGTGCTCTATGCGGGGGCGGCAGTGGGAACGTCGCATCTGCTACAGTCGACGCGGGCAGGGGCAAGTTACGGCTTCTCCCTGATCGGGCTGGTGCTGTTGGTCTTCCTCTTCAAATACCCTGCCTTCGAGTTTTCCTGCCGATACACAGTGGCCACCCGCCAGAACTTGCTCAAGGGCTATCGCGATCAAGGGCGGTGGGCCCTGGTCCTTTTCCTATGCATCATCCTTCCCAGTGCGGTAATTGCAATGACCGCGCTCACCTTCGTCACCGGCGCCATGGCGGCCGGCATGCTTCCGAACGGGTACGGCATCTCACCGGTTCTCCTGAACATCACCTTACTGGCGGTCAGCGGGATCATCGTAACCATCGGGCGCAGTACGATTCTGGATATAGGGATGAAGCTGATGATGGCGTCGCTGGCCCTGATCACGGTGATCACGGTGGGCCTGGCTTTCGGCAAGCAATCCCAGCCAATTCCTGTTTCGCCGGGGCAGGAGCTCTGGACCGCAGGCGGCATTGCCTTCATGCTGGCGTTCATGGGCTGGATGCCGACCCCCATTGACGCGTCCGCCTTCACCTCTGTCTGGATGGAGAAGCGCAGCGAGCGGACGGGGCACAAGCCGTCCCTGAACGAGGCGCTGGTGGACTTCAACATCGGCTACCTCTCCAGTGCAGTGCTGGCTATCGCTTTCGTCTGCCTGGGTGCGCTGGTGATGTACGGGACCGGCGAGGAATTCTCCAACAGCCCAATCGCCTTCACGGGGCAACTGACCAGTCTATACACTCGCGTGATCGGCGGCGGCCGCTGGATGGTCTTTTTCATCGCCTTTGTCACCCTCTTCTCCACCGTCCTGACCGTACTGGACGGCTACACGTTGACCATCAATGCAGGATTTGCGCAGTTGTTCCCGGAGAACAGGACGGTAGAAAGGATGCGTTTCATAGTGATGCCAACCCTGATTGTCGCGGCCGTACTGCTGGCATCGTTCTTTGCCAGGGGGATTAAGAGCATGCTCGACTTCACCACAATCACGGCGTTCCTCACGGCACCGGCACTAGCCTACCTGAACCATCGGGCCGTGACGTCAGACAGCTTCCCTCCCGAGCTCCGGCCGCACGGCGCCTTGAAGCTCCTCTCCTGGGCCGGACTCACATTCCTCCTCCTGTTCAGCGCAGCCTATCTCTACACGCGACTCACCTGATGCCTTCCGCTTCCAGGATCCAGGGTCCAGGATCCAGGGTCGGCCCTTAAATCATAAGAAAGCGCGCGGTGGCTTGATTGGGGGCGTGTTTTCTTTGTGTTTGTTTGGTGGGGCTGTGTAAGCTTGCTAATGAGTCGAGACGGCGTGGGATTGACGAGCCGTGGCCGCGCGGGTGGGTTGTCGGACAAGCCGGCGAGTGGGCACTGATGATTTAAGGGCCGACCCTGCCCCCGCGGGCTAAACCCATCGCGCCCGCCAATATTGGAGGAGCCCCACGTCAGGTACTGCTCCTTTACCGGTTAATAATGCCGGGAGCTGTTAGTCGCGTCCAGGGATCGGGATTGACGTCCATCGCGTGAGCTTCACCGGCGAAGAGGGCCAGCAGGTCCGTTACCGCCTGGATATCTCGCTTGTCGGCAAGGCCATTGGCCCAGTGCATGAACGCAGTTGGCACGCCGATGGTGGTGACATGTGCGCCCTTGCCCTGTTTCTGTATCTGGTGGGCGTCTGTTCCGCCATGCCAGTTGTCGTGGTGCGGGATGCTCTCACGCTCGGCAAGGGTTTGGAGAAAGATATTGAGCTGTTTGCATGATACGGTCAGCCGGTCTGCCTGGTAGATTGCCACCCCCTTGCCGATCTCGGATGTCCATCCGTCTTTTTGGTCCTGCATGGGCGAGACAACGCATCCGCCGTCGATGGCAATGCCGATATCCGGCAGGATGGCCTGGGAAGCGACCATGGCCCCGCGGGTTCCGATCTCTTCCTGAACGCTGGATACCGCGTACAGATCCACAGAGAGATCGGTGATGACTTTCATCGCTTCCACCATGCAGAAAACACCGAGACGGTCATCGAAATTGCGGCCCGAGACGACGTCGTTGTTGAGATGGGTCAGGGGGATGTTAAAGGTGGCCCGGTCGCCGGGCCGCACACGTTCTTTGATCCAGTCGGGGGCGCAGCCTGTAAAGGCAAGCATCGTTTCGGTCTTGGGGTATTCCTTGGCGTCCGGGTCGGTGGGAACAAGAACGCCGTATACCGGTTCCGTCCCGTCAATCCGGATCTGCTGTCCGCCCACACACATGGGGTTGGGGCCACTTACGCCGCGGAGGCGGATGTATCCCTCCTTCGTGACCTCCCGAACCATGAAGCCGCACTCGTCATTGTGTGCGCAATACATCACCCGCAGGGGGCGCTCTCCGGCAACCGGCCGATTGGCCTTCTTGACGCCAATGATGTTACCCATGCGGTCCTGATTAACCTCATCACAACAGCCCAGCAGTTCGCGCACAACAATGCCCTGAGCTTTCTCTTCATACCCCGCAACGCCCTGCACGTCGCAGAGCTCCTCCAGCAATGTTGTATTCATAATTGACTCCTATAGATCTGCACGTACTGTCAAGAATTCCGCCCCAGTTGTTGGGCTAATCAACGTTTCATCAAGTATTTACAGCGAATTGGTTGTTCTCCCCCAGAATTCAGGCGTTAGGAACTTCTCCGGCTGCTCATGCATCGATCGCAGCATCTTGCCGACCTACGAATTCAGCGACGTGAGCCATGTGTGCACTTCCTTGCTGATGTAGCAGCAGTCACGTGCGAAGTCGAACGCCGTGTCAGTTTCCCCGTTCTCCCCGATGCAATCAGAGAGCGCCACGGACTTTCCGCAACAAGTACTATCTAACACTTTTCTTTGTACCCCCTCCGACCACCGATTCATAGGTCGGGCCGACACGGATTTCATCAAGATTACCTTCCTGTTTCAGGACAAGGAGACTGATCTTGGTCTGGTCGATATTGAACGGAACGGAGGCTCGTCCATGCTCTTCGGGTTGCTTGAGGTCATGCCCGGGGGTGTAGGGAACGAAGCTGTCATTCTCACCGTTCTTGCCCCAAACGATCTTGCCCACAGCGAGAGTGGGCGTTTCGCGCCGGACAGAGGTAATCCGCACTCCCTTCACCTCGCCATCGAGCACCACCGCTGTCTCAAACTGACGGCCATTGGCCCGGAGACCAACCCCTTCCTTGAGGTCTTTGGCTCTGAGCGTGAAAGCCCCTGGGCCCGATCGGTGTTCGATCTCTCCACTGGCTTCGAACACGTAGCTGATCCAGAGCGTGGCACCGTCTTTCAACAGGCCGGCCTTCTTGAGGCTGTCATCCAGTTCAATCGCACAGCCTGCACTCCAGCGATGACCGGCGGCACGGTTGCCGGTCACGGGCAGGGCACCATAGCTCAAGCCTCCCGCGAGTGCCGCTGGAGCCCTCTCGAGCTTCTGGTCGCTCAAGTACCTATACTCGCCCTTGGTGCCTGCAGCACCCCCTTTGCCCAAAAGGCTCTGCGGCTTACCAGGATCCGCAGGGTAGTCGAAGGGCTCGTAGATCAACGCGTCGCCAGGATCCGCAGGTCCCAGAGTGACGGTCAACGTCGCCGGCGTCGACTTGCCTGTGGCCGGCTCAATAGCATAGCGAACCTTGCCCTTCGGAGGTGCCTGCTTGTCCAGGTAACTACGCAGGTCGCCGGCAATGCCGTCGACGATCACCTTGCCGTCGCGGGAGATCTTGAAGCCCTGATAGTTTCCTTTCGCGCTCCAACTAAGCATGACGCCTTTCATGCTGCGGTAAGCCCTGAGCGTTGCAACGGACGTATCACAGCCTGCCGAGAATTTCAGAACTGGGGATGACTGCACCTCGATGACAAGCGTGTAGTTGTTCTTGCCGGGCAATGCCGTTGCGTCGACAAACGTCGTCTGCGTGGCGGACAGCTTGGCGCCAATCTCTTTGCCGTTTCTCAATAGTTTGACGCTCTTTGGGGCTTCTGACCCGAGTTGCCAGGTCAGCTGAACTCCGGCAGACGTACCATAGGCTGCCAACCGTGAAGGCAGCTTCGGTTTGACCAGTTTCTGCATCTCCGCGGCCATGGCCCTACCGATATTGATGTAACTGCGGGCGTGGCTGTTCCAGTGGTACCCCACTGACTTTGGTGACTTGGCGGTATAGAACTTGAACGCCATCTTCTCCGGGCCGTACGGTTTGTCCGTGTCGACCACACCCACGTTCCCGACAAAATCGGGGTACTTCTCCGGGTCGGCCATAGCCAGCTGGCCCTTTTTGATGGGAGTCTCCTTTTCGATCATGCCACTGGTCGCGATTACCACAGGAAGACCGGGCACACCGAGCCCGTGTTCGACGTTGCGAATGTCCTTGATGAAGGCCGCCATGTTCTTTTCGTATTTCAGATCCAGCCCACCGTACTGGTCATTCCATCCCTGGTGGTAGCACAGACCGGCGATCTCGAAGCCCTGACCCTTGTAATCGGGGAAGTATTTCTCGACATTATCAGTCACCTCTCTGACGAGTTGAAGAATCCTGTGATAGAAATAGCCTGGGTCATCGGGTACTACAGGCAGAGGATACTCGTCAACGCTGGGCGGCAGAAAGTTATGCCCCAGGCTCTTGCCTCCCCATGCAGCCTTGATGAGGAGGACCTGACCCTTGCTGGCATCGCCCATCACATGTCCAAAGCCAAGTTCCGGACCAATCTGACCGGAAGAACCGCCATAGCCCGGCTTCAACGCGCCGTACCTGAGTTCTCTGAAGGGGTACAGATCGTAGTGGATCCACACATCGGAACGCTCTCTCCATGTGCCATCCTCGTTGACGACAAACTGGAACTCTTTTTTCGGGTCATTCTTCACCGCATATCGCAGGGAGTTGGCCCCCTCTCCTTCAATACTGCCCTTGCCCTGCATATTGGACTGCCCGACCATCACGTAGATCCGGACCGGGACGTCCTTTCCCTCTTGGGCATTGGCGAGGCAGGCCATCGCCATCAACAGAATCGTAATCTTCAGTAGTCGTCTCATTTCTTTAACTTCCTGGTCTTTGTCGGTTAACGAGAGCGGGCGACGAGAGCGGCGGACGAGGTGGATGCGTTCAGTCGTTATCCGCTCTCGTCGTACGCTCTCGTCCGTCCGTCTCCCTCTGCATACCGTTCATAAACCATCCGACACTACGAACACCGCCATGGTAGACGCTGCTCCTTTCTTGTTTGCTAACGCGCAGAGTACATGAATAGCGCGCTAGAGCATACAGAACAAGCGACCGATGGTCTCGAAGCGCATCAAAGGAGGAATCGATCTATCCGGTGGCTGGACCTATGCGTTTAACATCAGCTACGAGACCCTCAAGGCGGCCGCTGGTGGATATGCCGGGGGCGGACATCATAAAGGGGCAGTGCCGGGAGCTGACGCCCCTATCTCCGTTCTGACAGTGACAGAATTCTAAGGGACAGACCTACAGTTCTAGTGGAAGACCCTACAGCCTGATCATTCAAGATATTATACCCCAACGGGTGCAAAATCGCACCACAAGCATCATGTATACCCGTAGAGGTATAAATATGATAAATTCCACGCCAACAAGGCAATCGAAACCTGCAAATCCGGCGAACGACCAAAGAAGTAGTAGATATGCACAGGAACGGTGAACGAATATTTACATGTGATTCAGCTGTGATTTGCGCAGCGATTCTCGTAGCGGCGTTACTGTGCTGCCCGACATCGCTGCCTGCCGCACTTACCGAAACCAGGACCTGGACCAGCACCAGCAAGGCCAAGATCACGGCGACTCTTGAGAAGGTTGAGGGCGGCAATGCTGTTTTCAAAAAGGAAGACGGCAACCTTGTCCGTCTCCCTGTCAGCAGGCTGCATCCTAAAGACCGGGCATTCATCGTTTCTGTTACCCCGCGCACGTGGCTTGGAAAATCAGGGAAGAGCATCAAGGGCGCCTACCTGAATCACAAAAGCGAAGATAAAATCGTCATTAAACTCGAAGATGGAACGACGGGTATAGTCACGGTGTCCCGCCTTCTTGAAGCTGACAGGGCCTACCTGGAGATCCACAGAGAAAGGGTCTGGAAAAGCCGGCCTGGACACGAAATGACCGCCAGGTTCCTGTTCATTCGTGGAGGGTATGTCCACCTTATGAAGCAGGACGATGACATCGTAATGATGATGCTCAACAAGTTCAGCGAGGAAGATATGAAGCTGCTGAAAGCGGCGGAGAAGCTGGAGCAGTTCTTTGAGGCGGTCGATGCCGCGCGGAAGTACCATGATAGTGAGAAGTGGGACCTGGCTTTGAGAGAATGTGATAAAGCGGAAGCGGCTTGTTCCAGGGACGAGCGACTGTCCGCTGTACGCGAAGAAGCGGAGAAACACGCTGGGCCCGCTAAAACGATGAAGATCAAGGTTGGCCCAAAGGTGGAAGGTGAAGGCGATGAGCTGATGGAGTTTGTATGGATCAAGCCTGGAAAGTTCATAATGGGCTTCGGCGAGCAGAAGGAATTTGAAACCAGGGTCAACGAAGAGACCGGGGAGAAGGAACTGTGGTCCAACCTGAGCGATCCATGGGCCGGGTATTCGCTTCCTGTTCACGAGGTAACAATTTCCAGGGGCTTCTACATGGGCAAGTTCGAGGTGACGCGCGGCCAGTTCGCTGTTTTCGCGAAAGAAACGGGATACAAGACGCAGGCGGAACAGAATGGGCAGGCGATGGGCGGAACGAAGCACGGTGACTGGGTGGTAAAGAAGGGCGCCAGCTGGAGGGCCCTGGCGATTTTTGAACAGGAAGATGACCACCCTGTCTCGGCGATCTGCTGGCATGACGCCATGGCTTTCTGCGATTGGCTGGCGAAAGAGACAAAGAAGGATATACGTTTGCCGACCGAGGCCGAGTGGGAGTACGCGTGCCGTGCCGGAACACAGACGCAATGGGCGTCAGGCAGCTGGCCACCCAAAGATCACCTTCACTCCATTTCCTGGCACATGGCTGATTATGTGCCGGGCTGGGAACCGGCCTGCGGAACAAAGCCTGTTGGCAGTCACAAGCCGAACAGGTGGGGTCTGTACGACATGCACGGGAATGTTTATGAATGGTGTCTTGATTACTACCGTCTTTACAAAGATGACAAGCCCGTGACGGATCCATACTGCAAGGACTTTCCCGGCATACAGTATTATCACAAGATTTATGGGCACGACCCCATGCACGGCAAGACGAAAACCTACTTCCACTGGGCCTGCCACAGACATGGAAATGGACGCCGCGTGCTGCGCGGTGGAGGCTGGTGCAGCCAGGCGCCCGGCAATCGCAGCGGCTTCCGCCGTCACGAGAAAGGTACGAACGGCCTGTGGTATTTTGGATTGCGCGTGGTAATAGCCCCAACACCCGAACACAACTGAACAGAATTGAGAACCAGGTTCGATCCCAGGAAGAAGCGACAAATGAACAGTGTTATGATTGTTGATAGCAATGAAGCCTGGAGCGTTACACTCTCTTATGTATCACCCCCTGGCGGATGCCTGTCCTGACAGATGGAAACGGTTCTCTCATGGAGAACTGGGGTCGGCCCTTAAATCATAAGAAAGCGCGCGGTGGCTTGATTGGGGGCGAGTTTTCTTTGTGTCTGTTTGGTGGGGCTGTGTAAGCTTGCTAATGAGTCGAGACGGCGTGGGGATTGACGAGCCGTGGCCGCGCGGGTGGGTTGTCGGACCAGCCGGCGAGTGGGCGAAAACTGATGATTTAAGGGCCGACCCTGCCCCCCGGAGGAACTTTCTGACCACTGGTTCGTCAACGTTTTGCTCGCCTCAGTCGGAACGACTGACTACCCCACCGTTGGAAATGCTCCTTAACCGGCCAATACGGCCGGGAAAGGTTGGTTCGCAGGTGGGTTCGGCGGTAGGCGGCAGGCCTCTACAGCTTTATTGTGATGGTCCATGAACGCTTCCCGCCTTGGCCTTTGGCATCCGAGCCGGGCAGAAAAGCGATAGCAGACCAGCGTTGAAGGACATCGCGGCCAAGCAGTCCAATCTGTGTGTCCATCTTATCGACGAACAGTACCGGAAGTTTCGGGGAGCGCCACGGAGAAACGAGCTTCGTCCACGTCTTGGCTTGGGGGTCGATCAGCTCGACACGGAGAGTGTGAATGAATGCAAGAGACTTGCCTCCGATACCATTGACTTCGGTAGTGGCTACGTCTGGTGCGGTGTTGTCGTGGCCGAAGGACGATGCGAAGCTTGCGGGAATGGAGGTGTGGGAAGCTCCCGTGTCCACAAGCATCTGGAAGAGCTGCTTGCGCTTGGTTCGGGCGTTGATGACGTTGACGAACAGAGCCGGAACGTCTCCGAGGCAAGGATAGCTGAGACGTTTCGCAGCGATCACAGAATCCAGGTCTCAGGATGGCGGGGCTTCTCGAGTATTACAGGCGTGCGCCCTTGAGCGACGGCGGCATCCATCTTCGGAACGACCTTCGAAATATCCTTGCTTCGTCCTATGACTTCAAATGTCTCCGCATCCAGTGCAATTGTGCTACGCGGGTGGCGATCCATTGCATCAGCTGCGTGCTGCACAAGCTGTTCATAGTAGGTCACAGGAGTCTCCTTGTTCTTGTTGCCAAGCGTCACTTTGAAATATATAGCACGTGCCTTGTACGGGTCAACGACTATCGAGGATTCTGTCGAGGATTCTGCGCTGTGGAGTTTTTTGACAGGATTTGGGATGATTGAAGATGATGGGATTGTGTCATGAATTCGAAGGTGCTTCCCGTGACGCAGAGTCAGTTACACCATTCCAACACAGAAGACGCTTGAAGCACCATCAAATTCCTGCCACGGGTTGCTTTGGATTGGAGAAGATCCTACTACGCTAAAGCTTCGAAGGACAAGTTGTGCTTGGCTTTTAAGGAGCAGTCTGTATCGTTGACGCGTCAATGGTATAGATTCGCCAAACCAACACGTTGAAATCCATTCACATCGTTGCTGGAACACGGAAACGGGGTGAGTCACCCCTGCTCGTCAAGCCTACCCGCGCGGCCTTTGGAATTGTATTGACACTTTGTTGCCGCCCACTATGCTCGAACTTTGGAGAGCGGTTAGATATCCGCACGAACCGGTGGACCTGGAGGTAACGACATGAAGCACAGAATCGCAACGTTCTGTCTCGCCATGCTGGTCGGCTGTACGGCCATCGCGGGCGAGTTGGTTATCACGAGCAAGGACATTCCCTTCGAGGTGGGCTACAAGGTTCACTACGCGGTCGCTACGGCCGACCCGGACGGACCGACTGAGATCGATTTCATCACCATCGGCAAGCGCACGGTCGGACCTCGCACGCTGTTCCGCATGGCCCTCCCCATGGGCGAGATCCGCCTGGCGGATCAATGGATCGCCATAGGCGACGCCGAGCTCGCCGTCTACAACTCCTTTGACGACCGGCTCCCAGCCTTCAAATACCCCCTTCCGCTCAAGAAAGGGCTCAACTTCGAATATGAGGCGGTGCTGGGCAAGGTGCGGGCAAAAGTCGAAGGGCCGGTCACCGTCGACACTCCTGCAGGGAAGTTCGAGTGCCTCCTCATCGTCGAGGAGCGCGAGAATGGCGCGAAACGCTGGCAGCAGAAGCTGTGGCTGGCGCCCGGAGTGGGCCACGTCAAACACATCTTCCGCATGGGGCAGGACATGACCAGCACGCTCGTGAGCGTCAGAAAGCCTACACAGGCGAAGCCCGTGCCAGGCACACAAGTCGTCAGTACGTTCGACAAGGGGGAACTCATGGGCTCACCCCTGTTCCCGCGGGCCAGGTGGGCTGCGGGGACGGGGAACCTGGATTCCTCGTCCATTGCCGATATCGACCCCGTCGAAGGAGCCGTCGGCACGCCCTTCTGTCTACGCTGGACCTACCATGCCCGGGGCACGTGGGTGAACGTGGGCTTCACGCCTTCCGGCGTCTGGGGTGTGCCGCTGGACCTCTCGCCGTACACCGGCCTGTCCTTTCACATCAAGGGCCTGACTCCGGAACGGGGCATCGGCGTCACCTTCATCGCCACAGGTCCCGGGGGCAAGGGCATGCGATTCTACCACGTCCCCGTTCGGGTAGGCATTGAGTGGAGAGAGGTGATGATCGACCTCAAGGCACGGCCCGAACTCGCGGAGGTGGACTGGAAAACCGTCCACACGATCACCATCGGCACGTCTACCGAGGGAGAAGTGTCGGGCGTCATCTCTATCGACGAGATCATGCTCCACAGTCCGAACCAGTTCTAGCCGGACACCCGAGTCGACGCACCCCAACGCCGCGCTTCTTCGTCGAAGGCCGTACATGGCGGATTGCGGACACCATTCCGCCCCAAAGGTGCCCTAAAGTAGAAAACGCCGCGCGGGGGTGCGCGGCGTAAGGTTTTGTGTTTCAACTAGTAAGGTCTGTTCTAAACTGGCGGAGGCACCTACGCTCTGCGAGCTACGGCGGCCCAAGGAGGGCGGGATTGACTCCTCGATTTCCCGATCTCGTCGGCCTTCGGCCTGCCGCTTCGCGACATTCCTTCTCGGCGCTACCCTCGCGCCTCGTAGTCAAACCCGTTCGAACCCCGCCCTCTTCTCCACACTCGCAAGAAAAAAGCCGCAACTTTCGTTGCGGCTCTTGCCAGCGTGGCGGAGAGGGCGGGATTCGAACCCGCGGTACACCCCTTAAGGCGTACAAAGGATTAGCAATCCCCCGCTTTCGACCACTCAGCCACCTCTCCAAGATGTTGATTACCAAACTGTTACGACGAGTTGCTAATTCGTCGCTTGACCCTCTGGGACATTTCTGGGACATTAACTGAAACGGCGCACAACGGCGGATTCAGGCGCACGCCGGAAAGGAGCGCAGTCCCGTGTCCAAGAGCTATCAACAGCAGTGGTCTCATAAGGGCAGCATCATACGCAGGCGCGGATCGAAATATCAAGTCGAAAGGAATTACAACAACAAACGCGAACGAAAGAGCTTCGACACGCTTGCCGAAGCCAAGACCCATGCATCGCAAAAGGCCACAG
>PVBE010037675.1_pt1 | contig 11924 bp, 8 predicted proteins | sample 1631181 | NCBI WGS metagenome assembly PVBE01 (sample SAMN08397723, study PRJNA350692) | Marine metagenome, whole genome shotgun sequencing project. | isolation source: water | place: Pacific Ocean | collected 2012-04 | reverse complement strand
GTCGAGGAGGAGCCGCCCGGCGTGGTGGATGAGGGCGCCGGCTCGCTGGCGCGCTGCCCGAATGGCGGCGACACCAACAACAATCTGGTGGACTTCACGCTGACGGAGGTGCCGACACCCGGTGCCGCGAACTCCTGCGACTAGTGTCCTGTCTCAGAAGTTTGCGGGCATTCTCCTCGGCCCTCGGCGGCCCTGCCGGCGTTGCTCCTCCTCGCCATACCTTTGGGTATGGCTCGTCGTCGCGCCTTGGCAGGCCCACCGAGGCCTGTCGGATAACGCCACAAACTTCTGGTCCAGGACACTAGATGCCCTCCCTCTTCTCGAAGATCCTCGCCGGCGAGATCCCATCGGACCGCGTCTACGAGGACGACCAGTGCATCGCGTTCCGCGACATCAACCCCGCGGCGCCGACGCATATCCTGGTCATCCCGCGTCAGGAGATCGCGCAGCTCGACCGAATGAGCGAGGCGGATGAGCCGCTGGTCGGTCACCTGATGCGGGTGGCCACGTTGGTCGCGAAAGCGGAGGGGCTCGAGGACTTCCGCCTCGTGGTCAACAACGGCGCCGGCGCCGGACAGACCGTGTTTCACCTGCACCTGCACGTCATCGGTGGCCGCGGTCTGACCTGGCCGCCCGGTTGATCCCTCCGATTTGACGCTGCTCGACGCAGCCGCGGCGATGGCGATGGTGGTCGCCACAGCCGCGCTCTGGTCCGGCTGGCGTGGCGGCGTCGCCTGGGGTCCGGCCTGCGCGGCCGCCCTCGCCCTCGGGGTGTGGGGCTTCGCCGACGCGTCCAACTTCCTCCTCGCCGGGTGCGTGCTGCTGGTCGCTATCGGCGCGGTCCTGCCGGTGCAGCTCTTCGCGGCCGCGCGGCGCAGGGCGGGTCTAGGAGACTTCCTCGTCGCAGCCGGCCGGGCCGACCGGCTCTACCGATTGCGCCGACATGAGGCCGCCGCCGAGTGGCGCGACAACTGGGCCGCCGCCGCTGCGTTCCACGCCGGGCGTCCGAGCGAAGCGGAGGCGCGCCTCGAGGCGCTCGCTTCCAGCAACGACCCGGGCGCCCCGGTGCTGCGCGACGCATTGCTCGCATCGACGCGAGATTGGGCGCGCGCGGTGCACTCGGAGGCCCTGGACCTGGAGGTGCGCGCTCGCTGCGAGCTCGGCGAGGTCGAGACCGCGGTCGAGGCCTCGGGCCGGGCGTGGTCGGGTCGCAAGCCCGGACCGTGGCTGTGGCGGATCTGGGGCCTGATGTTGGCCCCCTTCGCGTTCGCCGGTCGGATCACCGATGTCGAGCGCGCGGTCGAGGTGCTGCGGCTCGGCCGCGACGCGCGCACGCTCTGGCTTGCGACCGCGCACGGTGCAGCCGGCGAACCCGAGCGGGCCAGTGCGCTGCTCGCACCGCTCGAGAAGAAGACGCTTCCCGCGGGGATGCGCGCGGCGCTCGACGCGCGACTCGAGAAGCTGCCCGCGCCCGTCGAGCTCGGCCCCTCCGCGCAATCCGTCCTCGACGACGCCGCCCGCGAGCTGCGCGCCGCCCTGTTGATCCGCCTGGTCGCGCCTTGGCGTTCGTCGGCCGTTCTCATCGTGCTGCTCGCGGTCCTCGTCGGCTTCGCGAGCCAGCTCTCCGGCCTGCGCGCGTCGTTTGGCCTCGAAGCCCTGGCCGTCGGACCCAACGAGGTCTTCCGCCCCGCCACGTTGCTGACCTATGGACTGCTCCACTACGGCTGGGCGCACCTGCTCACGAACATCGTCGCGCTCGCGGTCGTGTCGCCCATCGTCGCGCGCGGGGCGACCGAGATGGGCCTGCTGACCGTCTTCTTCGGCGGGATCGTCTGCGCTGGCCTCGCTGTGTGGCAATGGAGCGGCCCGGGGCTCGTCGTCGGCGCGTCCGGGGGCGCGATGGCCGTGCTGACCGCGGCGGTCGTGATCGCGGTCGCCCACCCGGAGAGCCGCGGGACGCGCACCGCGCAGGCCGCCTGGCAAGCGGCCGCCGGGCTCGCGCTGGTTCAGTTCACCTTTGACGCCCTGGTTCCGCAGGTGAGCATGACCGCCCACCTCGGCGGCGCTGCGTCCGGCGTCCTGCTGGTGCTGCCGTTTGTAGTCGCTAAAAGGTCCCGAGCACGGTGAGGCCGCCGGGGCTGACGACCGCCTGAGCGCCTTCGTCGCCGCCCGTGAAGAGCAGAACCACGCCACCGACCAGGGCCGCGCCGGCGACACCGGCCGCCGCGAGGTAGCTCGTGTTCCAGAGCTCGACGTCGTCCTGGTGCGCGTCCCAGTCCGCGCCGGTGCGCGCGCCGTCCCGCGCGGACACGGCGTCGTCGCCGAGCACATAGAACGCGCCGGCCGCGCCTCCGGCCACCGCCGCGCCCCCGAGCAGCACCCAGGCCAGAACGGATCCGCGCTTGCCCCCCGGCTCTTCGGGCTCGACCTTCCTGGCCACCCGCGCATCGGGGTCGCGGGCCAGCGCCTGTCGCACGGACAACGCGCGTCCCGGCCACACGCGCACCGCGACCTCGGCCGGGAGGTGGCCGGCGAGGCGCAGCTCGAGGGTGTGGGTCCCGACCACCAGGCGGGTGTGCAACGGCGTGGTCCCCAACGAGCGTGCGCTCCCGGCGACCAGCCGAACGGTGGCCCCCGGCGGGTCGGTCACGACCTCGACCTCCGGCTTGATACGCGCGAGCACCTGGTGGGCCTTCCGCGCCTTGGCGGCCGGCGGTTTGGTCGCGAGGAAGCGCTCGAAGGCCGCAGCGGAGGCCGCGTGCTCACCCATCTGCTCGAGGACGAGCCCCTGGTTCGCGATCAACCCCGGATTGGGGTCGGCCTTGTAGGCCGCCTGCAGCTTCGTGAGCGCGCTCGAATAGTCGCCTTCGACATACGCGCGGTCGGCTTCGGCCTTGAGACGCGCAGACTCCTCCGGGGTCGCGTGGGCGACCGCCACCAGGCCCAAAACAAGCGCAACAACGCGATGCAGGGCGCGCGAGTGCCGGGTCAGGCCAGCGGCGCCGAAGGCGCGCACTTCACCCCGAAGCCGCGGGCTGGTAGCCCACGCGAGGGGCGAAGCGCTGGTCTGGCGTGGCAGACGCGTGCCCAGCGCGTGGAGGTGCGCTTGTTTGGGGCCTCGAAGACCGAACACGATCAGCCCGCGCGTCATTCGCATCCCAGGTCGGCGCACGTTCCGTCCACGTCCGGGCTGCAGCACCCCACCGTCGCGCCGATTCCGACGAGCCCGTCACCTGCGGCGTCGGCACAATCCTCGCGGGCGCCGCCCGGTCCGAGGGCACCCGGCTCGCCGGCCAGGAGGGCGTCGTCCGGGGCCTGTGGCTCGCCAGCGAGGTCGACCAGGTGCACGCGGCTCGATGCCGGGTCGAGAAGCAAGACGCCGAGCGAGGGGCCCCCCGAGGCGCCGCCCGCGTGCCCGCCACAACCGCCGTCGCCTCCGTCGCCGCCAGAGCCTCCGTCCGTGCACTCGTCGCAGACGCCAGCGCCGCCGGCCCCGCCGCTTCCACCCGGTGCGCCGGCGCCGCCGGCCCCGCCTGCGCCGCCATCCCCGCCGCGCCCGGCCTCGACGACGGACGCGATGAGCGTCACGACCCCGCCATCGAGCAGCAGCCCGATGCTGGCGCCGCCGCCGATTGCGCCGGTCCCGCCCTGACCTGCGCACGCGCCGCCACCGCCGCCACCACCACCACCACCGATGCCCTCGTCCGGTTCCGAGTGCCCGCCGCCACCCCCACCACCCGGCGCACCCGTCGCACCGGCGCCGCTCGAAGCCGATTCGCCTGGCGCCCACACCCCGTCGACGATCCGTCCAAACGGGGCGGCCGCGTCGCCGCTCGCGCCATGTTCTCCAGCGCCGCCTGCGACCCCGTCGCCCCCGTTGGCGTCTTCGGCCCCACCGGCTCCGCCGTCGCCGCCGCCACCCTGCGCCGGCACGCCGGGCGTCGCTTCAGCTCCGTCACCGCCTTCGCCGCCGTTCGCGTCGCAGACCCGGTTCTCGCCGCCGGCCCCGCCCACGCCGGGGCTCTGCGCGGAGTCACTCGCGAAACCGGGCGCCCCGGGCGCGGCCCCAGCCTGACCTGGCGCGCCGTCGTCTCCGTCCACGCCTTCACCGCCCGCGCCTGCCGCGAGCCGGACATGACGCAGCGTGAGGTGCTCACCCACGTCGCTCGCCACGAGCGCGATCGACGGGGTCGTGGCGTCCGCGTCGGCTGCGGTCACGGTCAGGTTGTCGAGCACGGTCGGCGCCTGGAGGCCTGCGACCCGCAGCGCCACAGGCGCCCCGACGAGCACGGTCTCCGCCTGCTCGCGCGGCGCGCGCAACCAGTCCTCGCCGTCGCGCACGTAGCCCCCGTGCAGCCGGACCCCGGACGGGAGCTCCACGGTCGCGCCGAGGTCGTACTCGCCTGCTGCCAGGAAGATGGGCCGGGCGCCGCCCACCGAGAGCTCCAGGGCGCGCGCGAGCGTGGCCACCGGGGTGCCCGCGGTCCCGTCGGCCACGTCCATGCCGTCCGGCGCCACGAAGACCGCGGTGTCGGCGTCGCCGTCGACCCCGTCGCAATCGACGTCGATGAACTCCGGGTCGGGCAGGTCTTCCGCGTTCGGGTTGCACTCGCAGCCGTTGTCGGCCTCCTCGTCGGCGTCGACGAAGCCGTTGGTGCAGCCCACCACGACGCAGCCGCCCTCGCTGCAGCCGGGCACCGCGTTCTCGAGCTCGCACTCGATGCCGCACGCGCCGCAATTCTCGACGTCCGTCTGCACGTCGAAGTCTTCGTCGGCAGTGCCGTCGCAGTCGTCGTCGAGCTGGTTGCAGATGTCTTCGCCGGCCTCGTTGGGCTCGACGCTGCAGCGCAGCGCCGTGAGGTCGCCTGGGTCGCACTCGAGCTCACCACCGACGGCACGACACGCACCCAGGCCGACCTCGCAGGCGTCGCCGACCGCACCTTCGCCGTCGATCTCGTCGGTCGCGCCATCGCAGTCGTTGTCGACCTCGTCTCCGCACTGCTCGGCGATGGGCTCCACGACCTGTGCGTCGCACATGGTCCCGCCCGCGTCATCGCATGTGATCTCGCCCTCGGCGAAGCACGCGCCGACGCCCTGCTCGCACGGCGTTCCGACCGGGAAGTCCTCGTCAACGCTGCCGTCGCAGTCGTCGTCCGCGTCGTTGCAAACCTCCAACACGGCCCCTCCGGGCTCGGCGTCGCACACCGCCTCCGCCTCGCTGCAGACGACCGTGCCCATCGCCTCGCACGCCCCCACCCCGGCGATGCACGGCTGGCCGAGCTCGACGCCGTCGACCGTCTGCCCCTCGTCGACGTCGCCGTCGCAGTCGTCGTCCTCGCCGGTGCACGCCTCGTCGAATTGGTTCGGCACCCTGACCGGATTGCCGTCGGCGTCCAGGCACTCGGAGTACATGCCGGTCTCCGTGCAGCGACGGGTGCCCAGCCCACACGTCCCGACGTTCGCCCCGCAATTCTCGACGTACTCGGGGGGGCAGATGTTCGCGATCTCCTCGTCGACCATCCCATCGCAGTCGTCGTCCACGTCGTTGCCGACCTCGTCGCTCGGGTCGCCGGGCTCGGCGTCGCACGCGCTGTTCCCGCCGCGCGGCGTGCAGACCACCACGCCCGCTCGCTGGCAGGCGCCGAGACCCGACGCGCACGCCTCACCGAGGCCGACGAAGGTCTCGTCCACCCGGCCGTCGCAATCCTCGTCGACCCGGTCGCAGCTCTCCGGTGGCGCGTCGGCCCAGGCGACTTCGCACCCGCCCTCGCCAGCGAAGTCGAAGCGCGGCGTCTCTCCGGCGGGAATCAGCTGGTCTCTGAGCACCAGCCGCAGCGCACAGAACGCGCCGGCGTTACAGGGCGTGTCGGTGGTCAGCCCGCCTGGGGCGCACGCGTCCGGCCCCCCGGCGCCAAGCAGGAAGAGCGCCGCCTCGACGCGGGTGCCCGCAGCGGCCGGCACCCGCACCCGCACCAGGTCCTCGCCTCCGCCCGGGACGGCCAGGCGTCCACCACTCCACAACAGCGGAATCGGGTGCGAGGTACCGTCGACCGCCACCACCAGACAGGCGTTCCCGACCGAGTCGACGACCCGCGGCTGGAGGGTGACGTGACAGGTCCCGCCCATCTCTCCGAGGCAGTCCGCGGTCACCACCACGTCGACGCCTTCGGGCAGCTCGCAGCGCCCTTCAACGCAGACATTCGGGACGTCGCAACCGTCGTCGGGGAAGCACTCAGGCCGGTCCGCGTCGACCGAAAGGCAGCCGGCGCAGCCGACGACGGCGATCCAGAAGAAGCGCATCACGGCCAGCCTAGGCTATAAAAGGCATAGTGAGCGACCCCTTGCTCGGGACTGTGATCGCAGACCGCTATCGGCTGACGCAAATCGTCGGCAAAGGCGGGATGGGAATCGTCTACCGCGCCGAAGACGTGCGGTTGAGTGGACGTCCGTGCGCGATCAAGCTCCTGCTGGGCACTTCGATGGACCCGGAGGAGGCGAAGCGCTTCGAGCGCGAGGTCCGCATCATCTCGCGGCTTCGCAGCCAGAACGTGGTCCAGGTCCTCGACACCGGCAGCCTGCTCGACGGGCGCCGCTACATCGTCATGGAGCTGCTCGAGGGCCTGCCGCTGTCGACGATGCTCAAGCGCGGCGGCCCGGTCTCGCAGGACCGCGCGGTCACGCTCATCCGCGGCGTGCTCGCGGGCCTGGCCGAGGCGCACGAACACGGCGTCGTGCACCGCGACCTCAAGCCGGCCAACGTGGTCGTGTGCCACACGCGGACCGGCGACGAGGTCGCGAAGGTCCTCGACTTCGGCATCGCCAAGGAGACGGGCACCGGGAGCGGGGACACCGAGGACCTCACCGGCGCCTCGATGCTGATCGGCACGCCGAAGTACATGGCGCCCGAGCAGTTTCTGAAGCAGCCGGCCGACGGGCGCACGGACCTGTACGCCTCAGGGCTCCTCTTCTACCAGATGCTCACGGGCGCCCCGCCGTTCACCGAGAAGCAGGGCGTGCCCGACTCGGTGGCAAAAATGCCGCCCGAGTTCCGCATCGGTTGGCTGCACATCAACGAGCCGGCGCAGCCGCTCCAGCTGGCCGATGGCTTGTGGGGCGTGCTCGAGCGCCTGCTCGCCAAGGAGCCGGAGCACCGCTACCAGAGCGCCGAGCACGCCCTCGCCGCGCTGCAGCCGTACGTGGCGCGCCAGACCATCATGCCCGGCCAGCTCATGGTCGCGGACCTCCCCTCCGGACAGGAGGCGGCGCCGCCGTCGGGTCCGATCAGCGGGACGACCGGGTTCCCGGTGGTCGGCGAGACCCTGACCCAGAAGGGGCCGCCCAAGGACAAGCGCCGCGTCTGGCCGCTCGCGGTCGCGCTGATGATCATCGCCGGCGGTGCCGGGGCGTGGCTGGCGCTGCAGGACCAGGCGAAGCCCGACGACGACCGCCACGCGCTCGGCGTCGGCATATGCGTGGACGAGATCCGCAGCGCCCCGTCCGGTGCGGTCGTGAAGATGGGCGGCCGCTCCCTCGGCGTCACGCCGTACGAGACGCAGCGTCCGTGCGGCGAGGTCTGGATGATCGAGGTCGAGGCGAAGGGCTACCAGACCCGGCGCATCCCGCTGCGCAGCCGGTCGCCGCGCGGGAGCACCTTCGTGCCGCTGGGCAAGGAAGCGGCGAAACCCGCGCCGCGGACCGCGCCCGTACCGGCCCCGAAGCCGAAGGTCGACGGCAAGGTGCGGCCGAAGCGTCGGCCGAAGGCAGGCCGCAGGCCCTCGCTTCGCCGCCCACCGAAGCCGCGCGTGCGCCCCAAGCCGAAGAAGGCCATCAAGCCGCCACCCCCGCCGGCCCCGAAGCCGAAGCCGAAGCCAGACGACTCGTCTCCCCTGCCCTTCTGAAAACGAGGTCCGCGTGGATCCGTACAACCGCCCGCACTTCCCGACCGATCTGGACGAAGAGGCCTTCGCCGGGTTCAAGGGATGCCTGAAGGCCGGTGAGCGCGCCCCCGACGGGACGCTCACGGACGCCCACGACGGCTCGACCGTCCGACTCTCGAAGCTCTGGCGCGACCCGCTCGTCGTCGAGTTCGGCAGCCACACCTGACCCTATTGCGGGCTGGCGGCGCCGGCCCTCGAGCAGATGGCCGCCGACTACGGGTCACGCGGCGTCCGCTTCGTCTTCGCCTACACCCACGAGGCCCACCCGAGCGACGAGTGGCCGCACCACGAGAGCTTCGAGCAGAAGCAGGACCACGCGCGCCACATGGCCGCGCGCTACGCGATCGAGCGGCCGATGCTGGTGGACGACCTCGAAGGCACCGTGCACCGCGCGTATGGCTCGCTGCCGAACATGACCTACCTGCTGCACCGCGGCCGGGTGGTGTACCGGGCGAATTGGACCGCCGCGCGCAGCCTGGGCATGGCGCTGACGCACCTGCTCTGGGAGCAGGAGGAGGTCGGCGCCGGACGACGCACGTCGCCGTATTGGGTCGAATGGGCTCCCGGGAAGCACTACGACCCCATCCGCTTCATGGACCGCATGCTCGAGGACGTGGGCCGGCGCGCGGTGGAGGAGTTCATCGCCGCCATCGCCGAGACCCGCGGAGACGCCGCCGCCGCGCACCTTCGAAAGTGGTGGCGAGAGGTGAACCCCAAGTAGGCCCACGGACGAGCCCCGTTTGGCGGGATCCCGGGGCGGAATGCTACAACCTTCGGGATGCGCATCGCGCTCACAGCCACGGTCGTCTTTGCCATCGGATGCGCGCAGCCACCGGGCAGCGGGGGCGGGTGTGCGACCCACGCGGATTGCTCGTCCGGGAAGGCCTGCATCCGCGGACAATGCGTGGTTGCGCCGTTCTGTGCGGCCAACCGCGACTGCCCGGCGGACATGGCCTGCGAAAACGGAAGCTGCGCCGAGGTGGCGTGCGCTCGGAACGTGGGCTGCGGGACCGACCGAATCTGCACCTCCGGGCGCTGCGTCGAGCCGCCGCTGGACCATTGTGACGGCGACGACGACTGCCCCGGCGGCGCCTGCGACCTCACCACCAACCGCTGCGTGCTCGACGTCGAGGTGTGCGGGGACGCGGGTGCGTGCGCGCCGGGCGAGGTCTGCGAGGAGGGCGCCTGCAACGCGCTGGGTTGCGAGGCCGACGAGGACTGCCCGGGCGGCCGCTACTGCACCGGCGAAGGGGTCTGTGAGCGCGGCTGTCGGCCGTTGGACTGCCCGCTGGGCCACGTCTGCGACGAACAGAACCGCCAATGCCGGCCGGTGGACGTGTGCGACGACGACCCCGACTGCCCGGGCAACAGCTTCTGCAACGAAGGCGAGTGCGAGAGCGGCTGCCGGACTGAACCGGATAACTGCGATCTCGAGCGGCATTGCGACCCGGAGACGCGGCGCTGCGTCGGCGAGGTCGAGCCGGACGCGGGCGTGCCCGAGGACGCCGCCGTGCCCGAGGATGCGGCGGTGCCCCCGGAGGACGCCGCCGTGCCGCCGGACGAGGGTGTGCCCGCCTGTGCAGGCGACGACGATTGCCCAGGCGACCAGTTCTGCGACGACGGTGCGTGCCGCGAAGGCTGCCGGGCCGCGAGCTGTCCCGACGGCTGGATCTGCGACATCGGTCGGCGCGTTTGTGTCGAGGACCAGGGCTGCGAGGACGACGACGTGTGCCCGCTCGGGCTGTACTGCGGGGAGGGCCGCTGCCTGGAAGGCTGCCGCACGGCGCCCGACGACTGCGGTGACGGGCGTGCTTGCGACCAGCTGAGCCGCGCCTGCAGATGCCTGGTCGACGCGGGCTGCGACGACGACGAGTTCTGCGCGGACGGAGCCTGCGAGGGCGGCTGCAGGGTCGAGCCGGACAACTGCCCGATGGGCGCATGCGATGCCGCGACGCGGCGCTGCGAATGCGGTGAAGACGCGCACTGCCCCGGCGGCCAGTACTGCACCGGTGGCGCGTGCGAGGACGGGTGCCGAGTCGATCCCGACGATTGCGGCGAAGACAGCGCCTGCGATCCGGAGAGCCGAACCTGCGTCTGCGGCCAGGACGGCGCGTGCCCCGAGGGCCTGTTCTGCGCGGACGGGGCCTGCGTCGAAGGGTGCCACGTCGAACCGGATGATTGCCCCGAGGGCTTCGCCTGCGACGCCGAGCTGCGGACGTGCGGCTGCATGGCCGACGCGGCGTGCCTGCCAGGGAGCTACTGCGCCGAGGGCGGCGGGTGCGAGGACGGGTGCCGGATCGATCCGGACGACTGCGGTGACGACAGCGCGTGCGACCCCGAGACGCGACGCTGCGTGTGCGAGACCGACGACGGGTGTCCCGGCGGCGAGGTCTGCGACGCGGGTGCGTGCCGCGAAGGCTGCCGCGACGATGGCGAGTGCGAGGTCGGCGCCTGCGATCCGGGGACCCGGACGTGCATCGCCGCGGAGTGCGCGCGCGACGCGGACTGCGGCGAAGAGGAGGCGTGCATCATCCTCGAGGCGCCCGACGGGCCAGGCTTCGTGCTGGGCTGCGCGCCGGCGCTCGCCGACGGACGCGCGGAGGACGAATGCGACTCGGGGCTCGAGTGCGCGAGCCGCACCTGCGTCGGGCGCGAGTTCTGCTTCTCGGCCTGCGTCGACGGCGACGATTGCCCGACCGGCGACTGCCGCGGATTCACGGTCGGGGCGGGCGCGGACCGAACGCAATTCCTCACCTGCGAGCGCCCGCCGGACCTCTGCGAAGGCGACGCGCAATGCGACGACGAGCGGATGTGCCTGCCCATCCCGCCCGCCGAGGACACGCCGAACCAGGTGCGCACCGCGTGCGTCGAGGCGCCCCCGCGCGCGGCGGTCGGCGAGGCCTGCAATCGAGACCAGGACTGCGCGAGCGTGGAGTGCCTGCCGCTCGGTGTGTGCTGGGGTCCGTGCCGGGCGGGCGAGGCGGGCGACTGCCTCGACGGCCAGCGGTGCTACACGAACATCCTCCACTTCATCTTCGACCAGGGCACGCCAGTGGAAGCCGACGACCGCTTCTGGGGGATGAACGGGTGCCTGCCGGAGATGGGGAGCGACCAGGCGTGCGCCGACGGCCGCTGTCCAAATGGCGAGGGCTGCCGCTTGTTCACCAACCGCACGCTCAGCGATCTGGACCCGCGCTGCCGGACCTCGCCGGGCAACCGCCTGGGCGGCGCGCTGTGCAATAACGGCGACCAATGCCAGAGCGGCGTGTGCCTCAACGACGCGTTCTGCCTCGGTGTGTGCGACGGGAACATCGCCGGCAACCAATGCGCGGTGGGCTCGGTCTGCGGGCGCGGTACCTTCACGTTGTGGGACCGAGGCACTCCGAACAATCCGGCGGACGACGTGACCGCGCTGGTGAATGTGTGCGTGCGATGAGGGGGTCTGCGTGGTTGCTCGTGCTCGCCCTGGGTTGCGATGCCCAGGCGCCGCGGCTGCTCGAGGTGTCCACGCCGGGCCAGACTTCTGACACGCAGGGGCCCTACCAGGTCACGGCGGTCACGCGGGGCAGCGTCGCCGAGGTGCGGTTGCATTGGCGCGTCGGCGACCCGGACGCAGAGCCGGTCGTGCACACGATGGACGACCGCGGCGGCGCATGGCGGGGCGAGATCCCCGGCCAGGCGCATGGGACCGAGATCCGATTGTGGATCGAGGCCGAAGGGCCCGGCGGCGTGGCGCGGTCGCCGCGCGGCGAGGGCGTGCACGTGTTCAGCGTGACGCACCACGACGGCGAGTGCGTCTTCGACGGCGACTGCCCGACGGGCCAGATCTGCGACCGCTTCGAGGGGCGTTGCCACCTGCCGCCCGACACCTGCGGGGACGATGGCGATTGCGGACAGGACTACATCTGCGTGGAGGGCGCGTGCCGTTTCCGCCCGGACGCATGCGAGCGCGACGCGGAGTGCGGTGCCGGGTTCGAGTGCTTCGAG
>PVBE011897071.1_pt1 | contig 11925 bp, 10 predicted proteins | sample 1631181 | NCBI WGS metagenome assembly PVBE01 (sample SAMN08397723, study PRJNA350692) | Marine metagenome, whole genome shotgun sequencing project. | isolation source: water | place: Pacific Ocean | collected 2012-04 | reverse complement strand
CCCCGCAGCACCCACCAAAGGTCCGTAGAGGCAGATTCTGCGGGCTTTCCATCAAGAAATTCCGGAGCGGTAGTTCAGTTGGTTAGAATACCGGCCTGTCACGCCGGTGGTCGCGGGTTCGAGTCCCGTCCGCTCCGCCACTTCTTATCATCGGTGCCGGGAGCTGCCCGGCTCATCTACTGACCGATGTCGGAAAATATATTTTACTGAACGATTATGTTAACCGCGATTAAGGAACGGGCCTCAGGCTGGATTGCCTACACTTTGGTGGGGTTCATTTCCATTCCCTTTGTGCTATGGGGGATTAATTCTTACTTTGAAGGTGCGTCCAAGATTACCGTGGCATCTGTCAACGGTGTCGAGGTTGATGAGGCGATTTACCAGCAGGCGCTCTCTGAGCAGCGTCGCTCGCTTGTGCAAATGATGGGGCGAAACGTCGATGCCGAGATTTTCGCCAGCGAGCCATTCAAGCTCCAGGTCCTCGAGTCTTTGATTGACACTCAGCTGCAGGCGGAGTACCTCGCAGACAGAGGCTACCGGATTACCAATGAACAGCTGTCGAGCCGGATCGCGGCATTTGCGGCATTTCAATCTGAAGGTCGGTTCGATTCGGCGCGTTATGAGATGCTGTTGCAAAATGCAGGCCTCACGGTTGAAGGTTTCGAACGCCAGCAGCGCCAGCAGGGTGCGGTGGATCAGTTGCGTGCGGGCCTGAGAGAAACATCCCTAGTCATTCCTGCGATGACGGACCGTGCTATCGAGTTACTGATGCAGCAGCGTCGCGCGCAGTACACCATCCTGGATCTTCAGCCTTATCGGGATGCGGTGCAGGTCGACGAAGACGCAGTGCGGGAAGAATACGAAAATCATCGTGATCGCTATGTCCAACTCCCGCAAATGCAGGTCGATTTTCTGTCGCTTTCGGTCGATGCGCTGGCGACACAGGCGATAGTAACGGCTGAGGCTGAACAAGCTTTTTACGATGATAATACTGATCGATTTACCCGACCGGGAAGTCGTTCTGCAAGCCACATCCTGATCAGTGTGCCGGCCGATGCGTCAGAAGCAGCGGTGGAGAAAGCACGCCACCGGGCAGAAAGCCTGGCTACCCGCGGTCGGGGTGGCGCGGATTTCGCTGCATTGGCAAGTGAACATTCCGACGATCCTGGATCAGCCAGACGTGGGGGAGACCTTGGCATTATTCAACCAGGCACTATGACACCGGAATTCGAAACCGTTGTGTTTGTGCTGAATAAAGACGAGATCAGCGATCCGGTGCGTACTGAATATGGTTGGCATGTGATCAAGGTGACCGATCTTCGGGAAAGCGTGATTAGCTCGTTTGCCGAGGTGCGCAGCGAGATAACAACGCTGTTGTCGCGCGAGTGGGCCGAGGGACAGTTCATGGCGATGGCTGAAGATTTTCAGAATATGGTTTTTGAGCAGCCCGGGTCGCTTGAGGCCACGGCTGATTTGCTCGGCCTCCCGATCGAACGAACCGACTGGTTCTCCCGTAGGGCAGGCGACGGCATTGCCGCATATGCTGCCGTCCGCGAGGCAGCGTTCAGTGATGAGGTTCGGGTAGACCAGATGAACAGCGAGATGATTGAGCTCGACAGTGATCTGCTCGTGGCGGTGCATTTTGCGGATTACCGGGAGCAGCGCCAACAGGATTTTGAAGAGGTCAGCGCTGCGATCGCTGATGTTCTTGCTGCTCAGGCAGCTTTGACTGCCCAGGAGGCCGCTGCTAAGCAGATGATCGACAGGCTGCGCTCTGGATCGTCCTGGATCGCGCTTACGGAGAACGCTGGTTTGCCCGTCTACCAGTTACCCCAAGATGCTGAGGATATCTCTGATCCGGATGACCAGAACGTCGGGCGTGCCGTTTACGCCGCACCGGCGCCCGTCTTGGGGCAGGTGGGTTATGGAGGTACGCGTCTCGATGCGTCTCGATATTCGGTGTTTCGTGTAGAGGAGGTTGTTCCGGGAGAGCCTTCCGGGATTACGGCTGAGGAGCGCGCGCAGATCAGAGCGTTGATCAGCGCGCGGGTAGGAGAAGAGTTGTACACGGGCGCAAGCCGTGCTCTGCGTTCTGCTGCCAACGTCGAGATATTTGACGAAAATCTCTAGTACTCAAGTCTGTCTGATCGCCTGAGATTAGGATCCTTCGGCAATCTTTGGACTGATTCCCACGGTGTTGAAACCGCCGTCGACGTAGGTGATCTCTCCGGTGATTCCGGATGCGAGATCCGAACACATGAATGCAGCGGTATTCCCCACTTCTTCGATGGTGACTCCGCGGCCCAAGGGCGCTGTCTCCTCGTAAAAATTCAGCATCTGCTTAAGGCCCTTGATCCCCGCGGCTGCCAGTGTTTTGATTGGGCCGGCTGAGATGCCATTGACTCGGATTCCCTGGGGCCCGAGAGATTGCGCCAGATACCGCACATTGGCCTCCAGACTTGCTTTCGCGAGACCCATTACGTTGTAGCCCGGCATGGATCGTTGTGATCCGATATAGCTGAGCGTCAGCATTGCACCCCCGGGAGTCATCATCGGACGCAATGCGCGGGCCAGTGCTGTGAAACTGTAGGAACTGATCTCGTGGGCGGTTGAGAATCCGGCGCGGGTCACCGAATCCAGGAACATCCCCTCCAACTCCTCTCGGGGAGCAAATGCGATGGAATGCACCAGAATATCAAGCCGGTCCCAGTGGGCGCCCAGTGTCTCCTGTAGGGCGTCGATATCACTGTCCTGCGAGACATCACAGCGAATGGTTTTTCCAAAGCCAAGTTCAGTTGCGAACTTCTCCGCCCGGCTACCCAACTTTTCGTTTTCGTATGTCAGCACCAGTTCCGCGCCTTCGCGGGCCATGGCTTGTGCGATACCCCATGCGATAGACCGGTTGGATGCCACCCCGGTGACCAGTGCCCGTTTGCCCTCAAGAAATCCCATTCCGTCAAATGTCCTTGGTTAAAATTGGTGTCACCATGGTTTTTATCCCAACGCCAGTAAAGAGTCAAAAGTCCCCGGCTTCAGGGGGCGAGAAAGTGTCCATCGTGGCTCTGAATCGTCAATCGATCCCGCGGGCAACGGCGCTCTCATTACACCTTGGGCTGGAGGGGCTCTGCGATTCAAAGGTGGCCTCCGGACTGGTACTCGAAGTCTCCCAAAGCCGGCTTGGGCTGCGGGACTATTCGCAGCACCGAAGTCGGGCACTGACGGTTGACTCGGCAGGCCGGCGATATCCTTCTGCAGGCAAAGATCTGCTCTCCCGGGCCCTTGGAAAGCATTGTCATTCGGTAATTGATGCCACAGCAGGATTTGGCTCTGATACGTTTGATTTCGTGCGCCGCGGCAAGCAGGTATGCGCCATAGAGCGGGTCGTGATGGTGGCGATGATGCTTGAAGAAGCCGCAGAGGAATTTCAACTTCGACAAAGAGATGGTGAGATTCGTGTGGTTTGTGGTGATGCGATCGATGAGATTCGCGTTCAGGGGAGTGCGGACGTGATCTTTTTGGATCCGATGTTTCCGGATCGAGGTCGCCAAAGTGCTCAGCCCCGCAAGGCCCAGCAGATGCTTCGGCGACTTGCAGGAGAGGATCCTGATGCCAGTACATTGTTCCAGGTTGCGCGCCAGCATGCCCGCAAACGCGTGATTGTCAAACGACCCCGTAATGCACCACCCCTGGGAGATGCCCCGGACATCATGCACAAGGGTAAGTCGGTGCGTTACGACATTTATCTAACGGGCAGGACGTCACGATGACACACTGGCTTTATTTGCCAAATCTTGAAACTACGGGGAACGAAGCAATCCTGGAAGGGGTCGAGGCCACGCATGCGGTACGCGCCCGCCGTCTGCGCATCGATGATCTTGTATGCGTATTTGATGGTATCGGCCGGAGTGCAGCAGCCCGGATCAGTGAAGTGACTCAGCGGCCGTTACAGGTGCATCTGGTTATTGATCACTATGAACATTGGCCGCCGCCCGCGACCCGGATTCACCTTGTCAGCGCTTTGCCCAAAGGTGACCGTCAGGCTACGATGCTGGATATGGCAACCCAACTGGGGATGACGGACTATACCCCTCTTAGGTGTGACAGAAGTGTCAGTCAGGCCCGTGTTCAGACCTATGACCGATGGCGGCGGGTGTTAATCGAGTCTTGCAAACAAAGTCATCGTCCCTGGCTACCGGTCTTACATCCGCCTGTTGATTTGAAAGACTGGATTGCCCAATGTGCTGGCACGAATGTCGTTAATGTCATTGCAGACAAGGGAGGTGGTACAGGTGATCAGGCGATTGAGAATTGTCTGTTGAATGCGGAGTCTGTTTGCCTCTTGGTGGGCCCGGAAGGGAGTTTTTCCAATACTGAGCGTGAGCATTTGGAGGAAGCTAAATCCGAAATGCTCGCTCTCGGGGATGGGGTGTTGCGCGTTGAAACGGCAGCGGTTGCGCTAATCGCCTTCGTCGGCCGTTTGTTGTCGTCCGACGGATCCCCACCCTGAAGAATCAGGCGATCAGTTGAGAGCGGCGATGCGCTGCTGACGGGATCTCAATTCTTCCAGGTCGCGGGTGATCTGTTCGGCCCGTTCCCGCTCCTTCTCGACCACGTCGGCTGGTGCTCGGTCAACAAACTTCGGGTTGGAGAGTTTTCCTTCGCAGCGCTTGAGATCTACCGTCAGTTTTTCAACCTCCCGGGAAAGTCGTTGGATTTCGGCATCCCGGTCAATGATCGACCCCAAAGGCACCAGCACCTTCATATCACCGACAAGCGCGGTGGCGTGCTCTTCAGTTTCTTCCGTATCTTTTGATACGTGTTCCACACGGTCCAGCCTTGCAAGGGCAATAAGGAGGCCCCTGAAGGATTCACAGCGTTGGCTATCATGGGCATCGCCCCCCCGCAATGTCACTGGGAAGGACACCTTGGGGCCGATATTCATCTCGCCGCGAATATTGCGAATACCGCCGACTACTGCTCGAACCCAGTCGAGGTCTTCGACAGCAGCATCATCAATCAGCCCCTCATCCATTTTTGGATAGGGTTGGCGCATGATGGATTGACCCTGACACACTGTCCGCGATTGCAATTGCTGCCACAACGCTTCGGTGATAAAGGGCATGATGGGATGTATCAGCCGTAGGGCGTTGTCGAGTATGTTAACGAGCGTTTGGCGCACCCCGTCTTTGCGCGTATCAGAAAGTTCGGGGTCTGATAGCTGTATTTTTGCGATCTCCAGGTACCAACTACAGTACTCATCCCAGGTGAAGGCATGCAATGTTTGCACAACCTGGTCAAACCGGTAGGCCTCCATCGATTTGTGGACTTCCCCTGATACCTGTTGCAGGCGGGAGGTGATCCAGCGTTCAGCAGGACCGGCTTCAAAGTCGGCAAGGGGCCGGCCGGCCAGGGCCTCGGTGTTCATCATGACGAATCTCGCCGCATTCCATAACTTGTTGCAGAAGTTGCGGAAACCCTCGATGCGTCCCAGGTCAAAACGGATATCACGCCCTTGTGTCGCCAGGCTCGCGAAGGTAAAGCGCAGGGCATCGGTGCCAAAGGATGGGATACCGTCAGGAAACTGACGACGCGTGGCTTTGGAGATCTGTTCAGCCATCTGCGGCTGCATTAGCCCCGCGGTACGTTTTTCCACCAGTGCCGCCAATTCAATCCCGTCAATGAGATCCAGAGGGTCCAGCACGTTACCTTTGGACTTGGACATTTTCTGCCCCTCGGCATCGCGGACGAGTCCATGAACATAGACTTCATGAAAAGGAACCTTGCCCGTGAACTTAAGTCCAAACATGATCATCCGGGCAACCCAGAAAAAGATGATGTCAAAACCGGTGACGAGGACACTGGTGGGATAAAAGGTATTCAGGTCGTCGGTGGATTCAGGCCAACCCAGAGTCGAAAAGGGCCATAAGGCTGATGAGAACCAGGTGTCCAGCACGTCGTGATCCTGTTCCAAGGAAACGGCGTTGCCATGATGCTTGAAGGCCTTGTCGTGTGCTTCGGCTGCATCGCGGGCAACGAAGATGTTCCCTTCATCGTCATACCAGGCAGGAATCCGATGACCCCACCAGATCTGTCGTGATATGCACCAGTCCTGGATATTTTTCATCCAATCAAAGTAGGTTCGGCTCCAGTTTTCTGGAACAAAATGGATGCTGCCGTCCTCGACCGCTTTGATCGCAGGCTCTGCCAGAGGCTGCGCCCTTACAAACCACTGGTCGGTCAGGTATGGCTCGACCACGGCCTGCGAGCGATCCCCTCGAGGCACCATCAACGTATGCTCGTCAATCTGTTCGACGAGTTCGAGGGCTCCGAGGTCAGTGACGATTTGTTTTCGGGCGACATACCGATCGAGGCCGTGATAGGGTGAATCCGGCAGGTCAATGGCAGCACTGGGATCAAGGATATTGATTGGCTGCATCTTATGGCGCATTCCGACTTCATGGTCATTAAAGTCGTGGGCAGGCGTGATTTTCAAACAGCCGGTGCCAAATTCCGGATCAACGTAATCATCGGCGATGATCGGGATCAATCTATCTGCCAGAGGCAGTTGTATTTTTTTACCGATCAAATGACGGTATCGGTCATCTTCGGGGTGCACGGCCACTGCCGTATCCCCCAGCATGGTTTCCGGCCGGGTCGTGGCGACTACGACGTGGCCACTGCCATCTTCCAAGGGGTAGCGAAGATGCCATAGTGAGCCTGCTTCCTCTTCGGATAGGACTTCTAGATCGGAAAGAGCGGTATGCAGAACCGGATCCCAGTTGACCAGTCGCTTGCCCCGGTAGATCAGTCCCTCCTCATGCAGTCGGACAAAGACTTCCCGCACCGCGCAGGACAGATCGTCATCCATAGTGAAGCGTTCGCGGCTCCAGTCCAAAGAGGCGCCCATACGGCGCAGTTGTTGCGTTATCGTGCCGCCGGATTCCTGCTTCCATTGCCATACCCGCTCAATGAAGGCCTCGCGGCCAAGGTCATGCCGGGTTTTCCCAATTCGGTCGAGTTGTCGTTCGACCACCATCTGGGTTGCAATCCCGGCATGATCGGTTCCAGCCTGCCACAGGGTTTTGCGGCCGGTCATCCGGTGATATCGGATCAGGGCATCCATAATGGTGTCCTGAAAGGCATGCCCCATGTGAAGGCTGCCGGTGACATTCGGCGGGGGAATTGAAATGCAAAAAGCGGGTCCGTCACCTGCAGGCTCGAATGCGCCCCGCGCTTCCCATTGCTCGTACAAAGCGCGCTCTATGGTGTGTGGATCATAGGTCTTGCTGAGGGCTTCTGTACTCATCGTGATATCTGTCAATGCCGAAAAAAGGTCGGATTCAAGGCGCAGGAGTATAGGCTAACGAGCGCTTGAATAATGAGAGACGTAAAAGGCGTGGGATCAGGCTTCGCTCCACCACGGAGACAGGCGATCCTTGATGTCACGCGATAGTTCATCTCGCAAGGATTCCGGAAGGGATTCGCCGGACTGCAGTGACAATCGCTTTTCGACTGCACCGACGAGTTCGTCCACAAGTTCATCCAGATAATTGCTTGAGTCTCGAGCATTTGCGTTATCGGATCCCAGTCTCTTGGGGATCTCAGAGGCTGCCGATGTGATGGATTTTGAACTATCCGCCGCTTCTGTATTATCTGTTTGCACTATAGCTTCCACTTTGGCGGCCGGGCGATCATTCTCATGCGCTGAGTGGTTCTCCGTCGAAGCGGCTTCGGGAACGAACATGTCAACGGTCTCTGGTCCGTTTGGAAGATCGCCTCCTTCAGTCGCAGGAACATCGTTGTTCAGGGGATCCGCGAGAGTGGCAGACAAGGCGTTATCGTTATCGAGCGCGCTCTGCCGAGGCGTTTCGTCATCTGCCGGCGCGATCAACTTTCCGAGATCCTGCAGCTCACGGATCAGTTTTTTGCGATTTTCTTCTTTGTTCATTTTAGGGGTACGCCGCTACAGACGGATCTCATGTGTGACAGGGTCAAGCCCCTGGTCACGATAAAACCGGAACCGTTTTCTTCCGGAGTCGCGTTGCGCGCTCTCGCCGCCGACAATTTCCGCAACCCGGGCGAATCCACCGAAATCCGCGACCGGTTCGTCAGCCAATGAGACAATGACCTGGGCATTCTCGTTACTGGGAGGGCCGTATCCGATTGTGACTGGCGCCTCAGATTGACCGGAAGAAGACAACTGGTGCGGAACAAAGCTACTTTGGGAAAACGTCCAGAGCAGTTCATCCATCTTGCTGGCCTGATCTTCATCCTGGCATCGCAGGTAGATACGGTGTCCCGCCTGATAGGCCTTCTCGGTGACCCGGCAGGCCAGTGTCAGGTGTCCCTGGGGCGCACCCGTGGCCTGGACATAAAAATCTACGCGGCAGGCCATGCCTATTGAATCCCCTCAGCGCCTTGCACGATTAATCAAAAACCGGGTCAACATCGATACCGGCCGACCGGTAGCGCCCTTGTTCGCGCCTGAGTGCCATGCAGTGCCTGCGATGTCGAGATGGGCCCAGGTCATATTCTTGGTAAATCTCGCCAGAAAACAGGCCGCGGTAACGGCGCCCGCGGTGCGCCCCCCGATATTCGCCATATCGGCAAACGGACTGTTAAGTTGTTTCTGGTATTCATTCCAAATCGGCATTCTCCATGCTCGGTCACGTGCGCTTTCTCCAGACGCCAGCAATTCCTCCGCGAGATGGTCATCGGGACTAAAGAGTCCTGTCGCCGGATGCCCGAGAGCGACCACACAGGCGCCTGTCAGCGTTGCGATGTCGATAATAGCAGCCGGCTTATAGCGCTCAGCGTACGTCAACGCGTCACAGAGGATCAGCCTTCCTTCAGCATCGGTATTGAGAATTTCAATAGTTTTGCCGGACATACTCGTCACGATGTCACCAGGTTTGTTTGCTGCGCCGTCGGGGAGATTTTCACTGCTTGGAACAATCCCGATCACGTTCAGTTTTAACTTGAGCTCTGAGGCCGCGACCATTGCGCCAAAGACACTTGCGCCGCCGCACATGTCATATTTCATCTCATCCATCGCGCCGGCAGGCTTTAGGGAGATGCCACCCGCGTCGAAGGTAAGACCCTTGCCGACCAGAACCACTGGCGCGTCGGAGCGCTGGCCCCCTTGATGCTCCATCACGATGAGTCGGGCGGGCTCGCGACTGCCACGGGAAACCGATAGGAGTGCGCCCATACCCAGAGCCTTCATCTTCGTCTCATCTAGTACATTGACTTTCAATTTGTGACTTTTCCCAAGTTTTCTGGCCTGATTGGCAAGGTAGCTCGGTGTGCAAAGATTGCCCGGCAGATTGCCCAGGTCTTTGGCAAGCGCCACCCCGTTTGCGATGGCGCAGGCCTCCTGAATCCCCGCACGCATTGCGGCATCGTTTTTTCCGGAACTAGCAAGCAAGCTGACACGTTTCAGGAGGCATTGACGCCGCGTGGCTTCTTTCCCCTTTGCGGTTTTTAACTGATTGAATCGGTAACTCGCTTCCTGAATAGCCTGGGATATCACCCGGGCGCGGGTGGTCGCATCAGTACCGGTAACAGCTATTTCAGTTAAAGTGACTACCGCGCTGACGGATTGGGTGTCGCACAATTGGCGTGCAGCTGCAATCGCCGCGCTGGCCAAGTCATCGATATCCGGCTTATTACCCACCCCGACCAGCAGTAAGCGTTTCGCCTGAATTCCGCCAGGAAACGGGACCAGCAAAACACTCCCAGGACGTCCGTCGATGTCACCCGAGCCCATCAGGGACTTGATAAGACCTTTTGGATGCTCTCTCGATTTTTCGTGTGCTTGGCGATTGTTGCGCGCCCTCGCGGACAGCCACCACCAAACAGTCGGTACGGGCATGAAGTACATCAAGAGACGATAGTTGGATTTTCATAGGGTTCCTGAGTGGGCAGACCACACCTGCGTGGCGGTTGGTGGGACAGAATCACTGATTCACGTAAAATGAGTGCGTATTTTGGTAGTTGATTGAACGCGATGTCAAAACCTCTTTTGTGGTGCGGTCCATGATCCTGCGCAGGGCGCTGGCCCGGGAAGTGCTCCTGACAAGCTTTGCCGTCACTGCGGTGATTTTTTGTATTTTCATCGTGGTTCGGGTGTTGGGATTTTTGCGCCAGGCGGCTGAGGGCGTGATTCCCGTGGACAGCATCTTTATCCTGTTGTTTCTGAAGGTCATTGCATACATGGATGTTATTTTGCCGCTGATGATGTTTGTTGCGATGTTGTTGGTGCTGAGTCGCTGGAGTCGCGAAAATGAACTGACCATCATGGCGGCATCAGGTCTGGGACTCTCTCACCTGCTTCGGCCCGTGGTATTTCTGATCCTCGTCGGCGCCCTCATCGTTGGGAGTTTCTCCCTGGTAGTCGGCCCTATGGCGGTGCGGTCAGTCGGAGCGATAGAACATGACCTCAAATCCCGAACCGACATAGTTGGCGTCAGTCCTGGGATCTTTATGGAAGCGCAGGCGGGCCGCGCTGTCTACTTTGTAGAGAAACTGAATAAAGACAATGGCCGATATGAAGGCGTGTTCGCCTGGGGTTCAAACGCGGGGCGCGAGGGCGTGGTACTTGCGCAGTCGGCGCACCGGCACGCAGACCCGGACAAGGGTCAGGTATTCTTGGTACTTGAAAATGGTGTCCGGTATGAGGGTGCGCCGGGAGACAGCGTGTACCGGGTGATAAATTTTGAGCGCTATACCCTCAGCGACAACAGTACTTCTGTAACGCCTGTGCGATATCCACTGCACGGCTGGAAGACCATACAGCTATGGCAAAGTTGGGGTCCTCATGAGCAAAAGGAGATTGCCTGGCGGTTTTCCAAAGTTCTCGTCCTGCCGGTGCTCATGGTGTTTGCACTGGGTTTTGGTCGGGTCCAGCCGCGCGGTAGCCGCTATGTGTCGATGTTCAGCGCACTACTGGTTTATTTTACCTATACAAACCTGGTTACCATGGCTTGCGCACGGATTCCAAACGAGGGTGTGGGCGCCATGGGGGTTTTGGCATTTGTGCATATTGGTTTCGCTTTTGCTGCGGCCTACCTCTTTTGGTGCCGCGCCCATGATCAGCTATTACTGTTTGGGATGCGGCCGCGCCAGCGGACGGCCTGACGCTCCATGAAACTACTGGAACTTTATCTTGCGAGAGTACTCATGGGCCAGATCTTGGTGGTGCTTTCTGTGCTTGCCGGGATTTTCGCATTCGTCACCTTTATTGATCAGGTTTCGTATCTTGGAACGGGAAATTATTCCATCCTCGACGCTTTGCGCTATGTCCTTTTGAGTACGCCCAGGATCACTTATGAGATCTTTCCGATGGCGGTTCTGATCGGGGCGATTCTTGGCCTCTCCTTGCTGGCGTTGGATTCCGAACTGATCGTGATGCGCTCCAGCGGGGTATCGATTGGCCAGATTACTTCGGCGGTACTTAAATTGGGATTTGTTCTCGCGCTGGTTGCACTGCTGATTGGTGAGTTTTTGACGCCTTGGACCGAAACGCTGGCACAAAGGGGGCGGGCCCAGGCGCTTGAGCAAAATATCGAGCACAAGTCGAACTCCGGACTCTGGATGCGAGATGGCGGGACATTTGTAAACGTAGGTGAGGTATTGCCTGACCTTTCGCTGCGCGATATCCGGGTCTTCCAGTTCGATAACAGCAGCCAGCTCCGGGCACTGGTTCACGCCGGTCGGGGGTATTTCTCGGAAACATTCTGGGATCTCGATGAGGTGAAGCAGACTTTAATTGACGAACAGGGCTTCACGACCGTCGCTGAGGCGCCCAAGGCGCGCTGGACTACGTCCGTGACACCGCAGACCATGTCGGTATTTATAGTTCAGCCGGAACAGCTGTCATTGATGCAGTTGCGAAGATATAACGGGTATCTGGTCACGTATGGT
>PVBE011557639.1_pt1 | contig 11925 bp, 10 predicted proteins | sample 1631181 | NCBI WGS metagenome assembly PVBE01 (sample SAMN08397723, study PRJNA350692) | Marine metagenome, whole genome shotgun sequencing project. | isolation source: water | place: Pacific Ocean | collected 2012-04 | reverse complement strand
GGCTTGATGTCGCGGTGCACGATCCGCATGGACTCCGCGTAGGAGAGTCCCTTCGCCGCGTCGATGATCAGCTGCAGGCACTCTTCGACCGGGATTCGCCCGCCGCGCTTGAGCCGATCCTCGAGCGAACCGTGACCCATGATCTCCATGGAGAGGTAGTAGGTGTCACCGTCGTGCCCGACGTCGAAGACCTGCACGACGTTTGGATGAGACAGCCGCGCCGCAGCGCGGGCCTCGGCGACGAACCGGCCCACGAACTCGGGGTTCTTCGTCAGGTCATTGTGGAGAACCTTGAGCGCGATCTCCCGGTGCAGGCTCAGTTGCTCGGCGCGGTAGACGGTGCCGTGTCCGCCCTCGCCGAGGACTTCGATCAAGCGGTAACCCTTGAGCTCGAGTTGGACGTCGATCTGGTCATCTTGTGCAGCTGAACCGAAGCGCAGCCGGACGTTGCCGATCTCGAGGACGTCACCCTCCGACAGCCGGGCGGCGTCGGTATCCTTGCCATTCAGCAGAAATCCTGCATCGAGTCGCTTGACGCCGAATCCGCCGTTCTTCAGCGCCTTGATCACGAGGTGACGATCCGCGACGCCTGGGGTACCAAGCTCCAGGGTGCAGCCCTCGGCGCTGCCGATCACGAAGGGGTCGGATTCGGAAAACACCAGGGTTCGGCCACGAAGGGGACCGGATTCGACTGTCAGTTCGGCCATCTTGCCGCGGGGGGCGAGCGATTCGCTTTGGAGCTAGAGGGGGCCTTCAGTATGACCCGAGATCGCTGGGATCGCCACCGACGATCGAAAGCTTGAGTTCGATGCACTGCTCCGTGTCGAGCTGGATTCGGTTCGGATCGGCGATCTCGACCCCGGGAATCCACAGCAACCTGTCTTCGGCATCGACCAACAAAGGCAATCGACTCCGATCGAATCGCGGCACCCGGCGATTTTGCATGAATCGCCGCAGGTCGAGGGGGCCGCGGCCGCCGAGGGGCCAGAAGCGGTCGCCAGGGCGACGGGTGCGGAGACGCCACGGTCGCGGCGCTTCTCTCGGGTCGATCACGGCGTGACCCGTCGAGACCTTGCCCGATTCGGTGCGGTCGGGGAAGCTGGGGGACGGCGACAACGGTGGATCGGTCCGCGGGGTGGAACGGACGGTCCACTCGGTAGTGCCAAATCTCAAGTTGCCGTGTTCGGGGAGTTCGAGGGGTGAGTCTGGAGCGTTTCCGGCGCCGGCGAGATTCGAGAGCAGGAGTCCCGAGCGCGTGCGTTCCACGAGCAGGTCGCCGATCCCGTGCACGCGCTGGCCGCAGTGTTCCCCGCGAAGGTCGAGGACGCGTTGGATCCAGGACCAGCGTGGGCGGCGGTGGTCTGGGTGTAGCCGTTCATGGATCTGGCAGATGGCTTCCGACAGGAAGATCCGCCGACCGCCGTCATCCGGGTCCAGGTCGAGTTCACAGCGCCACGGCGTGACGAACCGCGCTTCCTCGCGAAGGATGCGCATGGCCTGGACGTCGAGGATGTCCGTGACCTTGCGAGCCTGACGCGCGAGGGTGAGGAGCGAGTCGTCCAGGTGCTCGCCTACGGAACTCCGGAGCTCGGGGATGAGCTCGTGGCGGATCCGGTTGCGGGAGTACGACAGGTCACGATTTGTCGGGTCTTCGAACCACGGGAGGTCCAGGGTCGAGAGGACCTCGTGCAGGGTCTTCGCCCGCTCCTTGAGAAGGGGGCGCACGACCATCACGCCGTCAGTCAATCGCCGGGATTCGGGAATGCCGGCGAGCCCGCGGGGTCCCGTGCCCCGCACCAGGCGGAACAACACGGTCTCGAGGTTGTCGTCGGCGTGGTGTGCCGTGAGGATCACCCGCGCTCCAGCGGATCGCGCCATCCGCACGAGGGTCTCGTAGCGCGCGTTGCGCAGCGCCTCCTCGGTCGGGGGGACGTCCTCGAGCCGTTCGCAGACGAAATCGAGCCCGAGCCGGTCGCACAGGCGCGCGACGTGCACGGTGGCCTTGGCGCTGTGTTCGTGGATCGCGTGATCGACGTGGCCGATCCGGACCGGGGAGGACAGCCGACCCGTGTGTTGTAGCGTTGCGAGCAGCCACGCGAGGAGCGTGGAATCCCGACCACCGGAGATCGCGGCCAGCACCGGGCCGCCCCCGCTGTGCGCTTCGTAGCGCGCGAGGCAGCGGATGGTGGTTTCGAGCAGTCGGGACGCAGTGGTCATGCCGAGGTTCTCATGCCGGGGTCAACGGGTCTGGGCTGGCCCCGGCTCGGAGGAGTGAATTGGTTGAAATTGGGGAGTGGCATCACTTCGTTGAGTGGCTTGGTCGGGTGGGTATAGTCGCCCGCGCCAGTCCGTTTCACATCCAACGAACTCAAACCGGAGTCTTCAGTTCCATGGCGATCAGGGTAGCGATCAATGGTTTCGGCCGCATTGGCCGACTTGTCTTCCGTGTTCTAGAAGAACGCGAAGGTTGCGAGGTCGTCGCTATAAACGACCTCGCGGCGGCCAGTTCCCTGGCGCACCTGCTGAAGTATGACACGGTTCACGGCCGTTATCCGGGAACTGTGGAGGCTGGCGAGGGAGCGATCGTAGTCGACGGCCAGCCGGTCCAGTGCCTGGCCGAGCGCGATCCGGCGAACCTCCCATGGGGTGAGCTGAACGTGGACTTCGCCGTGGAGTCGACCGGCATATTCACGACCCGCGAGGCCTGCATGAAGCATGTCGCCGCCGGGGCAAAAAAGGTCCTCCTGACGGTTCCGCCGAAGGACGAGATCGACGCCATGATCGTGATGGGCGTGAACGACGAGATGCTCAAGGTGGACCACAAGGTCATCTCGAACGCTTCCTGCACGACGAACTGTCTGGCCCCGATGGCCAAGGTCATCCACGAGGCGTTCGGCATCGAGCGAGGCTTGATGACGACGGTGCACGCGTACACAAATGACCAGCGCATCGCGGATATGGTGCACTCGGACATGCGTCGCGCCCGCGCCGGGGCCGCCAACATCATTCCGACCACGACGGGCGCGGCCCGGGCTGTCGGCAAGGTGATTCCTGAGCTCGCCGGTAAGCTCGACGGCTTCGCGCTGCGCGTGCCCGTGCCGGACGGCTCCGTGGTGGATCTCGTCGCCAATCTCGCGAAGCCAGCGAGCAAGGAAGAGATCAACGCGGTGTTGAAGACTGCAGCCGAGGGACCGTTGAAGGGCATTCTCGCCTACACCGAGGATCCGATCGTGTCGTCCGACGTGGTCCACGATCCGCACAGCTCCGTCATCGATGGCCTGTGCACGATGTCGATCGACGGCGGCAAGCAGATCAAGGTCGTCAGCTGGTACGACAACGAGTGGGGTTACAGCAACCGCGTCGTCGATCTGATGCTGAAGGCGCACAGCCTCTAGCCGAGTCGATGGCGAAGACCCTTGCGGATCTCGACTTCAAGGACAAGCGGGTGCTCGTCCGCGTCGACTTCAACGTCCCTCTGGACGAGAACCGCCAGATCACGAGCGACGCGCGGATCCGCGCCGCGTTGCCGACGATTCGCGCGATTCTCGACGCTGGCGGACGACCGGTGTTGATGTCGCACCTCGGTCGACCGAAGGGTCAGGTGGTCGAGAGTATGCGGCTGCGACCAGCCGGCGAGAGGCTCGGTGAACTGCTGAACGTGGCGGTCCGGTACTGCGAATACTGCATCGGGGACAACGCGATCAACGCCTCGAAGGCCCTCCAGGAGGGCGAGGTGTTGGTGATCGAGAACTTGCGGTTCCACGCTGACGAGACTGTGGGGGACAAGGAGTTCGCGGCGGCGCTCGCGAAGCTCGGAGACGTCTACGTGAACGACGCGTTCGGGACGGCGCACCGCGCGCACGCGAGCGTGGCTGGCGTGCCGCGCCATCTGCCGTCGGCGGCTGGTCTGCTGATGGAGAAGGAGTTGGCGGCGTTCGCGAAACTCCTGCGGTCGCCGGATCGACCCGTGCTCGCGATTCTCGGCGGAGCCAAGGTGAGCGACAAGCTGCCAGTGATCCTCAACCTCCTGGACAAGGTCGATTCGATCCTGGTGGGTGGGGCGATGGCCTACACGTTTCTGCGGCAACAGGGCCTCGAGATCGGTAATTCGCTGTGCGAAGACCACTTGATCGACGCGGCGGCTGAGGCGTGCGCGGTGGCCGAGGCGAAGGGCGTCAAGCTGTTGCTGCCGGTCGACCACGTGTGTGCGGCGGCGTTTGAAGCCGACGCCGAGTGTTCCGTGCACGGCCCGGAGATCCCAGCGGAGCAGATGGCCCTGGACATCGGTCCCGAGACGGTAGCCCTCTACTGTGAGGAGATTAGCAAGGCCAAGACGATCGTGTGGAATGGACCGATGGGGGTGTTCGAGATGGAGGCATTCCGGAAGGGCACCGAAGCGGTCGCGCGAGCCGTCGCGAAAGCAGACGCCTGGACGCTGGTCGGCGGCGGCGATTCGGTCGCGGCAGCCGAGTTGCTTGGAATCACCGACGCGATGGACCATGTCTCCACCGGCGGCGGTGCCAGCCTCGAATTGCTCGAGGGCAAACAGCTCCCCGGCGTCACCGCACTGGAATCGAACTGAGTAGTTTCGATACTGTCCCGGGCACAGAACCGAGAGACTTATGCACCCCATCCGCATCGCACCGTCGCTCCTGGCTTCCGACTTCGCAAACCTCGAGAGCGAGATCGCGAAGGTGGAGGCGGGCGGAGCTGACTGGTTGCACGTCGATGTCATGGACGGACACTTTGTGCCGAACATCACCCTTGGGCCCCCGGTCGTCGCTTCGATCAAGAAGGTCGCGACGAAGCCACTCGACGTGCACCTGATGATCGCCGATCCGTGGAAGTACGCGGATCCGTTCCTCGATGCCGGCGCGGACGTGCTGACGTTTCACCTCGAAGTCGCGGGACAGGGCGATGCCCTGGAGTTGATCGAACGGATCAAGGCGCGCGGGGCCAAGGCAGGGGTGGCGATCAACCCGAACGCGGACGTAGCTGCCCTCGAGCCCTATCTCCCGGCCCTCGACATGGTGCTTGTCATGAGCGTGTTCCCCGGATTTGGCGGCCAGAGCTTCATGCCGGAGGTGCTCGAGAGCGTGTCCGCCCTGCGCGGGGACCTGGGCTTCACCGGGGAGATCGAGATGGACGGCGGGGTCGATCTCAACACCATCGAGTCCTGTGCCGCCGCTGGCACCAACGTTTTCGTCGCCGGGACGGCTGTATTCCGCGCGCCCGACGTGCCCCAGCGGATCGCGGATCTGCGCGAACTGGCATCTGCGGCCCGCCCGGCTTTGCAGTAGGCCGGGATTATCAGCTACCATCGGGGCCGTTCGTTCCCCTTCATCTCAAACACGCAGCGACAAACCCATGGCCTGGACCAGGTTCGGCAAGAAGAAAGACATGCCCGGCGGGCTGTGGATCAAGTGCGAGTCCTGCGGGTCGATGTTGTTCCGCAAGGAATTCGAGAGCAAGCATCGGGTGTGCGGTAGCTGTGGCTACCACTTCACGCTGCCCGCGCGGGAGCGCATCGAGCTCACCGCTGATCCGGGGACGTTCAAGGAACTCCACGCGAAGCTCGAGGCGGAGGACCGGCTGAACTTCGTCGACCGCGTGCCGTACGCGAAGAAGCTCAAGGCCAGCCAGAAGAAGACCGGAGAAAAGGACGCCCTCGTCCTCGGCACCTGTGAGGTCAAGGGGTTCCCCGTCGTGATGGCCGTAATGAACTTCACGTTCATGGGCGGGTCGATGGGCGCGGTGGTCGGCGAGAAGGTGACGCTCGCCATCGAGCTCGGGATCAAGAAGAAGCTCCCCGTGATCATCGTGTGTTGCTCGGGCGGCGCGCGGATGCACGAGGGGCCGATCTCGCTGATGCAGATGGCGAAGACCTGTGGGGCCCTCGCTCGCATGAACGAGGCGGGTGGCTTCTCGATCTCTGTTATGACCCATCCGACGACCGGTGGCGTGACCGCGAGTTTCGCCTCGGTGTGCGATGTCCTCATCGCCGAGCCAGGCGCGTTGATCGGATTCGCGGGACCGCGCGTTATCGCGACGACGATCAAGCGGGAATTGCCGAAGGGTTTCCAGCGGTCCGAGTTCCTGCTCGAGCGCGGCCAGATCGACCGCATCGTCACCCGTGACAGAATGCGCGACGAGCTCGCGCGGCTGATCGCCTACTACACGGGCGCGGACCCGATCGCGGCGTCCGGGCCGTGGGAGCCGACGACGGCGACGGCGACAGCGACAGCTACGGCGCCGGCAAAGGCCAGCGAGCCCAAGCAGGAAACAGCGGCCCGCGCCACGGCCAAGAAGCCGAAGGCCAAGAAGGAGAGCTGAGCTGGTCGTCAAGCCGATTCGCCCGGTGCTGGGCGAGGTGCCGGCGCCCCGAGTGGGCGGGAGGTACAAAGAGCGGTTGGAGGACTTTGAGGTCGAGGAAGTCGCGGCGTACGAACCCTCCGGCGAGGGCACGCACACGTTTGTGTGGATCGAGAAGCGCGGCCTGTCGACGCTAAACGCCATCGAACTCCTGGCGGCGGCGGCCAGCGCGAAGAAGCGCGACTTCGGCTATGCCGGCATGAAGGACGCACAGGCGGTGACCCGTCAATGGGTCTCCATCGAGCACGTCGACCCGGAGCGCTTCGAAGATCTTTCACTCGACGGCGTGAAGGTCCTGCGCGTTTCGAAGCACGCGAACAAGCTCAAGCCCGGTCACCTCTCGGGCAACCGCTTCTCGATCTTGTTGCGCGGAGCCCCCGAAGACCAGGCCGCGGCGCTGCGTGAGAACGTGGCTTGGTGTGCGCGAAAGGGAGTGCCGAACTACTTCGGCGAGCAGCGGTTTGGGAAGCGGGGTGCGAACCTTGACCAGGGGCTCGCGATCCTCCGCAGCGCGAAGCCGAAGCGGAAGGCGTACTCCTACGCGCCGCGGATCCTCAAGCTCCTCTTGTCGGCGGTGCAGAGCGAAGTGTTCAACCGCGTGCTCGTCGCCAGGATCGACAGCTACGACCGGTTGCTCGACGGCGACCTCGCGTGGATCCACGCGAGCGGCGCGTCGTTCACCGTGAAGGATCTCGCGGTGGAGCAGGAGCGGTGCGCCGCGTTCGAAGTGTCACCGAGCGGCCCATTACCGGGACCAAAGACGCTGTGGGCCCGCGGCGAAGCGCAGGAGTTCGAGGCGCGGGCGATGGCCGAGATGGAGATCTCGGCGGAGGCGTTCGGCCCGTTTCGATCTCATCCCGGGGGGCGGCGGTCGCTGCGGCTACCGGTTCACGACGCGGAAGTCGCGGTCGAGGAGGATGGCCTGCGACTGCAGTTTCGACTCGATTCGGGTTCCTACGCGACGGCAGTCCTGCGTCAACTCGTCGACGATGCGCCGTGGCCGGGAGCGATCTGACCAGCGTCCTGAACAGAACGGCTAGCGCTTGTCGATCGGGACGTATTCGCGCTCGGTGTGGCCTTCGTAGATCTGCCGCGGTCGGCTGATGCGGGAGTTCGGGTCGCGGCGGAACTCGAGCCACTGCGAGATCCAGCCCGGGAGGCGTCCGAGGGCGAAGAACACCGTGAACATGCCGACTGGAATGTTCATGGCCTGATAGATGAGGCCGGAGTAGAAGTCGACGTTGGGGTAGAGCTTGCGCTCGACGAAGTAGTCGTCGGCTAGCGCGATCTCCTCGAGCTCGAGCGCGATTTCGAGCAGTGGGTTCTCTATGCCCGTGCTCGCGAGGAGCTCGTGGCACGCCTTCTTGAGGATGCGCGCCCGCGGGTCGTGGCTCTTGTAGACCCGGTGTCCGAAGTCCATCAAGCGGACGCCGCTCTCCTTGTTCTTCGCCTGTTCCATGAACTGGGCAGCGGTCTTGTCGCCGTCCTTGATCTTCATCAGCATCTCGATGACCTTCTGGTTCGCGCCGCCGTGCAGCGGACCCCAGAGTGCCGAGATGCCGGCGGACACGCTCGCGAACATGTTCGCGTGCGAACTCCCGACTCCGCGCACGACGCTTGTCGAACAATTCTGTTCGTGGTCGGCGTGCAGGACGAGAAGAAGGTCGAGTGCCTTGACGGCGATCGGATCCGGTTCGTAGTCCTCGCATGGCGTCGAGAACATCATGTGCAGCGTGTTGGCGGCGTAGCTCAGCTCGTTCTTCGGATACATGAACGGCTGGCCGACGCTGTGCTTGTAGGAGTACGCGGCGATCGTCGGCATCTTCGCCAGCAAGCGGATCGCGGCGACCCAGCGTTCTTCCGCGCGGCTGTCGTAGCGGACCTCCTCGTAGAACGTCGACAGCGCGCCGACCGCGGCGGCGCAGACCGCCATCGGGTGCCCTTCCTTGGGAAGACCGGAGAAGAACCGCTTGAGGTCCTCGTGCACCATCGTGTGGTACGTGACCTCGTGTTTGAACTTCGCGAGATCCGCCGTCGACGGCAGATCCTGATGGAAGAGCAGCCAAGCCACTTCGAGGAAGTGGCTGTGCTCCGCGAGTTGCTCGATGGGGTAGCCGGCGTAGCGGAGGATGCCCTTCTCGCCGTTGAGGAACGTCACCTTGCTCCCGCACGAACCCGTGTTGCCGAGGCCGGGGTCGTAGGTGATGATCCCCAGTTCGGAGCGCAACTTACGGATGTCCACGGCGATTTCGCCCTCCGTGCCCTGGATCACGGGGAACTCGATCTCCCGGTCTCCGATGGTGAGTTTGGCGGTCGTGGGGATCGTCGGGTTTTGGGGGGTCTTCGTCATCTCTACCGTGGGCCGTCTCGTCACACAGGTTACCCGCGGGAGGTGGAATCGCCAGAGCGCGTCTTGTCGGAGATTTGGGTCAGCTGCCTGCCGCCACCTGGTGGACGTGGATATCACGCTGCGGGAACGGGATGGAGATACCGGCGGCGTCGAATCGGTCCTTCACCGCGCGGGTCAGGTCACAGTAGACGTCCCAGTAGTCGCTGGTCTTGGACCACGGGCGGACCGCGAAGTTGACGGACGATTCCGCGAGTTCGGTCATTCGGATCGACGGCGCCGGCTCCTCGAGGACGAGCTCGTGGGCGTCCACGAGCTCTTCGAGGATCGCCTGAGCCTTGCTGATGTCGTCCTCGTAGCCGATGCCGAAGACCAGATCCACGCGACGAGTCTCGCTGCCGGTGACATTCAGGATGATGTCACCCCAGATCTTGCCATTCGGGATGATGATGGACTGGTTTTGCGGTGTCTTGATCGTCGTCGCACTCATGGACATCGTCTCGACCTTGCCGGTCACGCCGGCTACCTCCACGACCTCGCCCACGTCGAACGGTCGGTAGATCAGGATCATGATCCCGGCGGCGAAGTTGTTGAGCGTGCCTTGCAGCGCGAACCCGATGATGAAGCCGGCGGCGCCGATGACCGCCAGGAACGGGCCGACGTCGATGCCGAGCATCGTCAACGCGACGACCAGCCCGATGAAGAGCGTGAATCGCGTCGCGAAGTTGACACAGAAACTGCGCAGGAGGTCGGACGAATTCTGCATCTGGTCGATGACCTTTATCGTGAGCTTGTGCGCGAGCCGCGAGAGGATCCTGAACACGAGTATCGTCAGCAGGAACATCAGGATGTTGACGCCGAGTTGCATTCCGCCGGATTCGGAGACCAACCATCCGTAGGCAAAATCCCAGATCGCTTGAAGATCCATGCCCGGGTCGTCGCCCGCAGCGGCAGCGAGGTACATCTCGGCGGCTTCTATATCCTCGTCCTTCGCACCCTTGGCCTTCCAGGCGGCGAGCACGGCGCGGACCCGTTCGTCCAGTGCGGCCTGCTCGCTCCGGAGAGTCACGAGGTTCGAACTCTTCTCCGCACCCGTCGCGTTGATCGCGGCGATGTGTTCCCTGCTGATCGCATCTGCGTTCGCGCGGAAGATGGCGAGCCAGGCCTTGGCCTCGACAGCGAGCTCCTCGCGGTCGAGTGGTCTCAGCTGGTTCGAAAGCCTGGCGAGGTCGACTTTCGTACTCGACGCAGTCTTGGCTTGTGGCTCCTTGTCTTGTGCGGAGACGTGTGCGAGGCCGAACAGTACACAGAAAACGAGAGCGAGCTTATTCATGACACGGGATGAAAGGGAATGGTGATATCGGCGCGAGGCCGCACCCCATCCCTTATCCGTCCGCGTTTGCAAAGACAAGCACGATGAGAGCCGCCTCGTCAGTCGCGCTTCTTCGATCTGCGTAGCTGCCGCAACACCTATCGGTAGTAGCGCGATAGCTTCCGATACTGTGCGTGACTCACGGACGATGCGATCTGCACGTTGAGGACTACACCGCTTTGAATGACGTCCCGGACCGGGTCGCCGACCACGCCGCCTCAAGCGACTTCGGTATGGAAATCCCTGACGTAGGAGGTGCTGGTGATGAAGGCGACGTGGGCCCGCGGCCGGCGGCGTTTCACGCAGTGGCAGACGGATCTCTCGTCCGCCTGCTTCTTGGCCTTGGCGAGTGGTCCGATCCCTCCCCGATGGCCGATGTGGCCGAGGACGGCCGCCGTCCGCCTGCGGTGAGCGAACGGGCCCGTACCCAGGTCCTTCGCGAGTACGAGGACCGCCAACTCCGCCTTGCCGAGTTTCCGCACGAGGTCGACCAGGTGACGGCCGATACTCGCGTCGCGATCGTGCACGGCCTGTCGCAGGGCGAAGGAGAACGCGTCTCCACCGCGGCGCACGAGCGCGGCGAGGGCGGTGCGCCGCCGGCGGCTCGACTTGACCTTGACCGCCTTGGCCATCTCCGGCTCCGCGTCCTTTTCCTTCGCCAGAAGAACCTACGTGATCTCGATCGCGGTTCCGTTGATGACGACGATGATGCGCGAACTGAACGCGAAGATCTTCGCGAGTGACGGGTGCCTCTTGATCAGGGCGAAGTACTCGTCCGAGAAGGCCTTCACCTCGGTGACCGCGTCCTTCATGTCCGCCCGGAACGCGCCGTCGATCCAGATACCGCCGATCATGTGGAACGTGTGACCCTTGACGTGGCGCGTGACGAGTCGTGTGGCGCCTCGCCCGCGTCCACCGCTGACACTTTTTCTCTCCGCCATCAGCATCAGCGCGCGGCTGCGGCGGACCGCGGCCTTGCCCCTGTCCTGCGCGAAATTGTCCAGGCTCTTCTCGGCCTCCTTCTTGGAGGTCTTCACGTTCTTAGCGAGTTTTCCTACCCTTTGGTCGGCTTCCTCCTCATCGAGTTCTCCCGCACGGACCAACTCGCGGCGCCAGCGAACACGCGCGCCCGGCGCCGCCGCGTCAGCACCGAACCCGCCGACGCCGTTGCGCGCGTCGAAACCTCGACCGAAACGCACCTGCGCGAGCTTCGTACCCTCTTCGAGGATGAGGTGCGACGTGTAGGGCGTGACGATGCCGTGCTCCGCGCCGAGGCGACGGATCTCCTGGATCAGTTCGTGGCTCCGACCATTGAGTCGGATCGCGTCGAGCAACACCGCGACCTTGCGCTGTGCCCATAGCGTCGGGATGAAGTCGTGCGATTCAGACTTCTCGGGGAAGGTGCCCTCGTAGACGAACGTCTTCTCCTTGCCCTCGACGATGCCGGTCAGGCGGATAGCGTGGTTGCCACGGCCCTTGTAGCGACCCGTGAGCATCAACCGGGAGCCCTTGAAGAGATCGGGGGTCACCTTCGGGAAGACATCGAATCCGTGATGCCGTCGCAGTTGATTCGGACCTTGCTCATGACCGGGTGGCTGAGTTTCGTGAACAGCGCTCCGGTCTTCAGTTCGATGCTCTCGTCCTCCTTGACGTAGTCGCGCGCGCCGTGGCTCTGTGCCGCGATCTTGTCGAGGAGCTTCGTGTTGACGTCGTGACCGACGCCGAAGACGAACACGCGGTGTTTGTGCGTGTTGCTCTTTCCGACGATGCTGAGAAGCGTCTTGGGGTCCGTCGTGTCGACTGTCGGGAGACCGTCCGTGAGGAACACCGTCAT
>PVBE010816807.1_pt1 | contig 11926 bp, 12 predicted proteins | sample 1631181 | NCBI WGS metagenome assembly PVBE01 (sample SAMN08397723, study PRJNA350692) | Marine metagenome, whole genome shotgun sequencing project. | isolation source: water | place: Pacific Ocean | collected 2012-04 | reverse complement strand
TTACCGAGGTCCTGCGGCCGTGATTGCTTTGACGACGGGACGTTCTACCTTTGGTGGGCTGCAAAATCGAAAAGGATACGCGGCCAAGCGATCAAACCGGCGAGTTCCCGACTGAAACAAACGGCGCGACCCACACCGCGACGGCCGGCTATCGTGGCATGGCGCCGGATCGCTCGCCGCGAGTCAATCGAGGTACTTGTCAAGTTCCAGCCAGAAGACGGAAAAAACCATCAGGAACACCACGAATTCGATCAGCGTTACCATGCTCACCAAATAGCAAATCCGTCTGGCCGATGGCTTCATCGGTTGCCAGACGCGTCGCATATAGAATTTCCATCCGGGAATCGCGGACCAACGTTTGTTCAGCCGCAAGTAGCGGTGAAGGTCACGCCCCCACTGCACCAGGCTTTTGTCGACCTCAGCGATGCGGGCCTCGCGCTCCTCGCTCGAAGTGCCGCTGTATTCATCCGTAACCACCAGCTGCGCCTTGCCGTCCGGTTTCGCATCGACACGGAAGGTGGTTGAGGTCTTGAGACCATTGGAATAGGTAACCACGAGTCGGTTTTTCTCGGTCCTGACCTTCAGGTCCGTTTCAAGGCTCCTGCCGTTGCTCAGGTTCCTGGCCTTCATGCGGTATTCGCGCTCGCCGGTTTGGCTCAGCTCCTCGAACTCCAGCAAGGAATTGATGCGATAGAGGCGCTCGATGTCGCCGACAAATCGCCGCAGCCGATCGGCATTGAACGGGGTCTCGATGATCACCCAGGCGGAGTCTTCGTCATTTGCCGGCTCTGGGGTCATCGCTCGGGATGGGGGATGATCATGAGGCGCGCATTGAGCGCACGGACCAGCGGCTCCAGCGCTAGGCGCGAGCGATATCCCGGCGCGCCCTTGGGCCGGGGCGAGCCGACGACGGCCATATCGAAGTCGCCGTGGGCGCATTCCGCGACCAGGCAGTCCGCCGGTTTGCCCAGCTTGGTAACGAAGGTGTGGGTGAGGGATTTTTCCTCGGCAGCCCGGGCCAGGCGATCGCTTTCCGCCGCCGCTTCCCGGGCCAGCTGGTTTTCGACGTAGTGGCCGAAGCGGATCCGCGTCACCGCGTTGTTGAGCCAGTCGTCACCCATCATGCCTTTCCAGAAATCGGGAACGACGAGCAGATGGTGAAGTGCCGCGCCGTGTTCCTGGGCCAGCGTCAGGGCGGCGTCCTCCGCCGCCCGGGCCCCGGGAGTGCCGTGACTGGCCAGAATGATCCTGGCGATTTTCATCATGTCCTCGACCAGTGCCGAGGGGCTGGAAACCTGCCGCCGGCACAAAGGAAAACCCGACGCCCCTCGAGGCGCCGGGTTTCTCCGTTTAATCCGCGGCGGTCAATCCACCAGGATGTAGACACCAAGCGCAACCGCCATCGCACAGACCAAGGCGATGAAGTCCTCGTGGCGGTCACTCATGAAAATCGACAGCGCCGAGCCGCGATGGAATTTGGCGCCGGCTTCTTCCTGAAGGTCGATGTCTTGACTGTCATGTTCTGACATTTTCCGTCCTCCGATCAAATGGTTTCACGCACGAACAGCAAGATCACGATCAACGACAGCACCGCCTTGGTGGTGCCGACGATACCGCCGATGACAAGGGGCTGTCCGCCCGCCTGCTTCATCGCCGCGAAGGTGATCTGCATGCCCAGACCGGTCAGGCCGAAGGCGAACAGCAGCGTGATCCATTGCCTGAATTTCTTGATCCTCTTGGCCGTATGGCGGACCGCCTTGTGAGCTTTCTTGAGGACCTTGTTGGCGCTCTTGGAGAGAACGCCAGCGTTGACCAGACCGCGAACCACGCCGTCGTCATCGATGCTCATGATCTTCTTGTTTTCGATCAAAGTGGCCAGGACCTTTTTGCGATCAGCCCTCTCCACTTTTCCGGCTTCGGCCGTGAGAACCGCAATCTGCTTGTCGTTCAGCAGTTTCTCGGCCTTGATGTTGTTGTCGAAGAACTTGCCCTTGTAGTGCTTTGCCGGAGCAAACACGCCGGTCGACGACAGCGCGAACATCAGGATGAAGCCGAGCACGAAGACCGGGAACTTCTCGAAGATCACGGTGCCGACGTTGACCTGTTGGCCGGCTTCGGCTCCCTCCAGCCGGACGTACCAGATGGCCAGCCAGAGAACGATGATCGGCAGAAACAGCACGCGGGTGATGTTGAAGATCTCGGCCACCTTCAGGGTCTCGATGCCGTCCGGCTGGTAGGCCAGCGCGGCGCCCGCGACCTGGGCCGAGTTGAGGATACCGGTGCCGGCCCAGGCGCCGAACTGGATATGGCCCAAGCCCAGCATGTGACCGATTACCGGAAACAGGAACATGCAGCCGACGCCCCAGATCAGGATGGTGCCGATGGTGTAGGCGATCTCCACCGACTTGGCCTGAACCACCGGCGCCGCAGCCACCGTGGCCGAGACGCCGCAGACGCCCATGCCGGCTGACAGCACACCGGCCATGGAGTTGGGGATCTTTCTTCTGCGTCCAAGCCAGAGCACCATACCGACGGCGCCGAGAACGAAAAAGCCGACCATTATGGCCGACAGCTTGCCCAGCGACTGCAACTCGGCCAGGCTATAGAGCGTGCCCAGCAGGATGACGCCCGTCTTGAGGCCGAGCCGCGACAGGCGGACACCGTTTTCAGCCCAAACCGGGATGCCGAAGACATTGACCGTAATGATGCCGGCCAGGATGCCCAGCACGACATAGTTGAGGCCGAGCACGTGATGCAGGTACTTGGCCCCCATCACCGGGCCGATGGCCTTGCTGGCCACCGCCACCAGGGGCGCACCATACCAGCGCACCAGCATGGCGATCAGCAGGATGAAAATGGCCCCAGCAATCGTGGAAAGGTAGTAATCGAGATTGCCTTGCTCGTGCGAGGCCCAGAGATGCCAGGCTCCAATGATGACGCCGATGGCACCGAAGGAATAGCCGAGCCAGACCATTTCGCCGGAATACTTGCCGGCCTTCAGATAGTCGACCAATTCGCTGACCGTGCCGGTGTCGGTCAAAGCCGCGATCGCAACGAAAATAATTCCCATGATCAAAAGAGCGGGATGCTTCTTCGTATAGACCATTGTGATTTCCCCCTGTTGTTTCAGATGGAGTAGCCGGTCTCGCCCCCTTCGACCCGCTGAAAAAGCGGAAACCGAGAGTTGGCCTTTGGTTGGTCCAGCTTGCAGAACAAGTCGTGCAGAACCTCGATCAAGACGATGGCCTGCTTGCCGCAGAGCGAGTAGTAAATGGTTTGGGCCTGGCGCCGGCTGTCGACCAGCCCGTCGCGGCGCAGCCGCGCCAAGTGGCGCGACAGGGACGATTGGCTGAATCCGAGGCGATCTTTCAACTGACCGACCGACATCTCGCAGTCGACCAAGTGGCAGACGATCTGCAACCGGCGCTCATTGCTCAGCGATTTGACGAGGCGGCTGGCCCGTTGGGCGTTGCGCTGGAAGTTTTCGGAGGCCGGGGCCATGGCGCGCGAAGCGGCGGCGGTCATGACAGGCGACCCGTGGCGGGAACCGGACAGGCGATCTCGGGATGGGGGATCACGGGATGGGCGATCACGAAGAAACATCCCAAGCCGACCGCCTGTCCGGCAAACGCAGCCCAATCATGTCCAAGCATCCGGTCTCCCCGTCCGAAGCTAGACTAACCCTGCGGCGTCCCGATCGAAATCCAAACGCCCGCAAGAGGAAACGGACGGGGGGGCGGATTTATTCCCGATTTTTTTGCCTGGCCGTTAGCCCGCATTTCTCACCGGGTCATGGCCTGCGCGTCGCTGTCGCGCCGACAGGGTAGGAACGCTGCGCCGCGCGATGTGGGACATCGGGCAAGCAGCGTGACACACCCTGTCGGTGCGACAGCGGCGCCCGAAGGGTCACTCCCAGGCGCGCGCCCGCTACGGAAAAGGTCGCAGAGCGTAGTCCCACTACGCTCATCGACCTTTTCCTTCCGGATCGCATCACCTGGGAGTGACGCAGGCCGTGACCCGGTGAGAAATGTGGGCTAAGCCAGGCAGGGCCGGCTCTCCGCCCGGCTCGTCTTGAGCGCCACCTGGGTCTCCTGATCGGCCGGCGTGTGCTGCCGGCTGGAGCGACGTACGGTCTCGGCGATCAGGCGAAAACGGGCACCATCCATGCCTTCGGCCAGGATAACGTAGCGCAGGCTGGCGCTGCGCCAGGTATAGGCCAGCTTCAGTCCCTCGACGTGATCCGCCAAGGCTTCTCCCAAGCCGCTGCCGGCAGGGGCGACAAGCAAACTGACTTTGCAGCCGCGGCTGCCGACGTAGCCGACCAGCAGCAGGTCATCGTTGCGGGGGCGGCTCTCGGCATGAACCAGCGTGAGGCCGGCCGCCGAGAGATCGGGAACGTAAGCGCCGGGCAGCATCTCCCCGTAGTCGGCCAGCAACACCGCCGGGCTAGCTTGGGCCACGACCCCTGCCGCCGACCAGCCATCGTGTCGCTGCCAGGCTGCCTCGAGCCAGGGCAGCGACCACGGCAGCAGGGCCCACGCCACGAGCGACCCGACCACAACCAGGAACGCCACACAGGCCGCCAGAGCGGTTGCCTGACGCGGCCAGCGGCTACGCTGTGGCAGGGCGCTGGCGGCGCCTTCGCCGCTGTCCGCCACGGCGGACTTGAGCCGGCCCAGAACCGTCACTTGGTGTGCTACCTTGGGATCCTCGGCAACGGCCCGGGCCACCACGGCGGCATCGGCGGCGTCGAGCTCGCCGTCCACATAGGCGTTGATCACCTCGAATGTCACTCTATCGACGCTCATTCCCCACTCTTTTGCTGCTTCGTTGGTACGTCCCTGATGGCCTACTGCTCGAGCGCCACGAACAAGGCCTGCCGGGCCCGACTGATACGGCTCATGACGGTCCCGGCGGGAATGCCGAGCAAACCCGCGGCCTCCGCATAGCTCAAGCCGACCACGTCGATCATGGTCAAGATCTCCTGGTGGGCCTGGGGTAGTTTGGCCAGTTCGCGTTTGACGGCGAGATTATTGATTAAACGTTCGTCACCCTCCCAGAATTCCATTGCCGGTTCGGCACTGGCCGATTCCAGTGCCGAACTGGCTGTAAGGCGCCGGCGGCGGCTGTCGAGGAAGGTGTTCTTCAGGATTCGGAAGAGCCAGGCACGGTAGGCCGGCTCGTCGGCGGGAATGCGGCGGGCCGAGAGGGCCTTGGCGGCACAGTCCTGCACCAGATCCTCCGCCTCGTGGCTGTTGCGGCAGAGCGACATGGCGTAGCCGAACAGCCGTTCAACATACGCCTCTATTTTTATCGTGCCGTTATGGTTCACATCTCCCCTCTCTCCCGTCGACGACAGCATCACGCCGTTCGCGCCGTCTGGCAAGCCACAAATGAACGCCTTCTTTCCTCGAACGCCAGTTTGTCGGACGACGAATGAGGTTCCCTCGATCCTAGCTCCGCGGCGCGAGCAAAATCCGCTGCGGGCCAATCGGCGGAAACCGGGGAATCAGTCCGGCAGGCCCGCTTTGCGCAAGCCCTTTACAAATTGCTCGGGTGGTTCAGTCCGATTCGAGATGACCAAGGCTGGCAGCGAGATATCTCCATGCACCTGGAAATTCGGGCCGCCAGTTCTGTCTATGGTGCCAAAGGCAAGGTGAAGAAAAAGGCCGTACCGCCGTCCGCCCCTGGCTGGCTCCAGAGCCTGCCGCCGTTCTCCTTGATGAAGGCTCGGCACAACGAAAGACCGAGCCCAACGCCGTGCGGCTTGGTCGTAAAGAAGGGTTGGAAGGGTTGGAAGGCTTGGGCCTCGACCGCCACCCTGACCGCCACACGGATGGTGACGCGCCGCCGCCGGCCCTCAGACGTCCGCCAAAGTCCGGTCGAACTCAAGAACCGGCGTCACACCGAAGCGTCGCGCCTCGAAGTCCAGCAACACGCTGGTCTCAAAGATCACAGCATTGAGATCGGTCCGCACTCTCTCGGGGTCCTGCCCTTTCGCGAAACGCCGTACGCGGTGAACGATCAACTCCGCCTGCCCGAAAATCCCAGAAAATCAGCAAATTGCCATTCGGAAAATTCTTCCAACCTTCATCACCGGCGATTTTGCGACAACCCATGTGAAGCCGCTCTCCCCGCGGCACCGCGGGCCCAGATGCCGAAAGGGCTATCTCAGGCTTTCGAGGTGGCGGCCCAGCACTCCCAGGTATTTCTCGTCGCGCTGGGTAACGAACTGGGTGACCTCCTTTTCGATCGCCCGGACGGCCTGTTTGAACTTCTTTTTTCCCTTCAGCTTCATGTGCTTCAAGATGCCGCTGGAAACCGCCTTGCCGACCGCCTCGTTGGGCTTCGCACCGAGCAGCTTGGCAACGGTGCGGGGAAAGACGTAACCCGGTACCGTGCCCTGAAGTTCCCGGCGCTCCTTTTGCGGAAGCTTGGAGTAACCGCCCAGCAACTCGACCAGCACGACGTTGAAGGTGGTGACGGCGGCGAGATCTTTGACCGACTTCAGCCGTCCCTTCTTGCTGGCCTGAGCCATGGCGCCTTCAAGAATGAAACGGGCGGCCGCTTCGACTTCGCCATAGGAAGCGGACTTGCCGGGCCGCAATTTGGGGAAGATCTGGAAGGTTCTCAGCGTCCTGTCGAACTCAAGCACGAATTTGTCGCGCGACAAGGCCGCCCGAAGCTGCTTTTCCTGAACCTTGTCGTCGCCGAACAGCCCTAGAAGCATGACAAACCCTCCAAATGCCGAACTTCTCCTGCAACGAAACACTCGCTCCCTAGGGAAGTCAAGAGTTTTATTAGGGAATACCCTAGGATATAGTTCTGTCAGACGAAAGATGAGCGGAAGTTCAAACCCCTTTTTGTCGAGGGAGAATTACGTTGGTTGGGTGGCAGTCGGCGCCCGCCCCATCTTGGGCAAATAGTGGCCGAGAAGCTGCCGGCCCACCGCATGGAAATGGCCGTCTTCTCGACGGCCGGCTTCGCCGGTGCCGTGGTCGGCCACTTCATCGCCCCGAAGACGGTGACGGCGGCGCTCGCCTGGTCGGGCACCCCGGCCGCCCTGGTGCCGGCGCTGGCCATCGCCCTGGTCATCCTGGGCGGCCTGCTCGGTCTCGACGCCATCGTCACGGGAATGATCCTGGCCGCTGCCCTGCCCCACCCCGAGGCTTTTGGCGTCCATCCGGTAATCCTCGGCAGCGCCGTGGTGCTGCTGCCGGTTTCCCTGAAGTTGGCGGTGGTGCGGCGGTCTATTTTCCCTGGAACACCGGCTCCCGCTTTTCCAGGAAGGCATTGACCCCTTCGGCGTGATCCTCGGTTTGGCCGCAGCGAATATGGGTTTCCGCTTCGCGGTTCAAACTGGTGGCGAAATCCACGGTCGAGGCATGGGCCACGTTGGCTTTCATATAGCGGTAGCTCACCGACGGGCCGGCAGCGATGCGCTCGGCGATTGCCATGGCTTCTGTCATCAGTTCATCGTGGGGAAAGACCCGGTTCACCATGCCGATCCGCAACGCTTCCTGGGCTGAAAGGATATCGGGAAGAAAGAACAATTCCTTGGCCTTGGCCTCGCCCAACAATCTTGTCATTTGCCAGGTCGTACCGAAATCGCCGTCATAGCCGACGCGCGCGTAGGCGGTGCCGAACTTGGCTTTGTCCGAGGCAAAGCGCAAATCGCAAGCTAGCGCCAGGCCGAGGCCACCTCCGACGGCGGCCCCATTGACCACCGCAATGGTGGGCTTGGGCATGGAATTGAGCAAAAGCGGAAACCGGTGCCAGCTGCGCAAAGTTTCGATCTGCGCTTCCACGGGCGTGCCGGCGGGGCCAAATTCCTCGCCCGTTTGCATCACCGCCACATCACCGCCGGCACAAAACGCACGCCCCTCGCCGGTCACGACGACGGCGCCCACGCCTGGGTCGGAAGCAAATTCTTGGAGCACTTCGACCCCGCGCTGCAATTGGGCATCGGTCAACGCATTCATTTGGTCGGGCCGATTGAGGGCAATGATTCCCACTCGATTTTCGCAGCGGATCAGCAATTCCTGATCGGTCATTGCGCATTCTCCTGATCGTAGGGAGCAGGGACACGGTTGCCGTCCGGCAATCCCGTCCTGACCAGCAAGCATAGCGCAATGCCACGGCATGTGCTCTTCTCGCCTTGGGATGTTGTGGCCAACCATGCCAGCAAAACCGCAAGCGCAAAGCCACCCTCACAGGTGAGCAATCTTTGAGGAATCAAACCATGATCTCCAGCGATCCCAGGTATGAACGCAAATTTGCCACCGTCAACGGCAAGCGCATGGCCTATGTGGACGAAGGTGAAGGCGACCCGATCGTCTTTCAACATGGCAATCCGACATCGTCCTATCTCTGGCGCAACGTCATGCCCCATTGCGCCGGCCTTGGCCGCCTGATCGCTTGCGACCTGATCGGCATGGGCGATAGCGAGAAATTGGATGATTCCGGGCCCCAGCGATACAGCTATACGGAACACCGGGACTATCTGTTTGCACTCTGGGATCAGCTCGGCATCAGCGACAAGGTGATCTTCGTGATCCACGACTGGGGATCGGCGCTGGGCTTCGACTGGGCCAACCAGAACCGGGACAAGGTCCAGGGCATCGCCTACATGGAGGCGGTGGTCAAAACCATGAGCTGGGCCGGATTCAACGAACAGGGCCGCAGCGTTTTCCAGGGCCTCCGTTCCGAGGCCGGCGAAAACATGGTGTTGGAGAAAAACCTATTCGTCGAGCACATCCTGCCCGGCATGATGCTGCGGGATTTGAGCGATGCGGAAATGGCGCACTACCGCAAACCCTATCTGGAGCCGGGCGAAGATCGCCGGCCCACCCTGACCTGGCCGCGGATGATCCCGATCGACGGCGAACCGCCCGAAGTCTGCCGCATCGTCGATGCATACGGCACCTGGCTGTCGCAATCCGATATCCCCAAGCTTTTCGTCAACGGCGAGCCCGGCGCCATCATCATCGGCTCGCTAAAGGACTACTGCCGCAGCTTGCCGAACCAAACCGAGATCACGGTCAAGGGTGTCCATTATCTGCAGGAGGACAGCCCCGACGAGATCGGCCGGGCGCTAGCGGAATTCGTCAAAGGCATTCGCGGGTAGACCGCACCAAATTGGGCAAATAGTGACCGATCACTCGATCGCTGGCGGCTCATGCGCCGAAAGCGGCGGCACCGGACCCTCGTAGCGGACCACCTCAACCAACGCAGTGTGTGCGGTGCACCCCTGGGCCAGGCGGGAGCTGCCGACGTCGCGGGTCAGGACATTGGGGTTGCCGTGGCGTTCGAGTTGCCCCGCGCCGGGCGCGTCGTACCAGGCACCGGTGGCCAGGGCGATCACGCCCCGCTTCACGCCGTCGCTGACCACCGCCCCGGCCAGGCAGGCACCGCGATCGTTGAAGATCCGCACCAGATCGCCAGCCTCGATGCCGCGGGCCCCGGCATCAATGGGATGGATGACCACCGGTTCGCGGCCCGCGACCTTGTTCTCCAGGCTGTAGTCGCCACAATCGAGTTGACTGTGCAGCCGCGCCGCCGGCTGCGGCGACACCATGTGCAAGGTGTATCGCGTCGCTATCGGGGCACCCAGCCATTCGTCCGGTTGCAGCCAGGTCGCGTGGGGCGGGCAGTCGTCATAGCCGAAGCCGGCAATGGTTTGCGAATAGATCTCGATCTTGCCGCTCGGAGTGTTCAAGGGATGAGCTTGCTGATCGGCGCGGAAGCCGCTGAAGGGGATGTGCGGACCGCCCATCGGCAGGGTCACCTGACCCGCCGCCCAGAAACCGTCGAAATCCGGGAGCCGGGCCCCTTCCGCTGCGGCGCTTTGCAGAAAATCGTCATAGAGCCGGCGCAGCCATTGTTCGGCGTTGCGCCCTTGCGTGAAGGTATCGGCGATGCCGAGGCGATCCGCGATGCCGGCAAAGATATCGTAATCGTCCCGCGCCGCGCCGACCGGCTCGATGACCTGCTTCATCGCCGTCATCACCTCTTCATTGAAAGAATAACCGATGTCGTTGCGCTCATAGGGCGTTGTCGCCGGCAGCACCAGATCGGCGTGCTTGGCCGCCGCCGTCCGCCAGGGCTCATGCACGATGATGGTCTGGGGCCGTTGCCAGGCCGTGATCAGGCGGTTCAAATCCTGGTGGTGATGGAAGGGGTTGCCGCCACACCAGTAGATCAGTCGGATGTCGGGATAGGCTTGCCGCCGCCCATTGTAGTCGAAGGCGAGGCCGGGATTCTCGAGCATGTCCACCACCCGGGCGACCGGGATGAAGGCGTCGATCGGATTTTTCCCTTGCGGCAACGCCGGGCCGTCGAGCTTGGTCGCGGTGCGGCCGGTGTTGTTGAAGGAGCCGACGCTGAAGCCGACGCCAGCGCCCGGCAGGCCGATGCCACCCAACATGGCGGCCAGGGTGAGCGCCATCCAGAACGGCTGCTCGCCGTGCTGCGCCCGCTGCAGCCCCAGCGCCATGGTGATGTAAGTGCGCTTGTCCGCCATGCGTCGCGCCAGGTCGACGATGGCGGCGGCCTCGAGGCCACAGATCGAGGCCGCCCAGGCCGGCGTCTTCGCCTGGCCGTCGCTCTCGCCCGTGAGGTAGGCGCGGAAGCGCTCGAAACCGACGCAATGGCTATCGAGGAACGCCTTGTCGTGGCGGTCTTCGGCTATCAGCCAATGGGCGATGCCCAGCATCAGGGCGGTGTCGCTGTTGGGACGCGGGGCCAGCCACTGGGCCTCGAGAAAATCAGCCAGGTCATCGCGCAACGGGCTGACGTTGACGAACGCCACGCCGTTGTCACGGCACGACGCGAGGGCCTGGCGCAAGACGTGGCGGGTCAGGCCGCCCGCTTCGACCTGGGCGTTGCGCAACGGCGCGCCGCCGAACATGACCATCAGTTCGCAGGCCTCGGCGACGATTTCCCACGACGCGCCCCAGCGTAGAAAGTCCAGCGATTTCCGGCCCGTGACATGGGGCAGGATGACGTTCGCGGCGGCCGCCGAATAGCTGTCCACGGAGCGGACGTAGCCGCCATGGCAATTGAGGAAGCGGTGCACCTGGCTTTGGCAATGGTGAAAGCGCCCGGCACTGGCCCAGCCGTAGGAACCGCCGAAGATCGCCTCGTTGCCGTGTTGCCGCTTGATCCGGACGAGTTCAGCCGCCGCCAGATCCATGGCCCGGTCCCAGGAAATCGGCACGAAGGGCTCGCTGCCCCTGCCACCGCCGTGCTGTTCCGGCCCCCGCTCGAGCCAGCCTTTGCGCGCCATCGGCTGACTGACACGGGAGCGGTGATGTACGGCGCTGGGAATCGAACGGCCGATCGGCGACGGATCGTCATCATCGGGGCTGGGATGTGCCGCGCGGATCCGGCCGGCGCCGACTTCCAACCGGTAGCTGCCCCAATGGGTCAGGGTGGAGATCCGCTTAGGCACACTCATGATAGACGCTTGGTTTTTTTCCTAGCGGCATTTTCCAGGGCGCCCAATTCGGCCCCCCCGGTTTGGCTCCTGCCATTCGCCGACAATGTTAGCACCAGGTGCCAGCGACCGCGAATTCGGCTAGGGTGCCGAGAAACCATCGTTTCGACACTGCAGGAGATGGTTATGGCGAAAATCCGAATCCAGCGAACCCACGAATTCGAGGGCGGCGAGGTCAAGCTCGCCGACGGTGTTCTCTACGTCGACGGCGAGAAGGTCATGGACTTTCCCGACCCGGCTCTGCACCTGGAGACCGAGGGCGAGGTCAGCGTCTCATCGGACGTGCCCGTGACGACGACGACGATCCCCGGCGCCGGCGCCTCGGGGTCGGCCAGTGCCGCCGCCGCGTCGACGGTATCGGGCAAGGGCGGCTCGGTCCACGTCGCCAGCGGCGATCCCGAACTGGCCGCGAAGATCGCCAAGGACGTT
>PVBE010981154.1_pt1 | contig 11927 bp, 15 predicted proteins | sample 1631181 | NCBI WGS metagenome assembly PVBE01 (sample SAMN08397723, study PRJNA350692) | Marine metagenome, whole genome shotgun sequencing project. | isolation source: water | place: Pacific Ocean | collected 2012-04 | reverse complement strand
CGCTAATCACTCAAATGAATCTGAATTAGAACTGCTTAAAAAAATCATTTTTAGGCTCCCATCCAATAGTAAACTAAGAATTGATGCAAAGCGCCTAAGGATTTGCTTCCTCAAAATCCGCATCGATTATATCATCATCAGGCTCTGGCGTCATCTCAGTTGAGGCTTCCGGTGGAGCCTCTTCTTGCTGAGAATACATTTCTTGTCCTGCGGCATGAAGGGTAGACTCGAGCTCCCTATATGTCGTCTCGAGCATGGTAACATCATCGCTATCTAGCACTGCCTCTGCACTTTCTACACAGGTATTTAGAGCTGCGATCGTTTCTTCACTAAGCTTTCCAGAATTATCCTGAACGATTTTTTTCGCTTGGTAGGTAATGGTATCTAGCTTGTTTCGTGATTCAATAACCTTTAGCCGCAGTTTGTCTGCTTCTTCGTTATCTTTCGCCTCATCTACCATTTGCTGAATATCTTCATCTGAAAGAGATCCTCCACCTGTAATTGTGATAGATTGCTCCTTACCAGTTGCTTTATCTTTCGCAGATACATTAACAATTCCATTCGCGTCAATATCAAATTTTACTTCAATCTGCGGCATGCCTCGAGGTGCTGGTGGTAGACCATCCAAACGAAAATTACCCAGTGTTCGATTGTCACCCGCCAGGTTTCGCTCTCCCTGAAGAACATGAATATCCACAGATGCTTGGTTGTCTGCTGCGGTGGAGAATGTCTCGCTCTTCTGGCACGGGATTGTAGTATTACGATCAATAAGCTTTGTCATAACTCCACCAAGCGTTTCAATTCCCAAACTAAGAGGAGTAACATCTAGCAAAAGAATATCGTTAACATCACCGGAAAAAACACCACCTTGAACTGCCGCGCCAAGCGCGACGACTTCATCGGGATTTACTGAACTATTGGCAGATTTATTGAAAAGCTTCTCCACTGCCCCTCTAACAGCTGGAATTCTGGTCGATCCACCAACCAGAATTACCTCGTCGATGTCAGACGGATCTAAGCCAGCGTCTTTTAGCGCATTTCTAACCGGCACAAGGGTACGCTTTACAATGTCCTCAATCATTTGCTCAAATTTTGAGCGTTGAATTGTTGTTGCAAGATGCTTTGGCCCTGATGCGTCGGCGGTTAGAAAGGGTAAATTAATCTCTGTTTGTTGTGTTGATGAAAGCTCAATCTTTGCTTTCTCGGCAGACTCCTTCAAGCGTTGCAAAACCATTTTGTCGCTTGATAAATCAATTCCTGTATCAGCCTTGAAAGTTTCAAGTAAATGATCGATTATAATCTGATCGACATCGTCACCGCCAAGATGGGTATCACCATTTGTGCTCATAACCTCGACAACACTGTCAGAAATGTCTAGTACGCTAACATCGAACGTTCCGCCACCAAGATCGAAGACGACAACTTTCTGGTCTTCTTTATTATCCAAGCCATAAGCGAGAGCTGCTGCTGTGGGTTCATTAATGATTCGCTTAACATCAAGTCCAGCAATTTTACCAGCATCTTTTGTCGCTTGACGTTGCGCATCGTTAAAGTACGCAGGGACTGTAATGACAGCTTCCTTGACTTCTTGACCCAAATATTTCTCAGCGCTCCTTTTTAATTTAAGCAAAATTTGTGCTGACACTTCGGGAGGTGACAGCTTCTTTCCATTAACATCAATGCGACAGCCTCCGTCTGAGGCTGCTACTACATTATAAGGTACCTTTTCGGCTTCCACCTTAATGTCATTGAGCTTCATTCCCATAAAGCGCTTTACAGAAAAAATAGTATTCACTGGATTTGTGATCGCTTGGCGTCTAGCAGACGCTCCCACAAGTCTATCACCATCGTTGGTATAACCAACCATGCTTGGCGTAGTGCGTGTACCCTCTTCGTTAGTAATGACCTTAGGTTCTTTCAAATCCATAACAGCAACGCACGAATTTGTCGTTCCCAAATCAATTCCAATAACTTTACTCATAAGTTCTCCTTTACTCCTCTATTTAGCAAGTTTTAGACTTATCGCAGCCACCCTTATTAAAGCGGTTTCTGCAACTGGTTAAAATATAAACACATTTTTCAATATGAACACAAAAAAAATGGTGGGTCCACAGGGACTCGAACCCTGAACCTACGGATTAAAAGTCCGTTGCTCTACCCGTTGAGCTATGGACCCAAAATGGTAGGACCGGTGGGAGTCGAACCCACACGCCGTTTGCGGCCAAGGATTTTAAGTCCCATGCGTCTACCAATTCCGCCACGGTCCCACATTAGATGGCTCCCCGAACTGGACTCGAACCAGTGACAAGCTGATTAACAGTCAGCTGCTCTACCAACTGAGCTATCGGGGATCAATTAGGAAATTCGAAATTTCTTTAATCGTGGGTCTGCAACAGCGCCCGTCTTAAATTCAGGACGCGGAGTCTCACCAGTACAGTATGCTAGCTCTTTTTTAAGTTTTACCACACACTTACCGTGCTTTTCAAATTTACGAATCTTAGATTTCAACCATCGTTGATGTTGATTCTGTCGCTCAATTTTCGAACCCATGTTAACTCAACTCCTTACATTAATATTCTATAGGATACCGCTATAGATTACACGCAGCGGCGATCTTTTTTCGCAAAACCTTATGTAGCCCAGGATTAACTCGAAGTGCCTTTGGAATAATCTCATGTCTAATAAAATTTCTCATGAAGCGAGTATTCTCATTACTGGGATCTACAATATACGGGACATCATGACGAGCACACCAGTCTTCTAATACAGCCTTTCGAGTCATCAGAAAGGGCCTCGAGTATCTTCCACGGTGAGATGGGATTAGTTTACCTTCTCCGTGCAAAGAGGTGAACAGCCAGGTTTCTACCACATCGTCCAAGTGGTGACAAGTGATGAAAGGAACATCGGCATACGCCGGCGTCAATGCCACGGATTCAAAAAAGTTATAGCGCTTTTCTCGCCAAAAATCTTCTAATGAACGAGACAAAGCTCCATCATAAGACCCAATCCTTCCAACGAGTAAAGAAAGATCATTATCCTCGCAATATTGAGAAACTAGTTCTTCGGCTTCGTCACCATGCTCAGTGCCGTGGTTAAAATAAACAGCTGTTACATCTCTTTTTCTAGACAAAAAGTTTAGCGCAGCCATTGAGTCAGCTCCCCCAGAAACTGCAATCACAATACGCTTTGGAATTTGTTCGTTTAATCTAATCATGACTCTAAATGGTAGGGATACTCGGACTTGAACCGAGAACCTGCGCTTTATGAGAGCGATGCTCTAACCTGATTGAGCTATATCCCTATTAAAGAAATATAAAGAATATCGTTACGATTTACACATCTTCCATTAGGTTCAAATGACGAAAATCGTAGCCCTCCAAACCTATCTTATTGCCTTCGAACAAAAACAAATGATGCTTCTTCAAGCCACCCACACTTTTCTCAAGCCAAACCGGGCCCAAATAAAACATAGTGGTGATTCGATCAAAATCATGTTCACATCCAGGCCACGAATGGTGAGATTCCTCGTTCCCTCCAATCCACGCCGGCATTAAGAACCCAGGAAGGAACCCTCCCTTGTAACATGCTTCAAGCTCATCGCCCGGTAGGTTCTTTGTATATGTTCGTGGAACCCTACCTTTTGTATAAAGAATCTGACCGGCTTTGGCTTCACGAACTTTCATCTCGCCGTCTCTTTATTCTGTTCTTAATACGCGCAGCAAGTGGTATTGTTACACCCTCTGCTAAGGCTCCTAAAACGCAAATAGCAAATCCTGCATAGATTACAACTGCTGCTTCTACAACTTTCTGACCTAAGCTTTTTTGCTCATGACGTTTTTTACGTTCGGACCATGGTTCCATTAGCACCTCATATAAAATATTATATCAGATGCTGCGTAATTTTACACCTAGTCCAGGTCAGCACGCATGAGGTCACCAAAGTTGTAGGTTTGTTCTGTTCCATCTGCGAACCTAACGACAGCAACACGGCGGACTGATGGTGTACCACCTGTCATCCAGCGTGCTTCAGCTTGAAGCTGTTCAATCCTTACGATCGTTCCCACTTTACGCATGTTCATATAGTGATAAACTGGCGTTCCAACTTTAAGATTTTGCATCTCATTACCCTCTGTAATATTCGTTATCTAATTTTATAACTTCTTATGCAAAAGTATTCTGCTGCGTTCATTTTTGTACCTCTTCTTCTTCTAGAGTACGGGCAAGTCTCGATACATTCTCGGAAAACGTATCTTCAAAAAAGCATGGTAAAACTGCGTGGATTATACAAACAAAATACATTTTTATAGACCAACAAGCAAACTTAAGCGCCCTCAAGTAATGCCCGAAATAAGTCATCTTTGTTTCTTCTAAATGCTTAAACATTTTAATTTTGTCCAGATTTTAATACGTCAAAATCATCCCTATCATAGGGAAACGTTCCGTAAGGAAAGCTTATCATATAAGTATTCCTGTCTTGTTGTTCTATAACAATACCGACACTGCCGGTGTCCAAGCATATTACCAAATCGCCAGAGTTGATTTGCTTAGGTAGGTCTATTTCTGACATACTTCATCCATGAGTAAAGCTTCCGTTGTCCAAGATATTCTAGATTTTCATCATGTGAATATGCTTCGATCTCAAACGGAATCATCGTATATGCGGTTGCGCCATTCCTATAGCGAATCAACCCAACAACCCAAAAAATGAAGTAAAGAACCCAAAATCCCAAAAATAATAACTCTAAAGTTTGCTTATAGTGGATAGTTTCATGGTTCTTAGTTTGCTCGCTCAGCTTTCCTTGACAGAAAACAAACAAGCCTAAATTGATAGCCCAAATATTGATGGGAGAAATCTTAGATAATATGGCAGGAACTCGAGAATTCTCTATAAAAATAGGAAATTTGCTCATAAAATCATCTCCCCCTGTAACGGGCCTTACTGACAAAAAATGTCAATCAGTGCACGAGAGTTTCTTTTTCCCGCAATGCACTTGAGTTCAATCGTAAATATAAGGTGGATTTTCCCATAGTTAATAAAAGGACCAAAAAGATGAATAAATTTGTTACTAGAATAACTTTAGTCGTAATGTGTATGTTCGCAGTGCCGATGAATATTGCATCGTCAGAAGAGCCGATAGCACCACAAACGACAGAAGAAGCGGCTGCGGCGCAAATACTGGATAATACAGCAGAGGTTTTGTTCGGGGCACAGCAAAGAAACAGTAGAAATAGCGCTGTGAAAGTCGAGGGAATGAACGGCGGTCATGGCTCTGGAACCTATGTTGAAATGGGCGATCATTTTGCGGTAATTACTGCTCGACATGTTGTTGACGATAATGAAGTTTATTATATCGTAACACCAAGCGGTGAAAAAGTGGTGGGACAAGTAGTCTGGAAATCACAAGACAAAGATATGGCTGTACTAAAGATACCGGTGCTCTCATCACGAAGCCCAGTTAGGATTGAGCGAACCAACAACCTAAACGTAGGGGACACTGTTCTATATACAGGATATCCTGCTAGCTACGAATTGCTTACCTCAAGAGCCACTGTGTCGGGACATGCAAGAGACTATCATAATGCGACACTGCTACAAGGCTTTGTTTGGTTTGGGTACTCTGGGTCTGGGGCATTTGATACATCGGGACGACTACGAGCAATTGTTGTTGCGATTGGGGTCGAGCGTTTTAATGGTAGGCCGCAACCACTAGAGTCCATTGTATATACATTTGAGATATCTCGGTCAGACGTTGCTGCTATTAGAGAGTCTTTATAAGCTATTAACTCATTCTGTCTAATTGAGTATACAGCTTCTTCCTGAATTTATCCAGTGTTGGATCATCAGCTGGAAGCATCTCAAAATAATGCTTAATTGCATTAGGCATCTTTGGATCCGTTGTATCAAACCCATGACGGAGCATATCAAGCGAATCTTCTTTCCCATATACGGCTAAAAGCTCTTCCGCGCCGTCATGTGCATGAGCATCAACTTCAATATGGGACCTAAGATAGTCTTGAGTATATTCTTCATGCTTCCACCCATCTTTCTGGATTATTTCTTCACCAGTTTCAGGGTCGATCTTTCCAGTAGGTTCCCAAACTTCCCAATACTTTGGCTTATTTCTGTTGGGGACCTGCGAAGGATCTGCTAACATTTCTTTAAATGCCTCCATTTCGGATATCTCTTTACTATCTGCCTGCCTTTTCATTTGTTGATAGTGCACAAGCTCATGCCGAACAGTTTGTGTAATATGTCTCATCAGGGCTGCTTGATCAAGGGATGAAAGAATATCATCTTCTTCCTCAGAAGTCATAATCTCAATATCGATTGTATTTCTTCCAGGTCGTTCTTTTGATACGTACCATTTCGCATCAATAAGCCAGCGATCTGGCCATGCTGGATGATCAGGATGAAGCGTCATCCCGTCTATATCAGTAGTATAATGCGAACGAACAAGGATATCGATATCTAGACCGACATCTTCCATCGCTTGGTGCAGCGCCTCGGATAGAGCTATTGCTGCAGGGGTGCCCATTACGCTTCCACTTGTAGAGCTATACTCGTCAATATCTTCTTGAGAGTTTGGTTGCTCCCAAAATTGTGATGCTGACACTGCATCGTCAATAGCGGCGAAATATTCTTGTGGTAGTGTTGTTGCTTCAATTAGTAGCTGTCTAACATAATTCCGTAATAGAGCTTCCTGCATACTCTTATCATTCCATTGTTCATGACCCAACCATCGAGTTTTTACTTTTTGCGATTCATCTGTTGATATTTTACCAACCTGTACATAATTGTTCAAATATGTATCAATAAGTTTTTCAATTGCCATTCCAGACCGGGAGGCCTCACCCCGAAAACCGATAAGGAAGGCAGGTACTTCACAAGCCTGAGTAAAATAATTGAAATAACTGTCGCCCTCAGCTGGTGGGGTGGCTGGACAATTGGGGCGCTCGAATGGTTTTCCTCGTTGTGTTAAGTGGTGAATCTCATGTGGTAATGCATTAAAGAGCTCCTGCTCAATTGTTGTAGCTATCTCTGGTGTCCATGCTAGATTTTCGTCAAACTGTATTCGTACCTGAATGGACGCTTCAGAGCTTTCGCCGAACCCGGCGTCTGCGTCTATGTTCCATCCTGGGTGATCTTCTTCGAAAGCCATTGGGGTTATATCAACATTCACATCGAAAAATGCAGCACCATCATCTTCGTAATACTCAATCCACGTAGCTGGTGTAATTGGATAATCCCACAGATATGTGTCGGTGAAACTACCTGCGCTAATGTCGGCACCGATCTGTGTCATAATGCCTTCAACCACTTCTTCAACAGCTTCTCTATAATAAAAATCTGGGCTTGAAAGATTAAACTCCCTTGCCTCAGATACCATTGTGGGCCTTGACATTAGACCTTGAACAATATCACCGGCAGAGATTCCATGCTCATCGAACCACCCCTTATTGGTTTCAAGAGCATACATCGCCGGACCCACCGATCTTACTCCATCCAGATTCTGGGGTTCCATATCTTCAATATTTAAGATCACGCCTTGTTCATCGATATAAGCAATCGATAGGGGGATATAAGTATTTTTCATCCAAAATGAACGATCACTAGAGTCTGGAAAAGAAAAAAGCATCCCCGCATTGGGAGGCAAAAAATTTCTATACATTAGGCCGAGCTGGCGCGTTGGAGTATCAGCGGCATGCTCAACGTTAATGTTACTTCCTCTAATGACTAACTGCATTTCTACCCCAGTATTGCGACCGTACAAGCATAAATAAATATTGATGACAATGTTACTAAGGATCCCAAGGCAAAAACCGCGTACGCTAAATCTTTAACTGTCACACCTCGCCATTCCATCCATTTCCTTATTCTTTTTATCATGTCTATCCTTCCTCATCTCGTTTTCGCATTATGTCTTTAAGCTCTTCATTCCACGGACCTTCATATCCTGATATTATACACTTATTCATCGCTTGCTCAGCAGTAAACTCTTCAACAACCTCTGGTTGGTACATGTCATAGTACGCATCTTTCGGTATGCCACCGGGCTTTGTTATCTTTGTCTGGTCATCGAAAACCATATCACCCATTTCAACCCACGCATGAACGATAGGCTTTGGTGGCTTCTTCCACTTGTCAGTCACTTTTCCGTGAACGACCTTAAATTTGTCCATGTTGCCAAGGTCTGGATGCTTGACACCGTCTTCTTCAGGGTCGTCGGGTGGTGTGTAATGATCACCGAACCATTCCTCAGCTTTCTGAATTGCAAATGGAAAGCACATCCCCATCGCGATGGTTTTTTCTGTCAAGAGCTCTCTTATGTATTCACGCAGCAGGTTCATTTGAGCATCTCACGTTTACGAAGTTCATCCATAACAGGCGTACCTGACTTTTTGTATAGCTTGCTTAACGCATCATCTTTCCAGTTCTTAGGCATTCGGTTCCCCTGCTCATCGGAAATTGCTACTTGCTGGCTGCAGTTATCTTCATCTTCTGGAGTGAGTGTGTTGTACTGATCATCAAGCTGGACTACTTCTACATCTGGGCGGTTGTTCATATAATAATCCCAAACAGCACGAGCTTCCCTGGAGACTACCGAGCGATCAGAAATAAGCCCCATACCTTCCTGTGCTTCAATCGCAACATCATAAGCAAGCGGTCCCATTCCTGTCTTAGCGGTTGCGCTTTGAACCACACCGCCGGCACCACCACATTTTCCTCCAGCTCGAGCGCCGGCCGTGGTTTCATAAGCGACCATAGCGACCCACCTGCGAGGTGAGATTTCAGTGGGTTCCCAAACTATAACTCTGTCTGGCAAGATCTCTACATAGCCCTTAGCTTTTTCGAGAGCATCAATCATTTCCTTAATCTTTGGATGGACTGATTCGGTCAATAACTCTCTTATGTATTCGCGGAGCAGGTTCATATTTCAATCCACCTGTCCATCGCCTTGATCGCATCAATATTAGCCGCACCTTTCCATACACCCATCTTTGTAAGTGGGCTTTGCTCCAGTACGTCTTTACCATACGGGTCCCATGGAGTCTCTTCGTTGTCTTCATCCCAAAACGTTCCGGACTCAAGTCCTCTTTCATATGCTAGCGTCATTGCGCAATTGTCTTCTTTCGTACCGGGGGTCAGGCGGTTTGATAAATCATCCATCTGAACCATTTCAACATCACTGCGATTTGCGAGATAATAATCCCATACCTTATTGGCCTCAAATGAAACGCTTTGCCGGTCAGGTGTCAAGCCGGATCCCTTGGACGTAGCAAGCTCCATCGCTAGATCATAAAGCAATGGACCCCAACCGCTCTCTGAAACGCTTACCCACGTAATAGTAAAGCCATCCAAGCATGGACCGTTATCTGGACTTGATTCCTTCATAGCTGAAATTAAGCCGAGAGCATCATCTGGAAAATTGGACTCAACCCCTGCAGGACTGGCCACGTCCGGGGTTCCCGGCTCGCTGTGCGCTGGATCAAAATCATATAGCTTTATTTCAAACTGGTCACCCAAGTCTTCTATAGCGATATACATTCCGCGCTCTTCAAATTCAGATAAGCCCTTTGCTGCTTCTGTCAAGAGCTCTCTTATGTATTGTCGTAATTCGTTGGTTTGTCTGGGACCCAGAGAAGGAGCCTCTCCGTATTCATCTTCATACCACCCCAATTCATCTGCTAGCTCTTCTGATTCGACATCAGCTCCAACCATACTAATAACGACAGGGTTTATTATTTCACCTACGCCTACTGGGAGAGGCGGAATAGGAATTCCGGTCATCGAATAAAACGCCATTGGGATAATGAAATTATCAAGTGCCTCACCGACTAGCATACCAACAGCAATTGGAATACCCTTCTTGAGTCCACCAGCTATTCCCTCTTCTTCAACTGCATTCCATATTGCGTCTTTTGCTTTTCCTAAAAGCTTTATGGGGTTAACTTTCTCATTGGCAGCCTCCAAGGCTGCGATTATCATTTGCTCTGAGATCTGGTCTTCAAATTCTTCGATTTGTCTTTCTACAGCTTCTTTTCGTGCCTGGTCTGGAAGCTGCTCCCCATCCCATGTTTTCGCATTATCCCACCCCCATGTATAGCCTAGCACATAATCAGCTGCCTCGGCATCATACCCAATCTCTTGTGGGCTTGGGTCTTTTGCTGTCCAGTCGGCGCGACGCTCAAAGCGTCCCTCACGAGCACCATCCAAAAACTCTGCCATGTCTTCATTAACTTCGCGAGTCAATACATGACGCACCAAATTCGGAGCCAATTGCTTGAACACATCGTCCATCATGTCATCATAATCATGTGTCCCAATATAATCAGTAACACTGCTCATGAGAGATTGTCTTTCTAGCAACAGTTGCTCTCTTATGTATTCGCGAAGTCGCCTCTCACGTAGTTCTATGTGTTTTGCTGCTGTCTCAGGTGAGATAATCCACTCCGGTCTCACTCCGGTCTGGTCAGTAAATTGCTGGATGATGTCATCTACCTCCTTACTCGTTGAGCTGTCTTCGAGGTAGTATCTTATGTCTGCTACTGGCATCTCACTGGCAACTCCCAGAGCGATGTCTCTGAGATGGTGCGGATAGACATCTGTTAACTGCTGATCGGGCAGAAGCATTGATTCTTCTGGTTTGCCCAGTCCAGCAATGGGTGCTAGTTCCGGATTCAGCTCGACCAAATCATCAACAATGGGAGCGTAAAAACGAGTGGCATCTTGCGGGTCTTCGGGTTCATTATTGTTTACGTAATCCTGAAGTGCCTCAGGCGAAGGATACTCAGGAGGAAGATTGTAGTCATGAATCATATCAACGCCAGTCTTGTCTTTAAAATCTCGAGGTGGTGACATATAATCCCACCCTTCAATCTTCTCAATCAACATCTCTCTTATGTACTCGCGGACCATGGACTCTTTCATATGCTTGTTCAGCAGAGCCAAGAGTTCCTGGTTCTTTTTATCAATACCGGGTGCTGTTCCAGGAACCACAATTCCTTTTTTATCTCTGGGCCCCTTTTCTATCCTGGTTGGGTCATTTTGGTTCTTTGCCTCGATGGCCTCAATAGCTTTTCTTCTTTCTTCTGGTGTAAGAAGCTTGATCACATCCTCGGGATACTTTGTTGCCCTTAATCCTGGCAGATTAAATTTTGCCTGTCCGGTTTGCCACTTTTCCATTTCTTCATCGGACATCCACGATGGTTTCGTCCCCGGCCTGTGGTGGCCGCGGCCGTATGAGGTGGGCATCATCTTATCCCACAGCTCTTCCTTGCCCATGCTCTTGCCCATGAACTCGATCTCTTTACCGGCCTCGTTCCAGACGTCTTCGGGTATAAGGACCTCAGAGCCGGTATCGTAACGATGCATGCCGCCAGATTTATCAATGACCCATTCGGGTACTTTATATGCATACACGTGTCCAGTCCGACCGTGGTTCATCGCAATGTCCAGCGGGTTAGGGGTCAGAAAAACACCAGACTTGACAGGGCTATCGAGCCAATGCCGCTTCCAAATATTAGTATCGGGAACCTTGACAAAATCACCGGTTTTCTCTCCCGTATCCCTGTCTGTGGCTTGGGGATCCCATTGTTCCCAATACGTCACCTTGGGCTGGGGCGTAGCCGGTCGCTTGTTGATATGATAGAGAGTACGCTTGTCTTTCTGACCACGCAGCTTCTTCTCAGTTAGCATCTCTCTTATGTACTTACGGAGAACAGACTCATTCACAACTTCTTGCTCTAGTATGTCAAGGATGTCAGCGGTCACAGGAACATTCTGCGCGTTGACTTGTGTGAAAATTTCCTGTTCTTTTCTCATAATCCGCTCTCTGTCTCAAGATCCCATGGACCCCAGTGACCATAATCTAATATCTTTGTGCGGGCTTCTTCCCACGGATACTCAATGACATTATCGATTCTAT
>PVBE012259227.1_pt1 | contig 11929 bp, 11 predicted proteins | sample 1631181 | NCBI WGS metagenome assembly PVBE01 (sample SAMN08397723, study PRJNA350692) | Marine metagenome, whole genome shotgun sequencing project. | isolation source: water | place: Pacific Ocean | collected 2012-04 | reverse complement strand
TTCATCGTCGCCGCCTTCCCCGTCGCCGCCTTCCCCGTCGCCGCCTTCCCCGTCGCCGCCTTCCCCGTCGCCGCCTTCCCCGTCGCCGCCTTCCCCGTCGCCAACTTCCCCGTCGCCACCTTCATCGTCGCCGCCTCCGTCGTCTTGGCCGCCCCCGTCCGCATCGTCCGCGCCGCCACCGTCCGCGTCCCCGGCCCCGTCGTCGGCGTCCCCTCCGTCCGCGGCCGGCCCGTCATCGCCCGCGCCGTCCGGGGCGCCGTCGGCCTCCGGGTCCTGCGGATCACCATCGACCGCAGCGGGGTCGCCATCCCCGCCCTGCGCATCCTCGCCACCGGGCCCGGCAGGGCCGCCGCCACCTCCGCCTCCGCCCCCTGCGCCACCGCCCCGCCGATCCGGAGAGGCGCCGAGGCATGAGACCAGGCTCAAGGACAGCAATGAAAGCAGCACAAAGCGCATGTGCCACCGTACCATTTCCGCCATGAGCCGCACCCAACGGAGCAGCTTCGGGCCAGGCGACGTCGAGGTCGTCGTCCTCACCACGAGCACCGGCCCGCTCGCCCGCCTCGGCCACGACCTGTCGTTCCGCGTCGCCCGCCTTCAGGTCGACGTCACGTCCGACGGCGGTGAGGACGGCGCCGAGGTCGAGGCGACCCTTCAGGTCGACAGCCTCGAGCTGCTGTCCCCGGTCAGCGATCGCGATCGCGCCGACATCATGAAGCGGGTCCGCAAGGACGTCCTGCGCCCCAAGCGGTGGCCCGAGATCAGGTTCCGCTCCTCGAGGATCTTCAAGCATGGCGAGGGCGAGCACGCGCGGCTGTCGGTCGCCGGCGACCTGACCCTGTGCGGCACGACCCGCCCGGTGTCCTTCGAGGTGATCCGCGACCGCAATGAGTGGGGCGGACAGGTCGTCATCCGGCAGCCGGACTTCGGCATCAAGCCGTTCAAGGTCGCCTTCGGAGGCCTGCGTGTGTCGCCCGAGGTCACCATCCAGCTTCGGACGCCTTCGCTGCCTGGGTAGCGGCCCCACGCCAGGGACCTTGAAACGCTCCGCAGAGGTAGGCCCGGGGCGATCCCAGGATACCACCTCGGAGACTCTGGTGTGCCCGGGGCCTACCGAAGGAGGATTCCTGGATCCTACCGCTGCCGTCGGATGGAGGACGCTATGGGGAGACGAGGATGCCCCGCGGAGTTGCGGGCTCGCGTCGCCGAACGGGTCGAGGCCGTGCGACGGGTCGGAGACCCTGCGGGCCGCAACAGGTCGCTTGGTCATCCGTATCCCCGTCTGGCCGGCCGAGTCTCCGGCCAGGGTCCTCGGAGGACTGTCCCCTGGTCCCCGAGACCGATACGCTTTGAGGGACCGCGGGGAGACGCAGAAGGGAGGGAGACGGGTGACGATCTCAGGCGATGCAGCGGTGGTCGTCCCCCGTTGGGCCTACTTGATCCTCCTGCTGCAGGCGGGCTGTTCGCCGGCACCGGACGATGGCCACGGCGGCGAGGAGGACGGGGCCGATGCCGGGGACCATGGCGGCGGCCAGGGCTCGGCCGAGGGAGGCGCAGCTGGGGCCGGGGACGGCGGGGAGGGGCCGGTGTGCGATGTCGGCGACACCATCGCCTGCGCCTGCGAGGGCGGGCGCCAGGGAGAGCGCTCCTGCGACGACGACCGTCTCGGCTGGAGCCTCTGCGACTGCCCGGGACCCGATCCCTGCCTTGTCGAGGATGAATGCGACAGCTCCGAGCAGTGCCGCCCGGGCACGGTCTGCGGCCGCGGCGGGGATGCGGGCTGCCGGCGCTGCGTGCCGCCGGCGCCGTACGTGCTCGAGGGCGAGGACCCCTGCGAGGGCCGGCGCGGGGAGGATGTCGTCGGCGCCTGCGGGGAGTGCGGCGGAGACTGCTCGGCGCAGATGGTCCGGATCGAGGCGGGGACCTTCGTCATGGGGAGCCCGCAGGACGAGCCGTGCCGAGGTCTGTCCGAGGACCTGCACGAGGTGACGATCACCCGGCCGTTCCTGATGTGGGCCACGGAGGTGACCATGGAACGCTACGAGGCGGTCACGGGCGTCGACCTTCCGACCTACCGCAGCTGCGGCGAGGCGGACTGCCCGGTGCAGGACCTGACCTGGCACGCCGCCGTCCGGTTCTGCAACCGGCTGTCGAGGATCGAGGGACTCGAGGAGTGCTACGACATTGGCGAGGGCCGCCGGATCATCGAGGACATCGATCCCGAAAATGACCTCGACGTGGGCCCCCCCGTGGTCTGGCCGCGGGGCCCAGGCTGCCTGGGGTACCGACTGCCGACCGAGGCCGAGTGGGAGTACGCCGCCCGGGCCGGCACGACCACGGCCTTCTACAGCGGCGGCATCGACCCGCAGGGATGTCGGGCGATCGGAGACGACTGCCCGGGCGTGGACCCGGCCCTGGACCGCGTCGGCTGGTACGGCTGCAACGACGACAACCGGCTGCACCCGGTCGCCCACAAACCACCCAACGCCTGGGGGCTGCACGACGTGCTCGGCAACGCTTGGGAGTGGGTCTGGGACTGGGACCTGGACTTCCCCGACGAATCACCCGATCCGACCGGACGGGCCGGCGACTCCTCCGCCTTCAAGTTCCGGGTCATCCGCGGTGGGGGTGTTGGCTACCCCTCAAAATGGTGCCGATCCGCCGCCCGCGGCTACAGCGTCGCAACGAGCGGATCCGCGGGGTTCCGCCCTGTCCGGATGTTGGCACGCTAGACTGCCCGCGGGCGCCTCACCGGCAGTCCGGCAGGTCCTTGTCGTCCCGGGCCTCGATCCCCTCGACGTTGAAGTTCCCCACCCAGGCCTCGGGCTCGAGTACCGCGCCGCGCCGCTCCAGGACGCCCAGCGTCGGAGTCCGTGACACGTTGGCCACGAGACTCCCGCGAAATCGGGGGGCGTTCCTGGGGAACTCTCTGCTGTCGATGCTGACCAGCGCCCGCACGCAGCCCGGGACCCTGTTGAAGGCGGCCATGAACTCCCCCCCGTCGGGCGCGACGACACTGAGCAGAGTGCAGCACGGCTGGTCCATCACGAACGGGCGGTAGTTGGGGTCGTCTTCGAGGTCGACGACCTCCACGACGTTGTCCCGGGCCAAGGCGTAGTCCATCACGTTGCGATGTTCGGCGGTGGCGTCGAACGCGTCCTTGAGGACTCGGTACATCGGGTTGGCCTCCCCCCCGACGAAGTTCTCCAGGACCGGCTCTTCCTTCTGCACCTCCGCCCTCGAGTTGATCGGGCGGTTCCGCGGGGACGGCCACCTTCTGCTCCATCCATAGAGGAACGTGTTGCCGACGACGCGCATCGGCCCCCGCGGATGCCCCGCCCGGCAGGTGCGGTTGATCCCCTGCCAGGCGACGACCCCGTTCCAGCGGATCGTACTGCTGTCGACCTGCAGGTGCCCCCACTGGGCGTCGATCTCGATGTCGCCGCGCCGCCGGCTGCGGACCGCGTCGCAGCGCGTGACGAAGGTGGAGGCGACCTGGGTCTTGATGGCGCGGGTCTCGCACTCAGACAGGCGCGTGTCCTCGATGATGGCCACCGAGTCCCGGGCGGTGCGGAGCGTGAGGATCTTCACGCCGTCCATGTTCTGGTTGACGCCCCGCGCGCTCCGGAGCCCGTCCGGGATCTCGTGGCCAACGTTCGAGATCGAGCACCGGCGGAGGATCGTGGTTCGACAGTAATGCAGGAGATCGAGGGAGTGCACATCGACGCCCGCTCCGGCGGTTCCCACCCCTCCGAACCTGGCGACGAGCTCCCTGTCCTCCTCGGACGAATGCTCGTCGATCTCGGGAAGCGTGCCTGGGATCTGCCGATCCCGCACCACGCCGTCGATCACGCAGTCGGAGAGCTCGACGCGAGAGAAGCCGCCAAGGAATCTGGCGCCGAAGGCTGCGGTCTCGTGTGCCGGTGGCGGCCGCTGGCGGCAGTTGTAGACGTGGACCCCCTGCAGGATCACGGTGGGCAGGTCAGCGACGTGCGCTCCGACATGGGCCGGGTCGCCGTCGGCTCGAGGAACCCCGTCGGAGGCGGAGCCGCTCGTGTCTCCGGTGTGCTCAGGGGGCGGCAGCTCGCGGCCCCCTGCCGTCCGGGGCCGAGGCGGCCGGGGGACGTTCGGCAAGTTGTCGCGGACAGGATCGCCCAGTGCCTCGGCGTCCGTGGCAGGGGGCTTGCTGTGGATCTGCAAGCCGACGGCCTTCTCATCTCCCGCGTCGAGGCGGAGATCCCGGATCTCGAGGCGCCATGGCCCGTCGAGGGTCAGAGACAGGAGAACGTCGCCGATCGAGGAACCGTCTTCGGCCCTTTGCACCTGTACCAACGGCCCGCCCTCACCGATGATCGTCACGTCGCCCCGTTCGACAACGACGTAGATGCCCGCCCGGATCGCCCACACGGCCTCGCCACCGGGCGGCCGTCGCGGGATCCGGAGCGAGCCGCCGCCCGTGGCGTCAATGAGGTTCAGCGCTCGAAGGATGGCGATCCCCCAGTCCGACACGGCCCGGGCGGCTGCGAGCAACCCGATCGAGTTCGTGGCGTACTGGGCATCGCGGTCGGGGAGGCCAAGCTCCGCGACGCGCTCACGCAGCGAGTCTTCGCTCTCGAGCAGGCCTATGTCGATCGGCATCCCCACCCCCGGTCCTGGCGACCAGTCGGCCGCGACCGCTCCTTCGTCGCGACCCGCCGGCCCCTCGGGGCCACGGCGATCGCACACAGGTCGCCCGGCAAGCTACACAGGGTCTGTGAGCAGGACCCAGATCTCGATGGTGGCGGAGAACGCAGCCAGTCCACTGACCGGGCTCGCCTTGAAGCCCAGGAAGCTGCCCATGCCGTCCTTGGGGTAGGAGGTCATGCCCCACTCGAGTCGGACAGGACCCGCGACGCTGTCGACGCCGGCAAGGGGCGTAGAGAAGCCCGCGCCACCCTGGGTGATGTCGTACAGGAACTTGCTGTCAGCTTGTACGCATCCCTGCCATGTCAGATCCACGCTGGCCGCGCCGCCGAGCGAGATGTCCTTGATGAGGACCTGCAGCACGACCCTGCCCCAGTTCTGGACCCTCAGGAACTCCGTGATCGGGAGCTGATACGTCGGTGTCGTCGCGCCAGCGGGCGCTCCGATGGTGCCGTCGAACCATTTCGCCATCTGACCCATGCCTCGCCCCCTGAGCGTGATGAAGCCGGGAGGTACCAGGCTCAGGAGCAGGTCCGCCAGCCCGAGCTCTCCGATCGCCAGGTGGAGCTGCGGGACCCCCGGATCGTCGTGCGTCAGGTCCACCTCGCCGAGCCGGGCGAGGAAGTCGGCCGACCCCCTGAGGTGGGCCGTCGCCCGCGAGACAAGCGGTGGGTCATGTCGCCTCCATGTCTGCCGACCTGACCGCCCCGCATGCAGAGCGTATGAGCACCAGGACGTCTATTCCACCGGCCTGACGGAACCGCTCCTCTCCGGAAGATCAGGATCAGGATCGGCCCGGGACCACAGGCCGGCCAGAGCGCTGATGTCCCCGGCCAAGGCACCCGACGCCAGGAGGATGGCTCCCAACCACTCATCCGGCCCGACGCCCGTGTCGATGAGGGTCACTCGGATGCCTGTGTCCTCCTCCAACGTCACCCGCCACCCCTGGGCGTCCCACCTGACCGCGATGGCGTCCTGCTCTTCCCCGCCCCGCGTGTTGCCGAGCTCAGCGCCCTGACCACCGCGCTCGTGGGCGCAGAAGCCCCCAACGCACCTGGGAGCCCGGGCAGTCCATGTGCAGTTCGCACACGTCGCCGGGCCCATTGCCCCCACAAGAGCCCTCCCGGCAGGCCGCCGTGCGTGGGCAGGGACTGGCAAACGCCCGGACGGTGCAACCCGTGGCGCCGTCCCGCTCGCAGGCGCGGACCTCGGCCGAGCCGGCAGGGCGTATCGCACAAATGAAAGCGCCCTACCCCGACGGCTCCTACGACTTCGTGATCGCCTACATCTCCTCACTGGGAGGCTTGAAGGGCGAGCGTGACCTGCGCGACCGGTTGAGGAGCGATGTTTCGCCGCACGTCTTCGATATGGCCTATCAGGGTCATCTGCTTGGGGAAGGGGTCGAGGAGCTGGCCCAAGCCCTTGACGGCCAGCTCTCCCTCTCCTCTTCCGGCTTGTTGGTGAAGTAGGGCCTGATGGTGTTGGCGACCAACGGCACGTCGACGACTAGACTGCCCTCTTCCAACCTCTTGGCGGCTCCACGCAGCGAGCTAGGCGGCAACACGCTCTTCGCGCCATCCTAGGGCCAACAGGGGGTTCGCACGATGGGTGAGCCTGGGCCCAAGGTCCAAGACATCTTGCTGATCGAGGACGACGCGGAGGCGACGGAGCTCGTTCGGAGTCTCCTCCCGCCGGACACCCACATCGAGACGGTCACGACGCTCAAGCTGGGTCTGGACGCGGTGACGACCCGACACTTCGATGTCGTGCTCGTCGACCTGACGCTCCCGGACGCCTTCGGCTACGACGCCGTCGTGGGCCTGCTCGACGCGCGCCCCGGCCTGGCCATCCTCGTGCTCACCGGGAGCATGGAGGAGGACGTCGCCAAGCACTGCGTGGCGCTGGGGGCCCAGGACTTCCTGCACAAGGACGACCTGGACCAGATCTCGCTGAACGCCAAGATCACGGCGTCCTTCATGCGCATCCGCGGCGACGTGCACCGCCGGGCGATCATGACCCCGCCGCCCCCTGCCGGGCCGCCGCCTGCCGGGCCGCCTACCGACGACGAGATGGCCGCGTTCCGCCGCGACGCCTACTCGGGCGCCCTGACCGCCTACTGCGACGCTCCGAACCCCGAGGCGCCCGAGATCACCTCGCGCATCGACGCCCTGGCGTCGGCGCTCATCGTCGCCGAGGCGGGCTACGCCGAGCTTCACCGCCTCCACCTGGCCGCCGCGGGAGTGGTCCCCGCCGAGCGCGCGGGGGCGGCCCGGCAGTTCCTGTTGGAGCTGTGCGGCCGGTGCCTCGACGGCTGGCGGGCGAGGGCGCTCGCCGGCTGAGCGGCCTAGTCCGGCGGCTCACACGCGGTCAGCCCCGGGATTCCAGCCTCGGCGGCGGGCACCAGGTCGACCTCGAACGGCAGCACGTAGCCGTTGCAGATGGGGTCGCCGACGGGGCAGGGCGCCAGATAGCCCTCCGGGCACCCGGGCGGCTTCTCCTCGCAGTGCAGCACGTCGTACAGCTGGCACAGAGACACGGAAGGCAGCCCCAGCGATTCGATCGTCCACTGCCCCGCCACCGGAGGCGAGCCCAGCGTCCAGTTGCGCGAGTCCCGCTCGTTGACGATCGCCAGCGCCGCGCCCTGCACTCCGAAGGCCGTCCGCTCGGCCTCGATGAACACGGCGCTCATGTACAGCGAGCTGGCGACCTCGGGGATGTAGAACTCCCAGGGCGACTGACCGCACAGGCTCCGGACATCGAGCGCGCCCTCCTCGGATCGATACTCGACCTGTGCGACCCGGGCCGGCGTGCATACGGGCGGGTCGCCCTCGCCCTCGCCCTCGCCCTCGCCTCCGCCCGGTCCGTCACCGGGCGCCCTGATGCCCAGGAACCGCAGGGCGCCTTGATCATCGACGACCGCGGGGCCCAGCCGGCCGCGCACGATCCCGTCATCCCGTCCGAGCTGCGCCGGCAGCTCCGCGGCGAGCAGGGCGTCGCCCCAGGCCGGGCCCAGCGAGGCCCGGAAGGTGCTGTCGACGGCACCGTCGAAGGCACCGAGGTCGAACCCGCTCAGGTCCAGATCGAGGTTGTCCAGCAGCGCTCGCGGGATGAACTTGAGGATCGCCAGGGGGTTGGGTCGCAGCTGCCGCGCCAGGTGAACTCCGCACACCGGCACCTCCCCCGTGGGGCAGTAGTCGCTGCGCGGGTCCGGGCAGGCCGTGGTCCGGTCCGCCCCCCTGTGGGCGCACAGCGCCAGGTCCTGGTCGGTCACCGCCTGGAAGTCCGGGGCGTCGCACACCTCGCCCCCCCGCAGACATCGGTCCCGCACGTCGGGCACGCCGGGGTCGCACATGCCTGCGTCATCCACCGTCCGCGCGCAGCGGAATCCGACGAACGGCGTCCTCATCGACTCCTGGGCCCTGCGCCGATCCAGGTTCTTCAGCCACATGGGCGAGTCCGAAAAGGCGCCCCCCCGCTGGACGCGCCACCCTCCGCCGAAGCTGGAGCAGACCCGGCCGACCGGATCCAGGGTCCGGTCGCGGCCGCTGTGGTTCTCCACCCGGTGCCAATCGTAGACCCACTCGCCGACGTTGCCGTTGAGGTTGACGATGCCCAGCGGAGAGGCGCCGTCCTCGTTGGCCCACACCGGCGCGGCGCCCTGCACGCAGCGGGGGCAGGTCTCGGCGAGCTGAGCGTCGGCGCAGCTGCGGCCCGCGCCGAAGCTGGCCAGGCAGCGCCGCCGGGTCTGCTCCGGCAGCTCCTCCTCGCAGATGGGGATCCCGAGCGCGCCCGGATCGCAGCCGGCAGGCGGGGCGCCCTCCACCTCGAAGTCCGGGGCGCGACAGCAGTCGATCTCGGGGCACTGCGCCGGCTCGTCGTCGCCCCAGGCGTACCTCCGGCGCACTCCGAGCCCAGTGGCGGCGCGCTCCCACTCATACTCGGTCGGCATCCTCTTGCCAGCCCACGAGCAGTAGGCCCGCGCCTGACACCACGACACGCTCGACACCGGCAGGTCGGCGAGCAGGGGGTCATCCCGTGAGACCGCCCCCCCGGGCAGGTCCGGGTGCGCGGGATCGACGTCGTCGGGGACGATCACCGGGGGCGGCATGCACCGGGGCGGGGAGCTCGGCCTGCGCGGCAGGGGCCCCGCCGCCGCAAGCTCGGAGACGTGGGTCCACAGCCTCCCGGCCGGGGGCTCGCAGCAGCCCGCCTCGACACACTGGCGGTAGGCCCGCATCGAGACCTCCTCCCGGTCGAGGGCGTAGGCGTAGGACAGCCCGACCCGGAACGGGCAGTCGTCACCGAGGCACTGCTCCTCCCATTCGTGAAACAGGCGCTCGGTGTCTTCGCACCCGGGGTCGGCCGGATCGACGCACGTCCCGAACTGCAGGCGCTCCCCGCCCTGGTCGATGGTGGCGGCGCACGGGTCCGGCCCCGCCAGCGTGCCGTCGATCAGCCCGTCGCGGTCGTCGTCCAGGCCGTTGTTGCAGATCTCGACGTCCGGGACGCACGCCCCGTCCTGCAGCCGATGTTCGGCGGTGCACTCGAGCGCCGCGCACGCCGGCCCAGCGACGCCTCCGGCGCAGCGCCACCGGACCGCGCCGCCGGTCTGCGCGAGCTGTTCGGCGCAAGCCTGCAGGCACGCGGGCAGCGCGTCGTCATCTGAGGCCTGCCGGCACGCCCGCAGACAGTCCGGGGGGAGGCAGGCGTGCACCGGATCGCAGCCGACCCCGCCGGGCTCGGCGGAGCAGTCTCCCACCGGCTCGGGCAGCCCGCCGCGGCCGACCTCCGACGGTCCGCACAGGTCCCGTGCCGTCGCCATCGGACCCTCGACCGCCACCGCCGCCTCCCCGGCCTCATCGAAGGCGCCGTCGCAGTCGTTGTCGAGCAGATCGCACACCACGACCTCAATCTGCGGCGGGTTGGGTGTGCAGATCTCCACCCCTGCCTCGCAGAGCCGGACCCCCGATCGGCACAGCCCGGTGGCGCCCTCGGGGACGCAGGCCTCGCACAGCCCCTCGACCTCCTCGTCGACGTCGCCGTCGCAGTCGTCATCCACCCCGTTGCAGAGCTCGGTCCCGGGCTGGGCGCCGCCATCGCACAGCAGCTGCGCGGCGAGGCACTCGATGATCCCGCGCTCGCAGGCCCCCTCGTCGCTCCCGCACGGCACGCCCACCACCCCCGCCGCAGCCAGGTCGGCCCGCTCATCGGTCTCGCCATCGCAGTCCTCGTCCTGGCCCGTGCACCCCTCGGTCCCCGGACGCACGCCGCCGTCGCAGACCGGCTGGCCCTCGACGCACGCTGCGATCCCCGGCCGGCACAGCCCCAGGTCGTCGCCGCAGGGCACCCCGACCTGGTCCGCCGCCAGGAGCCCGGCGGCCTCATCGATGTCGCCGTCGCAGTCGTTGTCGATGCCGTCGCAGCGCTCGGGCTCGTCCGGGCAGGCCACGGGCGGAAACTCGGCGAGCCCGGACCCGGTCGCCGGTGTGCAGGCGCCTTGCTGCGCCCCGACGAACAGGACGATCGCAACCATCACCGGGGAGTCAGTCAAAGTGGAACCGCCCCCGGCGCGCGTCCCAGAACGGGATGAGCTCCTGTTCGATCCCAAGGGTCTCTTCCCACAGCTCGGCAACCAGGCGGAACGCCTCGGCCTCAGGATCGAATCGGACCCGGCGCCAGTCGGTGCGATGGTGGCAGATCAACGGGACCTCATCGAGGTCCCTCTCCGTACCCAGTATCGCCGCATCCGGCCAGCCAATCGCCGTGGGACGATAGGGGCGGAACTTCCAACCCCGGGCGCCCCAGAGCTCGAGAGTCAGCGTGATCGAGCCCGTCAGATCACGCGTGTCACCGAGGACCTTGAGCAGCTTCGCGAACGAAGAGGGCCCCTCGACGAGGGGGTAGGTGTTGACGATCGGGGTCTCGGGCCGTCGCATCCGGTCCCAAGCGAGAAACGGCCCGCACCCTTCAAACAAGACACAGCCCGTCCGCTCGATCCGCAACCACTTGTGCGCACCTCGCTCCCCGAGCTCCAGGCCACTCTTCCGCTGGGCCGGCCCAAAAGCCACATTCGGGGGGGGGAAGACGGTGAATCCGAACGGGCGGACGTCGAGCTCCGCCATCCGAGCTTGCATCTCTGTCCAGGCCCCAGCACGGTCCTTGTGGGTCAGCTCCAGGGGGTGCGTTGGCCTGGCCAGCAGCACGAGAGCGGGCCTTGGCGACTCGGGCGGCAAGGGACCGCAGGCCAGGATCTCCGGCTGGTCATCAACACCGTCGACAAATCGGCGGCGCAGCTCACTCAAGTCCATCGCCCGCACCACGGCCCCACTCCTCCGCCAGAATCCCAGCAACCCCTTCCGGCGCTCGGCGTAGGGACCCAGCTCGCCGGGCTTCACGCTGACCTCGAGTACGTCGAGGCCCTGCGCACGTACTACGGCAACGTCGACCAGCCCGATGGAGGACGGGGCGATCCGGTCCATCAGGATGGACTGAAGTCGATCCCGCTGCCGGCCAGGGTCGTCCACGCCCGTAGGTCGCCCATGATCATCGACACCTACGGCGACAACGCCGCCGTCTGCATTGAGCATGGACACGACCCCTCGGACGACGGTCTCGGCGTGTCGCAGGGCCTCCGCACGCTTGAACTCGAGTCGGACCCCTTCCGGCTGGCCCATCCAGCGGGGAGTGCCGCCGGCGTGCGTCAAACCGGCAACTCCCCGCTGCCCAGCCGCGAGAGAAACTGATGAAGAGGCAAGATGTGGATCTCGCGGCCGTCGGAACGGTGCACGGAGCTCTCCGGCACAGTCGGCGTGACGATACAGGCAACGTCGACCCGTTTGATCTCGGCAGCTCTTCTCGCAACCCTCCCCAGCTTCTTGGTCGGCCTCCTGCTGGCGGTCGCCTCGACAAGAAGGCGCGTGCCGTCGACCTCCAGGACGAGGTCCGCTTCTCCCACGACCCTGTCTCCCTTTCGGCGTTCGAAGTAGCCGAACCGACCGCTCCTCGGAGCCACGAAATCCCGGACCGCGCATGCGCAGGCCGTCTCTACCAGTCGGCCGACGAAGGTGGGGCCCTGCTCTCGGGCACCCCCGGGCGTGAACGCGGCGACAAGCCCGGGGTCTGAGGCGTATCCCTTTGCCGGGCGCCGAGACTGCTTGGCCTTCGATTCGTTCCACGTTGGCAAGAGCCAGACCAGCCCGGTGTCCTGAAGGGCCCCGAGCCACGACCGGGTGGTGTTGCCCTTGGT
>PVBE012317196.1_pt1 | contig 11931 bp, 8 predicted proteins | sample 1631181 | NCBI WGS metagenome assembly PVBE01 (sample SAMN08397723, study PRJNA350692) | Marine metagenome, whole genome shotgun sequencing project. | isolation source: water | place: Pacific Ocean | collected 2012-04 | reverse complement strand
TCCTTCGTAAACTACGAGGTCGGTATCAAAGTCCACTAAATCGCAAGTCGAAACAGTCATAGAACCACTTGCACATGCTTCATAACTAAACCAAACATCGTTTGTCATAACTCCTAGATACGTGCCGTCGCATTGACTCTCATCGTATGGATCACTTGAGGTTGTGCCTTCAAGTGTTGAGAATTCCCAACTTCCGTTTGTTATTTCCTGAGCAGTAGCACATTCATCTGGGAATGGGATTTCCCCAACGTGAATCGTAACGAGTGCGTCTTCGGAATCAATTCCGTCTGAAACTTTATATGTAAACATGTCAATACCAATGTACCCAGTGTCTGGAACATATCGCACTTGATCATCGGCAAGCGTGTATGGCAGTGAACCGATAGGTGAACCATCGATATTTCGAAGTTCACCATCAGTTGGATTCGAGGTAATGATAAATGCAAGATCACCGCCAACAGGAGATGTGCCGAGCAATGTCACGTCAACTGCAACATTCTCATCTGTAAAGAGTTCAATGTCCTGAGCAGCCGGTGGGCAAATGTCGCCACTACTTGCAATTTTAAGCGCCCAGTGATCAAGAGTGCCTGTATCTGCGCCAGCATTGTCCGTGACTTCCATCGTCCATGTACCTGTCACAATTTCACCTTCCCAGTCAGCAAGGGAACCAGGACCTTCTGGTATATCTCCGCCTTGTTCATCGTAATACATGTGCAAGTCATCAGCACTACCACCTGAGCGATCGTGCAACCGAACAGTAGTGCCTTCTGGGGAAGTAACATCAACTTCAAGATCGCCAATAAAGGTGTGTGTTAAATCAAGTTCGATATCAATATCACCAATGCAATATGCATCTGCAATGACGATCGTGCTCGTCGTTGTTTGGTTATCGTTGATAGCAAGAGGAAGATCCATTGCTACGTACGTATACCGCCCAACATCAAGTGTGACGTGGCGAGAAGTATCGCCAGCGCCGCCAGCATAATTTTCAAAGAAAACATCACCTTCAACAATACCCGCAGGTAAATCATTCGCTGAAGCACCGAACCCAACAGTTACATCTGCATAATCACCAGTGCCGCTAAGTGTCACTATAGCATCATTCGAACCGTTAATCGTGATCCAATCTGCAGTTGAACCAATATGTACGTCAAACATCGTAGGACGTGTACTAGTGATTCGGTAAACTTGTGTTGTTGAAAATGGACCACCGACTGGGCCACCTGCGTAAAACTCGGTGGCAGGGTCCGTAGTGAATGCAGTTGTTCCAATATCAAGTGTATGCATTCGATCTACATTTCGTGCGTTCGTTTGATCCATAAAACGTACGATTTCATCGTGCACACCATCAGCCATACCCGAAGCATCAACACTGATGAGAATATCTACAGTACTGCCACTAGAGAGAAATCCATTAACTGAACTCCCACCGTCAATCAAAATAAATCCAGCATTGTTCACAGTTTCAACACGATATGAAATCGTATCAGGTGAATTGTTTGCCATCGTATATAGCACTTCCGATGGATCAGGATCCACGCATGGGCTTGTGCATACATGCACTACTTCATCGCCGGGATTAACGCTCATGCCAGTACCGGGCAACGTGTTCACTGTAAGTGCACCTGTGCCTGCAGCATCAAGGTGTGCATCGAGTCCTGCAGCAAATGAAACGGAAAACTTTCCATACCAATCGCTCGTTTGACTTGTACAACTTGCATACCCACCATGAAGTTGGCCGAGTACTTTGTGATCAGCACTGAATACTGGTGAACCACTTGAGCCAGGTTCTGTTGTGCCTAAATCCCAATCCTCAATGCGTACGTGAGAACCATCGCCGGGAATTGCTTCGCCAAGGTAAGACGTGGTTGTCGCTGGTTGAAATTCAAAACTGATTCGTTTTTCATCTGTACTTGGTTGATGTATCGCGATCCCTTGAGGTGACTCATTACCGGTTGCATCCCAACCACAGTAAGAAACCTCCCAAGCATCGTCAGGGGAGTTGTTCATTACAACTAATGTATAGTCACTAAAACTACCAGAAGTTAGATGCGTTGCCCCAGTGTTGAACTGGTTAAGCTGACCATCTCCCGCTCCACCACTATCGCCTGATCCTGGCACGCGGCAGTAACTATTTTGATAATTCCAATACGTGACAAGAGAGGGCGCGCTTGAACCGCTCACACCACAGTGGTTTGCTGTCATAAAGTAGGGGGTTCTGTCTTGGGAGGTGTTGTTCACCATAAAGCCAGTACAAAAAGTAGATCCACCGGTTGAAATTACGGCGACGCAAGGGATTTCGTCCCACCAATCGTCACCTTCTGCGCAGACAACATCGTAATTACATGAACCGCTTCGATCTACGCCTTGTTCGTAAAAGCCACGATAACCAACGTTAATAGAAGTCAATTCGATTTGCTTATTCACTTCCTGTTGTTCGTTTGGAGAAACGAGTATTTCAAGAAGGATGTCATCGCCCTGTACTGCAGGAGTCCAGAGTTCGCCGTGTTCTTTATTATCATTTGAGGTAAATGGACGGATCGCCATTGACCGATCTGTTGCTGCAATGACCATCGTTGCTGAATCAGGAAGTTGCCACTGGTCAAACCCAAGGTTGATTGAGATTGCATTGAGAGAAGTAATACGTACACTCCATCGCATCGTTCTGTGATCTACTCGTTCCCATAAGCCGTGCGTTGCAGGCGTGATGTTTACTTTGTGAGGAATCGCATAGCGAGGCGCTTCGTCGAGTCTACTACGGCTTTCATCTTCAGCAAAAAGCCCTGCCCAATCTAATTCCGCAATTTCTATAGTTGGAATTGCATCAATTGGGAGTGTATTGTCTGGCGAAATATCAGCAAACGAAGTCGTGCTAATAACGAAAGCAGCTGCCGCTGCAACAAACGATGTGAGTTTTGACATGTTAATAATCCTTCTCCTCACTAACACAGCGTTAGTAATGAAGCCAAATATAACACAAAATGTTCTTAAAACAAGATTAATTGGAAAAAGTACACTTCATTTATGGTCAAATTACCCTACATTTCAATGATTACAAGAATGTCCGAAATCAACAAGGCCATTTTCATCGATATCTTCAGGGCAGCAACTACAAGAACCCATGCAGAAATGAGTGCGATGAGGTCACGGCTATCAATAACCTCATCACCCATCACCTGCCAAAGATTCAGGCGCCTAGTAAAGCAAATGAATACGCAACACCTTCGACACTTAAACTCCACATCAAAGCAACTATGAATCCATACACGTTTGTTAATAAATGCTAGAATTACGCCTCCCACCGCGGGTGTAGCTCAATTGGTAGAGCGTCAGCCTTCCAAGCTGAATGTCGAGGGTTCGAACCCCTTCACCCGCTTCGCAATCGCCCCAAGAAAGAAGCCTTCCTAGGGGCGAGTTACTACGCGGGTGTGTGTCCCTGCTAAGAAGCAGATCCACGCATGCCTTCGCCATGCAAGGGGGTCGCGTCTCACGTTTTTGCAAAGCAAAAACACCTCGGCGTCGAACCCTTCAAATACATTCGCAATCGCCCCAAGAAAGAAGCCTTCCTAGGGGCGAGTTAAAAATTACCTACGACATAATTTTAGAGTTGCGTGTCTGTAGTGTCACTATAAAGGTCGAGATAAAAATCACGTAGTTTTCTACCATCAATTTCACGCTCCCGACCCTGCAAAAATCCAAAATTATCAAACATCGAAAGGGCTGGGCCTCGTTCGATTCGAACATCTAAGACGACTTTTAAAAATTGCTTTTCTTTACAGAAAGCGATCGCTTGTTCCATCAACGAGGAACCAATTCCTTTACGGCGAAAACCATCGCGAACTCGAAGTCGACGAATCTCTGCTGAATCATCGCTGACCCGTTGCACGCCGATCATGCCAACAATAATGGCGTCAATTTCAGCAACCCAGAAGCCACTGTCTTTACATTCAAAATAACCAGCAACCAAATGATCAAGATCGGCTCCAGTATCGTTTTCTCGCAATTGCCCTTCAATGCGACTTCTCTCAAAAAGTTCTAAAAGTACAGGCACATCATTTTCAGACGCACTACGGATAGCTGGCCCTCGAGGGGTCTCTTCAAAATTGTGTGCGTCATCGAGCATCAGATTTATTCCACCTCTAGAAATACAAGGGTGTCCTCGCTTGGATCTAGTACGGCAACAGTGTACACCGCCGCACGATGGAGTGCACCTGGATTGATACAACGGGTTTTATTGACCATTTCATCCCGTTTTTCATGCGTATGACCATGTAAAAGATATGAAACACCGTCGTCTAGAAAAGCGTGGTATTGTTTCTCGTCATGACCATGCAGGAAAGCAATTCGCTTTCCTTCAATAGTAATAATGTCGGCGCCATCGCGAACATCAATACCTACATCAACTGCATAATTGTGTAGTCTCACACCCCAATCACAATTGCCAAAAACAAGTGAAACATCAAACCCAATCAATTCATCAAGTACTTCAACAACTTCTACATCACCTAAGTGTATGAACTTTGTACAACCAAAATCGACAAGTTGCTTCATCGCGTTTCGCGTTCGAACCACTTCGCCATGAGAGTCAGAAAGAATCCCTATCAACATATTACCGCCATGAATTTCCCGGACGAACATACGCTTTAATCCATGAGCGATATTCTTCTTCCATTTCTGAGGGATCCTCAGTAAACGCGAGCAACCAGCCTGCATGCCTTCTTGGTTCGCGTAAACGACCATTGAGGGCATCTGTCAATATCCTTCGTAAAGCAGGGCGGTACTGTCCATCGTTGTATTCCATAATAAAACTGGTGAACGCCCACAACTGCGCATAATATCCTAGAAGTGCACCTCTACTTTGAGCTAACAATGTATTGGGTTCCGAGGAAAGCAGTGATGGGAGCGACGTCAGTCGATCTGATGCAACAATAGTCCGAAGCGTTGAAAGTCGATCCCAATTACTAGCAGGTTGAAACTCCAAGACACCTCGACGAATGCGAAATCCTTCCATCCACGTTCCAATGCCTTCATCGAGCCATGTTGGTAGACAATCTTGCAACACTGCCTCGGCATATTGATGCCACCCTTCGTGCGCGGCAATTCGAAACGTTGCTCGGCTGCGCCCGCGACTATCTAGGTGGTACAACACTGCTGTCCCATCAATAGTCAAGCCACCTCGTCCTAACCCTTCCCATTGGCATGCTTCGTCACCTAAAAGTTCCACAACTTTTTGTTGCCATTGCGGTTCGTCTGCAAAAAGAAAAACATTAAGCCGTTCTTGTGGATATGGAAGTTCCCCAAATACAGTGGAATAATGTTTCAGGAGTGACTCGTAAAAAGTTGGAAGCGAATCAACGATGTGCTCATACGTAATAGTTGTCTTGATATTCCAACCGTCAGTGAGCACGTTGGTTCCATTCTGACCTTTCCATGTCCAAGCCTCTTTATGAACCTGTGTCTGTGGAGCAGCAGCAGGCCTTGGATCCGTTTGCTGCGATTTTGGTGCGCCGCAAGAAACAGAAAACAGCAGAACAGTTGCTATGAATAATTTCAAATTCATGTTCCAATAGCTTCCTTTGCTGAGAGCAGTTCATCTTCCGCTTGCTGGAGGATCTCACGTGTTTCTTCAACAATTGCAGGCGGCGCATTGTCTACATACCCCTTATTACTTAATTTACCACGCAAAGAAGCAACCTTATTTTCAAGCGATTCTATTTCTTTTTCTAAACGAGCGCATGCGGCGTTGGCGTCTTCTTTGTCCATTAAATTATCAAGCATAATTCTATCACTGCCAAATGGAATCACAGTTCCAGAAATAGAATCGTCAAATTGTTCAATTTTTTCAAGACCACCAAGCGCTGACAACACCGCTTCATGTTTCTTCGCAAGCGAAAACGTATCGCCAGAGGCATAGAGATGTATTCTTCTATTTGGCTTCACTTTGCCTTATGCACGACATCCACGAATAGATCCAACGAGTTCACGCATCAAATCGAAGGAGTCGATTTCAGTTTGATCGAGTTGCATCGCAGGTGTTGGCCAAGATGCAGTTGCTGCAAGATCCGAACACGACATCTCCATCCCCGTAACGCAACCTGTTGCCGAAGCATGAATGTGCTGCCACATTGCTTCTGTCACAAATGGGCAGACAGGGTGCAACAACCGACACATCGCGTCTAACACTGTATGCAAGATACGTTGTTGTTCAGGGTCATCTTTCACCGTTGGTTTAATAGCTTCAAGATACCAATCGCACAAATCTCTCCAAAGCAAATCGTAGAGTGCATCAGAAATATCACTAAATCGATAAGATTTCATTGCCTCGTTGATTCTCTGTGTTGCAACCTGCACTCTAGAAAGAATCCATTGATCTACAGCAGGCCTTGTAGTTGGATCTACTGCATCAGCAGGATTCGTCACGTTCATCAAAGCAAAACGTGAAGCGTTCCAGAATTTATTTGCAAAGTTTCTTCCAACATCAAATCGAGTTGAAGTATTCATTGCAAGGGGAGTATCATCACAATCAGACGTCTCGCCAATGAGGTTGCCATAAACGGTAGACATACATTTTGAATCGTCGTCTGGGCAGCATTGTTTCGGTGACATCACCTTATGACCTGTATGTGAAGTAATATATTTTGGTTCAAAGCTCTTGCCGCTATGTGGACAAATTAAATCGACACTCAGGCGGACGTCTTGCGTACCAGTTGACAATTGCACCATTGTCAAACGAAGTGCATCTGCTCCATGTGTTTTAATAATGTCACGGGGGTCAACGCCATTGCCCAGAGATTTACTCATTCGTTGCCCAAAACCGTCTTGTATCATTGGGTTGATAAAAACATCTGTAAATGGCAGCGTTCCATGACGAAAATATCTATTGAACATCACCATTCGGCTAACCCAAAGTGTAATGATGTCGCGACCTGTGCAGAGCACGCTTGATGGGTTAAATGCAGCAAGCAATCCTTTAGTTTCAGGATACTTTTGAGGATTTGGCCAACCCATTGTGGAAAATGGCCAAAGCGCAGAACTAAACCAAGTGTCTAGCACATCTTCATCGCGGACAAAGCCAGCGTTCTCAATTTCAGTTTCAAGTGCTTCATGTTCACCTGCAACGCAAAGAGAAACTCGTGTCATGCCATCCACATCTGGTTCATCAATAGATGCGCACACTGCGGTATTCCCTGTACATGGCAATTGCACATCTTCTTCTTGCGAGAACATCTTTGACCAAACTGGAATTTGGTGTCCCCACCAGAGTTGTCGTGAGATACACCAGTCTTGTAAATTTTCATGCCATGTTTGGAATGTGTGTGCGTAACGTTCAGGGTAAAACGTGAGATCTCCATCCCCACTAGTTGTACCACTTTGTCTTTTTGGAGGCGCACCATCATATTGCTCTAGCGACAGAGAACGAAGTGCTTCATTGGCAAGCCGATCGTCAGTCACGCGAACATACCATTGGTCACTTAAATAAGGTTCAATTGGAACATGACTTCGATAACTGTGGCCAACGCTGTGAGCATAATCAACAACTTTTTCAAGTAAGTTGTGTTCTTTAAACCAAGCAAGAATGTTCTCCCTTGCTTCTTCACGCGAGAGTCCTACGAATTGTTTGGCTTCATCACTGGCATCTTCCCAGCCATGTTGATCACTAATCGAAGCGTCTAATGCCATAACATTGACAACATCGAGATCGTGTCTCAAACCAATCGCCCAATCATTTGGATCATGCGCTGGTGTCACTTTCAAAAAGCCGCTTGAGAGTGCTGCCTTTGGATCGTCAACTCCCTGCATCACGACGTACTCGTCTTCGATGATAGGAATAATACGACCAACAATTGGAAGTCGGATCATCTTTCCTTTGAGTGCTTTCGCCCGCGGATCTTCTGGATGCATTGCAACAGCAGTATCACCAAGCATTGTTTCAGGGCGAGTCGTTGCTACCGTTACATGACCTGAGCCATCTTCAAGTGGATATTGGAGATAGTACATGTGCCCCGAAACTTCTTCCATCTCAACTTCATCATTCGCCAATGCAGTGCGTGTGACGGGATCCCAATTGACCAAGCGTTTTCCACGATAAATCAATCCATCTGAAAATAATTTAAAAAACCCTTCACGAACAGCATCTGCGCACATCTCATCCATCGTAAAACGAGTACGATTCCAATCGCATGACATGCCCATCGCTTTAAGTTGCTCAAGGATAGTTGCTTGGTATTCATCTTTCCACGCTCTTACGCGTTCAACAAATGCATCCCGTTCAAAATCTGTCCTTTTCTTTCCTTCTTGCAACTTCAAACGTTTTTCGACAACAGATTGGGTTGCAATACCTGCGTGGTCTGTGCCAGGCATCCACAAAGTAGAAAAACCACACATACGATGATAACGAATCAATACATCCTGAAGCGTGTTGTTTAAGGCATGCCCAAGATGAAGCGGGGCAGTTACATTCGGAGGTGGAATCAGGATGCAATAGGGCTCACCTTGTTTATCTGGATCCCCAGCGGACATGCCAGATTCGTCCCATTTTGACAAAATATCCCGCTCAACTTCAGAAGGAGCGTATGATTTAGGGATTGTGTCCTTGTGTTCTGCCATTTCCATGCCTCGTATCATACCCGCCTCGTTGCTCGCAGTATGTTTATTCGTTGGCTGCTCTTACGACGCTGAGCCGGATACACCTACGATTACCCTTGAAACAAAAACGGCTGCGTTGGATAGCGCGATGCAACACCTCAATGCTGGCAGGACAGTGGAAGCATTGGCTATCACTTCCAAATTGATACTTCGAGATCCAAACTCAATTGACACGCTAGAGAAACACGCCATTGTGCTACTCGCTGAAGCAGCACGTGTTGAAACACTTGGCGAAAGTGCGATCGCACGTACCCGTAGGGAAGAAGCACTTGAAGCATACATCGCAGTTTGCACGCATCAAAATGTACGTGGCGAAACACAGTTTTCCGCAGCACAACTTGCGCACATGCTTGGTGAAATTGAACTCGCAATTTCTCTGTACAAACAATCGCATGAAAAACTGATGCACGATGGCCGCAGCGCTTTGTGGCTCGCACAAATCGACTTGCTATCAAATAATTGGAGTGAGGCGAATTATTGGATCACTGAAAGTTTAACAAGAAATCCAAAGGAACCGACTGCACTTATTTCCGCAGGTTTGATTCAAGCAAACCTTGGTGACTGCGAAAATGCGTTGTTGTCAACAAAAAGTGCAATTCGTATGCAACCAAATAATCAAAATTTTCGACTCATGCAAGCACGCGTATTGCGGATATGCGGAGACCCTGAAAGGGCAATTGAAATCCTCTCATCGCTAACACCCTCACAAGTTGTAAGAGATGAGATCGAACTGTGTAAAGAAATCAAAGTCAATCATGAACATTAACTTTTTAGTACTTGTCCTTATCGCACTGCTCTTACTCGTCCTCGGGTTAGCACTTATTGGTACGATTTATTTAGCCGCTCATCGCAGCCATCGTAAATCCGATAACAACATGGGCAAGCCCACTGATCAGTCTGTGGACCCATGGGAAGAAGCGGGGCGCAGACAGAAATAATCCACCTTCGAACCCTAATAAGAGCATATACGTAGGACTGTTGCACATTGCAGCGCTGGCTAAAAATACCTTTAATTTTGTAAAAAACAGGGTTTACTCAAGGGGACGTGCCAGAGTGCCGATGCCATCTGCAGCTCTCTTACTTTTGTTACTAAGGATTCTTCCCAATATGCGAAAATTTTACACTTTACTTCTCCTCCTTACATCTCTTGTAACCCCGCTTACCCTCTCTGTGGCACACGCACAGGATTTGACTGAGGAATGGTCAGCTCGTGTCTGGAGTGCTGCCTCAGATGGCAAATGGGACGTTGTTGAGACCTTGTTTGAAACAGTACCGGAAGGTTCAAGCGAAATGCTCAAAGTCTTTCGTAGTGATCTTGCGTTGTTCAAACAACACCGAGAAGAGGAGCAAAACGCGAACACGCTTGCTCGCAAAGAAGCACTTACAGAAATGCGAGACTTTGCAAAAGAAGCCAAAGTAATGCAGGCAATGCAGGCAGCAATCAAAGCGCAAACACTTAGCAAAGATATTAATACTGTGTTGTACGATGAAGACACGCAACAAGTCCTCTCAACAGTTAAAGAGTCTATTCAAAGCAATACAGATAATGGTAATCTTCTTGTCGCGCAAACCCTCGCGTTTTATCTTCGCACTTTTTACGAAGACACCGCTCGAAGAGATTTATATGAACTCTGGAAGAAACGTCACGAAGAAATTGCCACTGATGCGATGCTCCTGCGTTATTACGCACCGGTGTACCATCACGAACTTTGGTCTGAACAAGCAATTCTCCGAGGAGATGATCCACCTGATCCATTCCAAGAAAAAACGAAAGATCTTTGGAAAGAACGCGTTGATGACATTAGCACATTCATGGTGATCCAATCTCTTCGTAAGGCGGAAGCTGAGCACATGGATCAAATTTCATGGGAAGAACTTCTCGTAGGTGGTCTTGAATCTGTACGACGAATTGGCGGACTGCCCGAGTTGGCTGAAACATTTCCAAAACTCAACGAAGCTGAATTACGTGCTTCATGGCAAGCAACTATTGATGAAGAAACACAATCAATTCCTCAATACTTGCGGCATATTTCTGGGCATAAAACCCTAGTACAATTGCTCAAACGTATCCTTGCAGCAAATGATGGATCATTAGAACTTCCCGAGAGCGTGTTGCTTCGTGAATTTGGCGATGGGGCAATGAGCAAACTTGACAGATACAGTTCGATTGTCTGGCCAAATGAAAAACGGCAATTTGATCAAGCAACTGAAGGTAATTTTGTTGGGGTTGGAATCCAAATTCGCGAGAGCCCAACTGGTGAGATTCTAGTCGTGAATCCAATTGACGGCGCACCTGCTTATTACGGAGGGGTTGTACCTGAAGACATTATTACGCATGTCAATGGTTCTTCAACAAGTGGCTGGAGTGTGAGCGATGCAGTAGATAAAATCACTGGTAAACGCGGAACTGCTGTCACACTCACAATCAAACGTGAAACACAAGAAGAACCATTAAATCTCATGCTCACAAGAGATAGAATTATTCTCCGATCTGTAAGCGGTTGGAATAAGAAAGAAATCTCCGAAGACGGCGAACCAATTTGGGATTGGTATATAGATCCCCAAAATCATATTGGTTACATCAAACTGACAGGTTTTTCAAAGACATCCTACGCGGATATTCTTGCTGCTATTCGTGACATGCAAGAAGTTGCTGAACCAAATGGTCTCATCCTAGACTTGCGTCATAACCCTGGCGGGTTATTGCCAACTGCTCGGCAAATTTCAAACTTATTTATTAAAGAAGGAAGTATCGTCAGTGGTGAAAATGCCAATGGAGATATGCTTTTTAATATGCAAGCATATGCAAATCGTGCTTATCTTTCAGATTGGCCGCTTGTCATACTTATCAACCAGGGTTCAGCAAGTGCAAGCGAAATTGTCTCCGGTTCAGTGCAAGCACATGGAGCAGGAATTATTGTTGGACAACGTAGTTGGGGTAAAGGAAGCGTCCAAACGGTACATAACATTGGTTCTGGCGATCTTGCACTTCTAAAGTTAACAACACAATTTTACCGTTTGCCTCCAACTGAAGATGGGCCAGGACGTCTTGTGCATAAACGTGAAGGATCCACTGATTGGGGTGTTGTTCCTGACATCGAAGTAAAAATGTCCCCTGAACAATTCAATACATCAAATGCGATACGTCGAGATTCCCAAATGCTAATCCTCGGTAGTGACAATGCAGATATTCCAAACATCAACGATTTGCTTACAGAAGGTCTTGACCCGCAACTTGAAACTGCTTTATTGTTACTCAGGGCAAATGCACTGACCGAAACGTAC
>PVBE011915740.1_pt1 | contig 11932 bp, 8 predicted proteins | sample 1631181 | NCBI WGS metagenome assembly PVBE01 (sample SAMN08397723, study PRJNA350692) | Marine metagenome, whole genome shotgun sequencing project. | isolation source: water | place: Pacific Ocean | collected 2012-04 | reverse complement strand
CCGAACCGCGCCGTTACGCTGGCGCGCCGACGGGGTTTGATCGCATTGGGGGACGATCGTTTATCTACGACAACGCGCTCTACGTGTTGGTGCGTACTTTCGAGGGTGAGGAGGACGCGGCGCGAAAGGTATTGCAGACGATCGCCGCCCTGCAGCGCCCTGACGGGGCCTGGGGATTTTCGTTTAACATACGCGGTGACGGTTTCTACAACGTGGACTATGTGCGTACGGGCGCGGTCGCGTGGGTCGTTTATGCCATCGCTCGTTACACCAGTCGCTTCGGAGACCGTCGCTTTGTGCCGGCCATGCGGCGTGGCGCGGCCTGGCTGCTGGGCCGCCGCGATCCCAAGTCGGGACTCTTCCTCGGCGGTCAGGGTCGCTGGCCTCCAGGCGACGCTCACTTCGAGCCTGGCCATGTGGCCGACTGGGCGTCGACCGAGCATAACGTCGACATCTGGTTCACCCTGCGGGCGCTCGCCGCCGCCGACCAGCGCGGTACCTGGCGCTCGCTGATCCGTCCAGACGGTTTCGGCGACGCGCTTACTCGCCACCTCTGGCTGCCTAAGGAAGGGCGGTATGCGCGCGGTCTGCAGCGCCGAGGGCTGGACATGAAGAGCGCTCTGGACGCGTCCGGTACCTGGACAGCCATCTTTGAACTGGGTCGCAACCGGCCCCAGAGAGCCAAACAGCTGATCGCCTGGGTCGATCGCGAGCATCAGACCGTTCAGGACGGCTGGCGCATCTGGCGCCCCTATCGTGATCCAGCTCATGCCCTGTGGTTTGTTGAGGGATCGGTGGCCCGAGCCATCGCCCTGCACCGCCTCGGTGACGTAGCTGGATCGCGGAAGATGATCCAGGAGTTGACCGTACTAGCCTGCGAGGGCGGGGTGCCATTGCTCTACTCAAACCGGTGGGTGCCCGACTATCCCAAGGCGCCAGCGGCAGGTCCGACGGCGTGGTATGTGCTCGCAGTGGAAGAGGTCTGGAACGGGCACGAGCCCTTCCTCTGGCCCACGAATGTGTTCCTCTGAGCGCAAACGCAGCGCCAGGGCATGACTCCGGTTGACGTCAGGCACTGATCCTGTATTATTGCGCCCGCTCCGGGCCTGGAGCGCATAACCGGTTGAAATCTAGGGGTTATTTACGGCTCATAGGGCTCCAGTTCGGCAGCGGTCAATCGCTGCGGCGTCTCGCGGCAAAAGCGAGACAGATGAGGGGTCCGCTAAGGTGCGGCGAGCGGCCGTTTAAGGGGAGTGAAAGCCATGCAGAATATGCAGACGTTGCTGTTGGCGGTGGTTGGATCCGGCGTGTTGGCGTTGATCTATTCCTTCTGGAAGACCAATTGGATCAAAGGGCAGGACGCTGGAACTGATCGTATGAAGGAGATCGGCGGTCACATCGCCGATGGCGCAATGGCCTTCCTCTCGCGTGAGTACCGGGTGCTGGCGATCTTCGTGGTCGTGGTCGCCGTCGCTCTAGCGTGGATGAACGTGGGCGTCGGCCCTGATCGCTGGATGGTGGCCATCAGCTTCATCGTGGGCGCTCTGGCGTCTGGCTTGGCCGGCTACCTCGGCATGAAGGTGGCAACGCTCAGCAACGTACGCACCACTGCGGCGGCCCGCACTGGTCTGTCCGGCGCCCTCTCCATCGCCTTCTCTGGCGGCGCTGTCATGGGCATGAGCGTGGTCGGCCTGGGCGTTGTCGGTATCGCTGGTCTGATGCTGGTCTTCACCAACATGTGGACCGGCGAGCTGCTCAAAGCCGTCCAGATCGTCACCGGCTTCTCCCTGGGCGGCTCTTCCATCGCCCTCTTCGCTCGCGTGGGCGGCGGCATCTTCACCAAAGCGGCCGACGTCGGCGCCGACCTCGTGGGCAAGGTTGAGGCTGGCATCCCCGAGGACGACCCTCGCAACCCGGCCACCATCGCCGACAACGTGGGCGACAACGTGGGGGATGTGGCCGGCATGGGCGCGGACCTCTTTGAGTCCTACAACGGCGCCCTCATCGGTGCCATGGTCCTGGCGACCGCCCTGTGGCATCCCGACAGCGACGTCGCTCAGGAGGCCACCGCAAACGCGGTGATCCTGCCCTTGGTGCTGGCCGCCGCTGGCATCGTGGTGTCCATCCTTGGCACCTTCTTCGTGCGCGTTAAAGAGGGCGGCAACCCGGCCCACGCGCTGCACGCCGGCACCCTGGGCGCTGCGGTCGCTATGGCCGCCGCTACCTGGTTCATCGCCGACGCCTTTGCGGGTTCGAGCGGCTTCGCTTTTCCCGGGCGCGAGCTCGCCGTCACCGGCACCGACATCTTCATGGCCACCATCGGCGGCCTCATCGCTGGCGTCGCCATCGGCTTCGTCACCGAGTACTACTGTGGCACCAACAAGCCGCCTGTCTTGGAGATCCGCGAGCAGAGCCGCACCGGCAGCGCCACCAACATCATCGCCGGCCTCGCCGTGGGCATGCGCTCCACGGCCTTGCCCGTCCTTCTGATCGTTGGCGCTATCCTGATCGCCTACCACTTCGCTGGTCTCTACGGCGTGGCCATGGCTGCGTTCGGCATGCTCTCGACTACCGGCATTCAGCTCGCCGTGGACGCCTACGGTCCCATCGCTGACAACGCCGGCGGAATCGCCGAGATGAGCGGGCTGCCCCCCGAAGTCCGCGAGCGCACCGACATGTTGGACGCGGTCGGCAACACCACCGCCGCAATCGGTAAGGGATTCGCCATCGGCTCGGCGGCGCTCACCGCGCTGGCCCTTTTCGCGGCTTTCCGCACCACCGCCAAAGTCACCGTTATCGACCTGACCGATCCCAAGGTTATGGCCGGCCTCTTCATCGGCGCCATGCTGCCATTCCTCTTCTCGGCTATGGCCATGAAGGCGGTCGGCAAAGCGGCCATGGATATGATCCACGAGGTTCGACGTCAGTTCCGGGAGATCCCAGGCCTCATGGAGGGCACGGCCACGGCCGAATATGGCAAGTGCGTCGACATCTCCACCGCCGCCGCCATTCGCGAGATGGTGCGTCCGGGCCTTCTCGCCGTGGGCGCGCCGGTCCTCATCGGCATGTGGAGCCTCGACGCCCTGGGCGGGCTGCTCGCCGGCGCCACCGCCACGGGCGTGATGATGGCCATCTTCATGTCCAACGCGGGCGGCGCGTGGGACAACGCCAAGAAGCAGATCGAGGGTGAGCCCAAGTCCGAAGATAACGACACCGGCAAGGGGTCGCAGTCGCACAAGGCCTCGGTCATCGGTGACACCGTCGGCGACCCCTTCAAGGACACTGCTGGCCCCTCGCTCAATATCCTGATCAAGCTGATGAGTGTGGTCGCCCTGGTGATCGCCCCCTTCCTGCTGTCCTGGCATAGCTGAGCCTCGCGGACCTGGAATCCACCGCCTCGTGTGAGCGTTGTACCCATATGTCGGCTGGTTTGACCGGCCGCCAAGCGGGGGCATACTGTTTCGCTATGAGGCTGTTTGACGAGCAAAGGCACGGCGCACGCGGGCTCGACCAGCGGGGTTGGGTTCGCCTGATGTTCACGCTCCCCTCCGTGTCCTTGCTCCTGTTGTTCGCCTGCTCGGCGTGCGGCGATGACGGGGCTGACGAAGAGGTCGCGCCCGTAGGGGTCGCCCAATATGTCAATTCGGTCCTCGATGAGCCCACGAAGCTGCCCGGTTACGTGAGCGAGACCGCATCAGAGGACCCGGCGTCGGTGCCGGACATGCCGACAGTTGTGGGGGGCGACGCCGGCGCTGGAGCGGACGCCGGTGTCAACGCAGGCGCCCAGTCAACTGAAGACGTCGCCGAGGTTGAGGTTGCCGCCGCTGCCAAGGTCAGCTCGGTCGTCGCCGAGACCGCCCCGGTCGTCGTCAAGGCCGCCCCGGTCGTCGCTAAGGCCGCCGCTACCACGCCGAAAGTCCGTGCCGCCGAGGCGCCCCGCCTACGCACCAAGGTCGAGCGCAAGCCCAAGACCTCGCGCCGGAAGACGCGCCCGGCAGCAAAGCCCATCAAGCCGGCGTTGGCTGAGCCCGCCGGCCCCGCTCCCACCGGCGACGCCACTGATCTCTATTATGCCGGCGTGCAACAACTGCGCAGTGGCAACTTCAACGCTGCGGTGGTCAGTCTGAGCGCCTCGCAGCGCCAGCGTTCGAGCGCACGCACTCTGGCCAAACTCGGCCAAGCCTACTTTGACGCTGGACGCCTCAAGGAGGCGGAGAAGACACTACGCGCGGCGGGACGACGGCCAGAGGCTATGTTGTTATTGGCTACCCTCTACCAGCAGACAAGTCGCGTCGACCGAACCCGTAAGACCTACCGGGCCTTCCTGGCCCACCATCCCGATCATTCCCGCGCTGGCTGGGTGCGGAAGATCCTCAAGCAGTTGTAATATGAGCCTACTCAAACCGCGTCCAACTTCGCCATGCGTGCGCATGACGACCTGCCTCTTGCCTGTGCTGCTGACTTTGCCTGTGGCTGGCGTCACCGGTTGTAAGCGGGCTCCCAAAGCCACAGCTGTAGCGCCCGCGCCCACTCCGGCGCCGGCTCCAACGGCTGCGGCGCCTGTGCCGGATAACGTCATCTCTCAGCGAAGTGAGCACGTCGCTCGCGGCAAGCCCGACCCTAACTGCCCGGACTGCAAGCGCGCCGACGCCTCTGGCAGCCCGATCATGTATGGCAAGCCGGGCATGAAGCTGGACAGCAAGACCATCGCCGACGCGCTGCACACCGTGGAGCAGACCTGCATGGTGTTGGAGAAGGGGGTTGATATCCTCGAGGCCAATGTCAAGCAGCCAGAGCGCGCGGCCAAGGCGCTCAACGATTACCAGACCAAATCCAAGCAGGAGTTGGAGCAGATCTTCCATCGCGCCGATGAGATCCGGGCACGGTTGCGGGCGGCGGGCTACGAGCAGGACATTCCGGTTGAGATCCGACCAGTCTTCGAGAAACGCATGGGCGACATCCAGAAGAGACTCGAGAAGATGCGCGATGTGTACCGCAACCATCCCAAGGTCCTCGAGGCCTTCGGCACCCTCTTCCCCCGGGCCAACGTCAAATAGAGGCGCGACCTTGTCCGGCTGCAGCGGGCGGCGGGAGCCGGTGTATGGCCGACGAACGCGACGAGAACAGCCAACAGGCCTTGATGCGCGCGCGCCTTGCGGCGGTGTTCAAGGGCCGATCTCCGGTGGTCTGGACGGTGCTCGGCGCCATTGTCACCTGCGCTCTTCTGGCCGAGCTGTGGGGCCAGTTGACCCCCGAGGCAGGCCGTGACGGGGTCTTGCTCGCCGGTGGGTTGATGCCCGAACGCGTGCAGGATGGCGAGTGGTGGCGTCTGTTCTCGGGCCCCCTGTTGCACCGTGGCCCCTCTCATCTGGCTCTGAACGCGATCGGAATTGTGTTGATTGGGCGCCCCGTGGAGGCGGCCTTCGGCAGCCTCCGCATGTGGTGGATCTGGGCCGGGGCGACCTTGCTGGGGGCGTTGGGGACCATGAGCGCTGGCCATATGCTCTCCGTTGGTGCTTCCGCCTCCGTCTTCGGTCTGATCGGCGCCTTGGTCGCCATTGGCCTGCGACTCTGGCCGCGCCTGTCGCCTGCCCTGCGCATGTCCATGGTCCTCCTGCCGATCTGCATCGCCGTCCTCATCGTCGCCATGGGGCTGGTGGCTGACGAGATGGCTGGATTTCATCGGATCGACCTGCACGCCCACCTGGCAGGTGGCCTTGGCGGTTTGCTTCTGGGCCTGGTATTTCGAATGCGGCTGCGCGACCGGGACGGTTCGGCGTGGATGACCCGCCGCGGGGCATGGGCGCTCTGGCGGCGGCGGGCGCTGCGCTTGGGCGCGGCCACCCTGATGATACTATTCGCCGTCAGCGCCGCCACCGCAGCTACCCGGATCGGTGCGCCACTGTCTATCGAGGCGCCTGTAACCACGATCCTGGTGTGGCAGAAGTTGCAGATTCCCATCCCATCGCAATGGCGTAGCGGTGTCTGGCGTGGCGGTCGCTGCCAGGGAGCGCTCAGCGACGGGGCGCAGGTCCTGGAGGCTAGACGGGTGCTCTGCTACCAACTTCCACTGGGCGGCACGCTCCTGATCGGTCGGCGAGACCAACTCCTGACCATGGATCGAGGTGACAGCGAGGCCATGTCTCAGGCGGATGCCACCGGTGCCATGGTTCGTCGCCAGCCCGGCGTGCTTCTCTATCCCATCGGTAAAGCCCACCTCTACCTGGTGCTCGGTGCGGACGCGTTGTTGCCCACGTGGCGAAAGGCCCTTGCTGGCATGGTACCCGCGGCAGGCAGCGCCAGCCTTGTTCAAGGCGGGCACGCACAGATCCGCGCCTCACCCCCCCCTCGACAGCGTTGATTCGTCGACGCAAGCTTCCGGGGCCGCCGCAGCGGCAGAGGAGTGATGAAAGCGACCCCCACCACTGAGGCCTTGCCCGGCGGAGACATCCGGCACCGCCTGTTGATCGCTGTCGCTGTGCTTCTGGTCGGCGGCGTGTTGCTTGCCCGGCTATGGCGCGCTGCCGAAGGCGAACCGGCCAGTATGGCGCCGGAGTCCATGCTGGTCCAAGCCGGCGCCGAGCTGCAGCAGCGGGCGCTTGACCTCGCCAAGATGGACGTGCCCCTTGAGACGCTGACGGCCGAAGGCGAGGTTCGGGTCCAACCGATCCTGGCCGATGAACTCCGCCGCAATCAGGTCGTGGTGTTGAACTTCTGGGCGACCTGGTGTCCGCCTTGCTTGGACGAATTACGCTCGCTCTATGAGTTCGCTCGCGTGGTCACGCCTCTTGGTGTGCGGGTGGTCGCGGTCAGCTATGATGAGGATTGGGCGGTTCTGGACCGTGTCTGGCGTGAGTACCTGGGCACCGCCGAGCCGCGACTGATCACCTGGGCCCGCGACCCGGCCGGCCAGGATGGCGCGCCAGAGAGCATGATGCGGCTCCGCTTCGGCACTGAGAAGCTGCCTGAGACGTACGTGCTGGCTGGCGGTCGGGTCCTGGCGCGATTTGTAGGCCCCCAGGATTGGAGCCGTCCGGGGATGAAGCGTGCCTTCGAGGCGACCGTCGCGGCTGCCCAATGACCTCGGCGCCTGAAGACCCCATGGCGGTGGATGGTCCCGTTGAGCCGGTCCTGCTGCCCCCTCGAGGCCTGGTCGCTTTCGTTCTCGTCGCTATGTTGTTGACCGCGGTCGCTGGCGTCCTGCTGCCGGGCTCCCCCGGCGCTACGACCAAGCCGTCTTTGCTCCTGTCCATCTGGATTCCCGACGAGGTGGAGCTTGGGACCATCCTCCATCGTCGCCAAGCCCTCTTGAACGCCACATCGGCAGGTCGGTCCGAGCGACAGCAGGCCGAGCAGGTCATGCTCGATGGGCTCAGGACGATCATGGCCACTGAGGCACGACTTGGCGTCCAGGGAGCCATTGCCGACGCCAACGCGCGCCGGGCCAGGGGGGAGCTGGAGGAGCGTGTGCGCGATCACGTCCTGGCCCACGGAAACGACGCTCTGAAGGCCATGGCGCTGCGCTATGCGGGAGATGTACGGCTGGCCCTGGAACGCGCGCTAGTGGCTTTGACACAGAGCGGCGGTAGTTTGACTTCTGCCAGCGATGACCCCACAGCGAGGGAGCGATTGGCTCATCTTGAGCGGGTCGCTCCGGGCAGCACGCGGGCGTTCGCCGGGGTTGGCGTGGAGCGCTTCATGAATGGCGAGCGGCTCGGCCCTGCCGCTGGTCTGGTGGTCGAAGCGGTGGCGGAACAGAGGGTGCTCGGCCTGGGGCAGCGCCTGCCCCACCCTCGCCCGGAATTGGACTCCGACTTGCGCCGCCTGCTGGAGCGATTTCGTGTTGAGGCGCACGCTGGCCTTGATCTGAAGCGCCGGTTGGTGCTTCTCGAACAGCTGGTCGCGCGCGACCCCACCTATCCGGAGCGTTATGTTACGGCGGTTCTGCTCGCTCGGGCGGGTCGCTATCGGGCGGCTGTGGGAGCCTTTCAGGCGGCTGCGTTGGCGGGGCAATTACCTCGCCTGGCGCGCGCCAATGCCCGTTGGAGCCGGCAACAGCACAAGCGGGCCTCGTCCGCTGTCGCGCCCTGATTGGGCGGTCAACTCTTCGATGATTCCACGTCCTGGGGCTCGCCCACGGCCCGCCTCAGTCTGTCGACCGCGTCCATGAACACCTCGCCACGGTGTTCATAGTTGCGGAACAGGCCGTAGGACGCGCAGGCCGGGCTCAGCAAGACAACCCCCTGCTTGCCGGCCTGATGCAGGGCGGCGGACACCGCGTCATGCATCTCCTCACAGTGAATGCGGCGAACGAAGTCGGGCAGGGCAGCGTCCAGTCGGGCGGCGGTCTCGCCGATCAAGATCACGCAATCCGCCCGCCGGGTGAGCTCGGCGGCCAGCTCGCCAAAGTCGGCGTCCTTGTTGCTGCCACCGCCGATCCACACCAGTTGGGCATCCTCCTGCACCGCCACGGCCTTGAGCCCGGCGAGGGCGGCGTGGGGGTTGGTCGCCTTGGAATCGTTGATGAAGCGCACCTGGCCGATCTGTCCAGCCGGCTGGAGCCGGTGGGCGGGCAACTCAAATGTATGCAGGCCGTGCCGGATGTCGTGCAGGTTGACGCCCAGGGCCAGGGCTGCGCCACAGGCGGCCAGCGCGTTATCCACGTTGTGAGTGCCGATCATGGGTCGTTGTCCGGCCGAGCCCAGTTGGTCGACCTCACCTAAGTCGACTGTGCGTCCGTCGCCTAGCCCCCACCACAGGGTCTCGCCGTCGCTGCCCAAGCCATAGTCCAGCTGTCGGTGGCCAGTATATGGCGTGCAGATCAGCCCAGGTCTGGTACCAAGTTGCTCCGCTAACCGACATAATCGTTCGGAGGCGTCGTTGTATATCAGCGTATCGCCGGTCCGCAACTGGCTGGCCAGAGCGGCCTTCGCGGCGGCGTAGGCTTCAAAATCGCCGCCGAAGTAGTCCAAGTGATCCAGGGCGATGTTGGTCAACACCGCTACCCGCGGTCGGAACAGCGAGCAGGTGACTGTCTGAAAGGCGGAGACCTCGGCCACGATCACATCGTCGGCGCTCAGGCTGTCGAGCACAGCGCACAGAGGCGTGCCGATGTTGCCCGCCAGTCGGGTGGAGCGGCCTGCGGTGACCAGCAGGTGGTCGATCAATGAGGCGGTTGTGGTCTTGCCGTCGGTGCCGCCCACCGCCACGATGGGGTGCCCCATGCCGTGGTTGCTGGCCCGATCCAGGCGATAGAAGAGTTCCACCTCGCCCAGGATCGCCAGGGAGCTGGCCCGTACGCGAGCGTAGGTCTGGGAGGTGGCCCCGATCCCAGGCGAGAGCACGCTGATTTCATTTGGGCGGGCGATGAAACCGCCTCCACAACGGGTCTGCACGCGGCGATCCAGTCGCTCGAGGGCACCGCGCAGGTGCTGGGCGTCGTTGTCGTCGTAAGCCATGACCGACGCGCCACGTCCGGCCAAAGCGTTGGCCGCCGCGATCCCGCTCCGCCCCAGGCCGACCACGCACACTTCCAAGTCTTCGATGTCCGCCCAACTGGCGCTCTGGGCCAGGCGTTCTTGCCGGTCGTCACGTGCGTTGGCGTTCATCTTCCGATCCCTGGAGCGCGGCCGCGTTGCGGGCGTCGATGTAGGCGTCCGCGACCTGGAAGAGGTCGTCGCCGCCGAAGAAGAGCACGGTCGCCGGCGCTTGGAAACGTGCCTGCAGGTGGTCGGCGATGTCATCGAGTTCGTGTACGTATTGTACGTCGTCGCAGCGCTCGCCGATTCGTCGACAGAGCAGGTCCGTGTCCACGCCCGGGATTGGCACCTCGCCGGCGGTGTAGAGTTCGGTGACCACCACCGCGTCAGCGTCGGCAAATGCACGGCTGTAATCGTCTTGCAGGTAGTGAATCATGGTGAATCGATAGGGCTTGAAGACGGCGACCACGGGCCCATCGGCTTGACCGCTGGCGGCCTGCAGCACCCGCCGGATGCCGGTCGGGTGGCTGATGTAGTCCTTGACCACCTCGATGCCGTCGGCGTCGACCAGGGTGAATCGATTCTCAAGACCCTTGTAGTCCGGCAGGGCTTGCGCGATGGCCTCAAAGGCGACCCCCAGGCTGTGGCAGGTGGCGATGGCGCCTAGCATATTGGCCGCGTTGTAGGCGCCAGGCAGGCTCATGGCAACGGCACCAAGCACGTCCCGGTGTCCGTCCTGGCGGGCCACCTCGACGCCGAAGTTGCCCCGCATTCGCGCCGTCAGCAGGGCAGTGCCGCGATAGTCAGCGTGCGCGTCGTTGAAGCCAAAGGTCAGCAGTCGGACCGGTGGCTCTCTCTTTGCGAGATGGCCGACGCGGTCCAGGATCCGGCGGGCTCCGTCGTCGTCGATGTTGAAGACCGCCATCTCCAGGTTGGGGTTGTCTTCAAAGAAGCGCACCACAGCCGTTTCGAGGGCTGGCCAATCGCTGTAGTAGTTCAGGTGGTCCAACTCCAGGTTGTTCAGCAGGGCGACACGTGGCCGCGTATTGACCAGCGAGCCATCGGACTCGTCGACCTCGGCTACCAGCCAGGTGTCGCCGTCACGGGCGTTGTCGCCGTAGTTCTCCAGCAAGCCGCCGATGACATAGCCGGGGGCCAGTCCACCTGCGTCCAACAGCCAGGTGATGGCGCCGCTGACTGTACCCTTGCCGTGGGTGCCGATGACCGCGACACTGCGCCGGTCGTCCATCAACGCACCCAGAATCTGCGACCGGTGTACCACCACCATGTCTCGCTCACGGGCTGCCACTAGCTCGGCGTTGGTCTCGGGGATCGCCGTCGAGTGCACGACCACATCGGCGTCGCCCAGGTTGGTCACCGCGTGGCCGATCGCCACCGTGATCCCCAGCACCCGTAGGGCCTCGGTGATCTGCGACTCTCGGACATCGCTGCCCTGAACCCGGGCGCCGCGGGCGTGGAGCAAACGGGCGACTGCGGAGACGCCGATGCCGCCGATTCCGATCAAGTGAAAGGTGTCAGTTTGAATGTTCACGCTGAACTCACTGGCTACCCGCCGGTGGGGCAATGAGAGGCCGGCGGCTGGCGGCTCAGCGTTCTAGCAGGGCGCCGGCACGCTGTCGAATCCAAGGCACGGGATGCCCCTTGGCAACCTGCTCAAGCATCTTTCGGGCGCGTGGATCGGAGATCTCGGAGATGGCCACCATCGCGGCGTCTATCACCTCCGGGCTTGTGCTCTCCAGACAACTGCGGAGGGTCGGCAGGCTGGCTGCGTCGGCTAGACGACCCAACGCTGCGGCCGCCACCACAGCCAGATCGCGCCGCGATGACAGCGCCGCCTTCTCCACCTTCGGGCGGGCTTCGAGCATGCCGCGCTCGCCCACCTCGCGCACCGCCGCGGCTCGCTGGAAGGGGTCCTTATCGTCCAGCAGCGCTTCGATCTGGCCGTCTTCCATGCGTCGCACCCAAAGCTGGCCAAGGGCGTCGGTGACTGCCAGTCGCGCCGCGCGCAGCACCCGGACGCGCGCGAAACCGAGCAGGTCGCTGGCGTGACGTGCAGGCATAGGCACGCGGGCGGAGACGTGCGCTTCGGCGATCTCGGGCCGATTGCCAGGACCTTGCCGTTCGGCGTGGGCCATCACCGCCACATGCATCTGGGTGGCGCCATCAGGCGCTGATGGCAGGTGGGACTTCATATCCTCGTCGAAGAGCACGTAATCGAAGCGGATCAGCACCCCAACCCGGCCCCTTAGCTCGGCGTCTGCAGCGCATTCAGCGGCGGAGGCTGGGCGCTTGTCTGGGGCTACCGCGGCGACCGCCTTGATGCCCATCAGGGCCTCGGGCAAGGCCTTGAGGACGGCTCCTTCGAGTCCGGCGATGCGGGAGGGCGGCGGCGTCGCCTGCTCCAGCGCTAACTGCAAGATACAAAATGGCGT
>PVBE010048112.1_pt1 | contig 11932 bp, 9 predicted proteins | sample 1631181 | NCBI WGS metagenome assembly PVBE01 (sample SAMN08397723, study PRJNA350692) | Marine metagenome, whole genome shotgun sequencing project. | isolation source: water | place: Pacific Ocean | collected 2012-04 | reverse complement strand
GGCAAAGACCGATGAGGATATTGAATCGCTGAACACGCTTTACGAAGCCCTATCAGAGCTGCGAGACGCCTGGAAAATCATCTCTAGCGAGTAAAATTAGGTTCCATCGGAGACTATCAGGAAGGGCAGCTGAGTCGTTCCAAATACCCTACAGCTGACCGAACCTTGATAGGTATAGCCCGCACACCGAAACATTCCCGACATCTGGTGTGGGCTTTTCTCCGAGGTCCAATAGTTTTGAATTAATATGTTCGGAAACACGTTCGTATTCACAGATGGGTTGATGCACTCCTTCTCCATAATAGAAACCAATTCTCCGTTCAAGGGCAGTCGCCATCGCCGCGAAGATTTCTCAGAAATCTCCTCGACATAGCCATAGGCATCTTCCAAGGAAGCAGCCACCGCCTTGCCTACACATTGCTCACGATTTAATTTTTGCCCGACGCTGCACCGAGACCAATAGAGCTTTGTCAGTGGGTCATAAGCCACGCCCCCTTCTCTGATCTCAAAGCGACCCAGATCTCCTTCTTCAAAATAGTCAGCACACTGCTGGGTCACCCTGTCTCCGTAACAACCAGCCAGCAGAGTGATTAAAAGACATATCGGCAAACAAAGGTATTTTAAACGGCAATTCTTGTCGTTCTCTCGCATGAAATTCAGATGTGGATTCACTATCACCCACCTTCGGTGTTAACAGTTGATTTTAAGCATATCGAGAATGTATCCGATAAACCACAATTTGCTATAATTGTCCAAACAGTCTTCAAGACTGCACAAAACTGACCGATAATGTTTACTAGCGGCTCTGTTTTCGGTATTCAGGCATGGTTTTTGCTTTAACCAGTAGTTACGCACCGAATCGTATTATCGAGTCTCTTAACGCGGAGAAATGATGGATATAGCAACTTTAATTGGGTTTATCGTCGCATGGGCGTTGATGATAATGCCGATGGCACAAGGAGCCGGGCTTGGCGCATTTGCTGACATGGCTTCTGTTCAAATTGTATTGGGCGGTTCGCTAGCGGTTCTGCTGATGCGATCACAATTATCCGACTTCATTACCATGTGGGCTCAAGTCTTTGCCAAGGTTTTCACGGCAAAGGTCGATGACCCAAAAGAGCTGATCGAGCAAATCACAGAGCTCGCGAATATCGTGAGAAAGGACGGGATGATTGCCTTGGAAGGCCAGGATATCGCTAATCCCTATTTAGCCAAAGGCGTGGCGTTGCTCGTTGACGGAACGGTTCCGGAAGTCGTTACCGCCACACTAGAAAACGACAACGACCTCATGAAAGTCAGACACGATACCGCCGTAGCAATGTGGGTGTCCTGGGCGGATATCGCGCCGGCGATGGGCATGATCGGCACACTGATCGGCCTTGTGGGCATGCTCCAAAACATGAGCGATCCTAAATCCATCGGCCCGGCTATGGCGGTCGCACTGTTAACGACAATGTACGGCGCTATTGTGGCAAACGTACTAGCCAAGCCAATCTCAGAAAAATTAGCTGCTCTCTCAGAGTCCGAACAACTCAACAATGAGTTGATCATGCAGGCGCTCGAGGAAATACAAAAAGGAACGAATCCACGGGTAATCTCAGATGTGTTAGCTAGCCGATTGCCTCCAAAAGTTCGTGCCGAGCTCGTGGAAGCCTAATCTAAGCTGGCTCCAGAATGGCTGAAAACGATCCCGAACTAGCCGAAGAGTTGGCCGAAGGCGGCGAACCGCCACCGCTTGATAATCTCGAGCCGCCGCCGCCAAAGGAGCCCAAGCCCGAGGAATGCCCAGAGTGCCCTGGCGGCTCTCCTGCATGGATGGCCACCTTCGCGGATATGGCGACCCTGCTAATGGCTTTCTTCGTGCTGCTGTTGTCTTTCGCCAACGTCAATGTACCCAAATTTCAACAGGTCAGCGGGTCGCTCGCCATCGCCTTTGGTGTACAGCGCATCGTGCCCAGAATTGAAATACCGGCTGGCGAAACGCTTCTCTCGACAGAGTTCACCCCATCCAATGCGGAATCGACGTTGGTCATCAGTAAGACGCAGCAGGTGGAAAACCCTAATGAACGAAATATCAAAGAACTCACCGAAGAAAACGAGGCCGATAAAGACATCGAAGCCGACTACATCGAGGTCATGCAAGCCCTGGAAAACGAGGTAGAGCAAGGCCAGGTAAAAGTCTTCATTCAAGATGAAAAAGTGGTGGTGGAGATGGTCGAAGACCTCAACGACGACCTCTCTCAAGGCAAACCCGGTCAAAGCATGGGGGGCAAAATCCCACAGGAAACCATAGAAATCGCCAAGAAAATCACCGAGACACAGGCGAAGATTCAAAGTGAAGTCGTTCTAAAAAGGCCTACCGAAGGCGATCAGGCGGCAGAAGGCCAGGGAGAGCGTTCCTCTGAAAAGTTCGAAGCGATCCGCGCAGCCTTAAGCCAGGAGATCCTCGGCGGGCTCGCCGAAGTCGAAAAAGACGGCGACAGCGTCATCATCCGCCTGGGCCAGCAAGACAGCTTTCAATCTGGCAGCGCCAACCTACAAAACTCTTTTGCCTCGACCCTATCAAGCGTCGGAGAGGCTTTGGGCCAAACCGGAGGCACCATTCGAGTAGAAGGCCATACCGACAACGTTCCAATCGCCTTTAGCGAAAGATTTAAATCCAACTGGGACCTCTCTTCAGCACGCTCGGCGTCAGTCGCTAACTATTTACTGGATAACACTCCAGTCGAACCCGGGAGGGTTACCATTACCGGTTTTGCAGACAGCAAACCCATCGCCGACAACACAACGGCACAGGGCCGCGCGCAAAACCGACGGATCGAGGTGATCGTCGATGGCTGAAACTGAAGAAGACAAAAAACCGGAAGACGAAAACCCAGAAGAATCCGAGAACCTCGAAGAAGAAGGCGAGGAAGAGGAGGCAGCGGCAGAAGAAGAAGAGGAAGAAGAGGAGCCGGAAGAGCCCGGCGAACCGGAAGATCCTGACTGTCCGCCCTGTCCTGGAATGGCTCCCGCCTGGATGGCAACCTTTGCCGATATGGCAACCCTGCTGATGGCCTTCTTCGTACTCATCCTATCCTTCGTTGAAATGGAAGACCCTTCGATATTCAAAGAAGTCTCAGGTTCTTCTACCAACGTTTTCGGTGTCCAGCGCGAAATCCCTAGCGTTGAACCACCCATCGGCACCAACATCATCGCCCAAAACTTCAAGTCCTCAAAGGCCACCCCATCGGTCAATGTCCAAGAAGATACGACCTCTCAAGATCCAACCGACAAGGAACTCAAGGAAACCGAAAACGCCAAGATGTCCGAGACCGCTTCAGACATAGAAAATCTCGAGCGTACCCTTGCCACTGAAATCGCGCAGGGAAAGGTCGAGGTCTTCGACGAGAATGGGACGCTTGTCGTAGCCGTTAAAGGAACCTCAGACGATGCGTTGACCAGCGATGACAACAGCGATTCTGACAAAGGCCAGGTCGACCAAGATACCCTGAATTTATATTCCAAGATCGCCGATGCCCAAGCGGTACTGGAAAGCCCCATAGAAGTCGAACACGAGACCGGGCCCTCAGTAGAATCCGCCTTGAAAGCGGCAGAAAGGGAAGAGCGCTTGCAGGATCAATTACAAAAACTCAGGGCAGACCTTAATTCTGAAATTCAGCAGGGACTCGCCAACGTTGAAAAAGTTGGCGATCAGATTCTGATCAGTCTTTCGGCTCAGGGCTCCTTTCGTTCAGGGTTTGCCGAACTCCAGACCGGCTTCCTGCCCACTCTTAGGTCCGTTGGAGAGTCGATATCAAGCGCCAGTGGCAAAGTCACGATATCAGGCCACACCGACGATGTTCCTATCGCCTTCAGCGATCGGTTTGACTCGAACTGGGACCTATCTGCGGCTCGAGCGGCTTCGGTGGCCGACTATTTTTTCAATACCACAGACATAGAAGATCAGCGCATAAGCGTCTTCGGGTATGCCGATACAAAACCCGTCTCATCTAATGAAACCCCTCAAGGAAGGTCGGAAAACCGGCGTATCGAGATTCTGATCGATAGCTAATCGACTGGAGAATCGCTGACTTTATCCTCATAATGGCAGCAGTCATGACGTCAAAGGCCAGAGGAACTGATTTTCATGCCAAATCTGATGGGACTGTCTCGAAATCGTATCTACCACATTCTTGAACTAACCGACCCTGGGGACACGACCTCTCGCGTGATTGGTTTTGCCATAGTAGGGCTGATTATCATCAATGTATTGGCGATCGTCCTAGAGTCCATCGCCCCCATCTATGCAGAATATGAGACCGCCTTTTTTAGGTTAGAAATTATTTCTTGTTCAATCTTTGTTATTGAATATGTATTAAGGGTCTGGGCCAGCGTTGAAGACCCAGCGACAGCACAAACGGAATCCGGATCTTTGATAAGCGCCTCTAGACGCAGGATCAACTTCGTAATCAAACCCATGGCCATTATCGACTTCCTGGCCTTCATCCCGGTGTTTTTACAACTTTTATTCCCTGGAGTGGACTTACGCTTTCTGCGTGGATTACGGCTACTGAGAATCTTCAAGTTGACGCGATATTTCCAATCCTTCGAAATGATCCTGGAAGTGTTACATGATGAGTGGCGCAGTCTCGCCGGAACGATGTTTATCATGCTCGTCATCTTAGTCATAGCCGCATGCGGGCTCTACTATATTGAACGGGATATCCAACCCGATAAGTTCGGTTCGATACCTGAGGCTATGTGGTGGGCCATGGCGGCGCTGACAACGGTCGGTTACGGCGACGCCTATCCGATCACCCCTATCGGGAAAATCATCGGTTCGTTGGTTACTATAATAGGCATCGGCATGGTCGCGTTGCCCTCGGGGATACTGGCCTCTAGTTTCAGCGAGCGAATGAGACAAAAACGTGAGTCGATGCAGACTCAGATAGATCAAGCACTTGAAGATGGCCTCATCAGCGATGACGAAGAAAAGTCATTAAGGCAGCTAGGTCGCGACTTGGGTCTTAACGAAGAATCGATCAAATCGCTCGTCGAAAACTCCCAAAATATTTTCCATAAAAGAGAGGAGCCTCATACCGAGAACGGATCAGAACATTGAAGGCCAAGAACAAGACGGATATCACTTGTTGGAACTGTCAGAACTTCAAGATCAGCTGGGACAAAAATTTTCCCTACGAATGCCCGACTCTCGGCTTTAAAAGCCGTGTATTGCCGTCAATTGAGGTGTTGCGTTCCGATGGTCGAGAGTGTTTAGCCTTTAAGCAAAAGAACCTAAAATAAGTATATTTAACCAATTACCAGCTAAAGAGATTAACTATGACTCAAGCAACTCCCGAAGGAACAAGATCCATCCTCCTAGACATTGGAGTGCACATTCTTCTGGCCGTCATCATGGGTATCGTGGTCGCAATCGCCGCTAACTATTTTGTCTCGTTCGCGCAATTAGCCATTCAAGCGCGTAATGATTTCACCGGTTTCTCAATTAATATCGCGGGCACCGCGCACTCTATGGTTCCTATCATCGGAATGTTGATTGCTGCATGCCTGATTATCATTGTTCGCAGAGTCTTTGGGATTACCAAGTGGTCAGGTCCCGCTGACAGCATCTTTGCTGCACAGCAGAGCAAAGACCGGTTAGATGTGCGCCTTGGGATTGGTTCCACGCTGGCCGCGCTTATCAACGCGAGCGGCGGGGCTTCGGTGGGTCAATATGGACCGCTGGTGCATTTTGGTGCGACGGTTTCTGAAATCATCGTTCGTTTTAGTCGAATTGAACTGGACCGCGACATCTTCATAGCTTGTGGAGTCGCTGCGGCAATCTCGGCCGGATTCAACGCGCCGATTGCAGGGATACTATTTGCACATGAAGCCATTCTTAGAAGGTTCTCAGTTGGCGCGATCGCTCCTATCTCGGTTTCAGCGATCGTGGCCTCAGCCTTCAATCAGCAATTCTTTTCAGCAAACTTATCCTACTCGGTTCCGCAAGTATCCACCGAGCTAATTAATCTTCTTCCATTGCTTTTAGTGTCCGCGATCGTTTGTTCAATCATCGCGATTGTCTATATGTACGCGATCCGTAAAACGCAATCACTCGGAGCAAGCTCCAACTTTACCTTCAATCAGCTTTTGTTTTTCAGTGCAATTGTCTGCGGAACCGTCGGTACCTTCATCCCCGAGGCGCTAGGGTTAGGCTTAAACGAAATCAACCAGATCATTAACCAGGAATTTTCTCTGTCCTTTCTTTTCGCCTTGCTGTTCGCAAAAATCGCTTTAACCGCGCTATGTTTAGGGTTGGGTTTTTATGGAGGGGTTTTTGGTCCCGCCTTATTTGTGGGTGCTGCGACCGGCGGCATATTGGCTTTTGCCACCTCCGTCTTCGGTGTGCCCTCAGACATGGGATACCTCATCATCGTCGCGTCACTCGCCGCTGTAGGCTCTGCCGTTATAGGGGCTCCTCTGACCGTCGTCATGATCGTCATCGAACTAACGGGCTCCTATGAATACGGACTCAGCGCCTTACTGACGGTGATCCTCTGTTCCCTGTTAACCTTTCGATTTTTTGGTTTAAGCTATTTTGATCGTCAACTCATGGATCGAAACGTCGATCTAAGAAAGGGTCGAGAGTTTCTGGCTTTATCTCAGACCCTGGTCAGCGAGGTCAAAGGCAGTGAGTACTTGTCTTTTTCTCCAGAAGTTTCACCAGAGGAAATTCAACAGGCGATGAAAAAAGCCCAATGTACAGAGGCTTACATTTGTGATTCAGACAATGTGCTAGCCGGCAAAGTGACCATTCACTCGATCAGTGGAATCGCGCAGCTGGATACCGCGATCGACAAAAACCCTATGACGATCTCCGCCGACAGCAATTTAAACGACGCTGTCGCTATCGCCAGTGAGTTTGTTGGGGAAAGCATACCGGTCGTAGCAGATGGAAAACTGGTTGCGGCGCTGACCGAGGGCGATATTTTCACTCAAGTTCTCGAATTAGAGGGAAATATTAGGCAACATGAGGCTGACTAACCAATAACAAATTTATTAATCGAATAGGCACCAATGGGTAAACAAAGTCTCCTTTGCTTTATTATGGTTAGTTTCTTAGCTGGGCCGGCGCTCGCAGAGCCCTTTGTGGCAGGTCTCAATGCCATGGACCGCGAACACTACGCGACTGCCTTCAGGGCCTGGAAAGGGCTTGCGGAGAGCGGAGAGGCAGAAGCACAAAACAATCTCGGCTACCTGTACCAATATGGTTATGGGGCTAAACAAAGCTATACAAGAGCCATACGCTATTACACCTTAGCCGCAGATCAAGGCTTAGCTGAAGCTCACCACAATCTGGGTATGCTCTATTTCAATGGATATGGGAGTCCACAAAACTACGATCAAGCCAAACGGTCTTTCTTGAAAGCCGCAGATAAGGAGTTAGGCGCTTCAGAGTATATGTTAGGCCTCATTTACTACCAGGGCCTTGGTCTGATGCAAAATTATCGACGAGCCAAAAGCTATTTTGTTAAATCGGCGAAAAATGGCAACGTGATGGGCCAGTTCATGCTGTCTTTCATGTTACAGGTGGGTGAAGGGCACCCCGACAAGGAGCCAGAACCCTTAAAAGCATTTATCTGGTCCTCAATTGCTATTCAGAACGGTTACTCCGAGGCAGATTCGGTCCTGAGTTTTGCAAAAATGCAGCTAACTGAGCCACTTCAACGGCAAGCATCGGCCGTTGCCACTAAATGCAAAGAATCAGACTACAAGACTAGCTGTCCTTCTTGAAAAAATAGAAAATAATGTGCTAAAGGTTTCTCAACTTCTTCCGATTGTTAATCTATCGACCACTGCTTTTTGGATTTAGAGTGTCGCATTTTGCAAATTACATAAAGTCGTTAGTTGCCTTCGGGGAACCTAGACTTAGCGAAATAAACTGGTTATTCGAATCAATCATCACCAGTTTAAATGCCGCGCAGCGAAACGCGGAATTTGTGCGCACCTCTCAATCTGTCACTTCTTTGCGACACGCAAGGAATCTGCTTAATTTCCTTAACCGATCTCTCATGGAACTCCCCGATGAAACCCTCGTAGAGCACCTGGAGGAATTTTTCGAGTATATGGAAGAAAGTCTAGATCGATCGATACAGCTACCACTCGTAGAAGAGATTGAAGAGCTCACGTCTCTTATCCAAGATTTGAGATCCGGCTGGGAAAAACTGGTTGCGCCAACCACGTCAGCGCCTTACGCCGAGAATAAGTCCGTTACGCCAAACCTAGCCTAGAAAAAAGCTAAATATATTCGAACAGGGAAAGCTGAGAGATTTTTGCGAAGGCCGCTTGTGCCGCCTCTAGTCGCGCGATCTCCGCGTTAAACTGGGTCACAGCTTCTGAATAATCCAGGTCCTTCTCACTAGAGAGTAATTGTTCTAATCGCAGCCGACCATCTAGATTAATATCTAGCTGCATGTCGCTGTTTCGAATTTCACTACCTACCTTGCCGATTGCCTTAGCGATCCCATTGTGAAGGCCGCCAATTTCAGACACCGCTCTCTCAACCGACTGAATATCATTACTAACTAAGGCTTTACTAAAATCTTCGAGTACGGCAAAAAAACCGATGTTTTCGATCGCTGCCCTTTGAGTCTTAAAATAACCTATATCGGTATTCCCCGATTGCGTGATCGTGTAATCTCGAGGTGAACTCGTGGACAGCGAGCCCATGATTCTAGTGGAGTCATTACCGCCGCTAGCCCCTAAACTGATCGGATTACCCGCCGTGGTCAGGCCATCATGCTTCAAAGACTGAACGGCAATACTTTTACCGCTCGCCGTATTTTCGATCGTAAAGTCATCACCATCCGCGTCGCTTAACAATATCTTGCCTTGTAAACCTAACTTGGCAGTAACACCCGTACTTTCCGAAATCAGATTAATCTTTGCGACCGCATCATTGATATTGGTAGCGCTCAAGACAAAGCTTTCGGTCTGTACGCCATTGATGCTCAGTGAATAATTCTCATCCGTTTTGTTGATCGAATAGAGCTGCCCATACGTCTTTGCCGTCGCTGTTAGTAAAGGTTCATCCGTTCCAGCCGTGCCGATCTGTATTTTTCCAGTCGAATTGCCATCAGAACTAACCGAGGTAATCGTCTTGAAGAACTGACTACCCGAAACGGTCTTTTCGTTACCACCAGCAATGACTTCAGTCATCGGATTACCATTTTCATCAGTTCCGGTAATCGTGAAATTTAGCAGGCTCTCATCGGCTGCAGAGGTGATCGTAATCGGCTGCGCGGTGGACAAATCGACAACACCCGAAGCCGCCAGAAGCCCATCAATCGCTAGCGCGCCAGTAGCGTTCACTGCGTAGCTGCCAATACCGTCGACCCCACCGCCGGCGTAAATCGCATTGATCTTGGCCGCGACTTCTTTGGCACTATCATTATCTGAGACCTGAATGGTTTTCACCGTTGAATCCATGGCAACAATCACATTCTCAGAATTTGTCGTCGTATTAAGCTGGCCTGCCGGGCCTAATTCAACTTTACCGGTAACCGCGGCGCTGGCTGTAACCGAGGTTATCGTCTTAAAGGACTTCACTCCTGTAACGGTCGTATCATTACCGCCCGCAATAACTTCGTTCATGGCATGTCCATTTGCGCCAACTCCAACCACCGTGAAATTAACGGCTGTTTCGTTGGCGACCGAAGAAATACTTACCTTCCTGGCAGCTGGAAAAGTGACACTACCCCCATTGGCTAGAGAGCCATCAATCGTAAGCAAGCCCGTATTGGATGGCTGATAGGTTCCAATACCACCAGGCAAAGCAACATCCGCCGCCGCCGCGAGCGCCTGACGGGTGGTCCCCGTCACGAGGTACTCCGTGGATCGAGGTGTTGCAGAAAATATCTCTAATCCATTTCGATTCTTTGTTAACTCTCGGGTGTCGCTGACATAAACTGTGTTCTGCCGAGTATCGCCAACATAAGTGACGGTCGAGTCTACATTCTTTAAGAATGCCGTCGATTCAGTTCTTCCTCCCGCGAAGATGGAGTTGCCTTCCACATCTTTTGTATTGGCAATAGAGATTAATTCGTCTCGTAAACTTGCCACTTCCGTCGCAAGTATGTCTCTGTCCATCGCGGAAAGCGTATTATTGGAGCCCTGAATAGCCAGTTCTTTCATTCTTACCAGTATATCCGCACCGCTGGTTAACACGCTCTCTTCTAACTTATAGCGATCCGTCAACACGTTGAGCGTGTTTTCGTAACCTTTGCTCTTGTTAATGTAGCGCTCCAAGGTGTCTACGGCATTGAGCTTAGTCGTATCATCGCTCGCCCGAATCAGGCTCTTACCCGTGGCTAATTTCTCTCGCGTATTCGAGAGCTGGCTTTGGTTATCCTGAATGTCACGAACGGATCGATTAAATAACTGGCTTGTAGAGATTTTCATTTTCTATTCCTAAAGCCTCAAAATTGAGTCGAACAACTGATTGGCCGTTTGTATCAACCGCGCAGAGGCTTGGTAGGCCTGCTGAAATCGAATTAAATTGGCGGCCTCTTCATCTAAATTAACACCTGATTTTGAATCTCTTGATTCCACCGCCTGGTCATAGACAACTTGTAACGCTTGCTGGGCGATCTTTCCTTGTCTCGAAGTATTACCGGCATCGTTTAACAAGCCCAGGTAGCCTTCGTGTAGTGTCTGGTTATCCCCAATAATCTTGGCGGCTTCAATATCGACCAATCTCACTACGTTATCGTTACTGCCAAAGCCCTCAGCGTTATTGTCGACAATGAATTTATCCCCCACCGCAGGTTCACCCATCAAGGTAATCTCAACATTTTGGTACCTAATAGGATCGCCAGCCGTATGAACACGTTCGGCTAAAACGGTTCCTGTTGAGGAATCGGTGATGCTATAGCGGTTGACATCGGTAAACTCGATATCCAGTTGGGACTCTCTAAGATAGAGCGCATTGGCCTCTTTACTCACGTAAGACGCTGCGATACCCGCAGTGTCGGCGGTACTGCCTGTCGCAAAGACCACCAACTCTTCATCGAGTGTGTCCGGCAGAAAGACGCCTGTCCTCATACCGATCTTAGCCAGGTCAGTCGAAGAGCCGGTCGCGGTGAGGATCAGTGCCAGGGACTTTTCAGACACATCACGTACACCGGTCACCTCGGTAGTAGCACTACCTCCACTAATCTTGGTTCCGTTGGCTTTATAGACTTCGAAATCACCAAAATTCTTTGGTCCTGTAAATTTAAGTTCATCGTCGTGGTCTGTGCCGCCGTCGACTTCTACCACCGTGAAATCACCACTCTGGGTAACCGTTCGAATTTGATTTTGAAAATCCAGAGCCGTGGCCGCTGCTGTCGTAAATTCGACCTTCGTGCCATCAGACTTCAATAAATAATAACCGCCGGCCGCGTAAGTGCTCGCAACGCCCGTACTAACCTTGACGGCCGAAGTGCCTCGATCCGACTCGATGACAATGCTTGATTGATAGTCACCCGTTATACCCGTCAAAACCCCGGGGGTGCCACCAAAGGCTATTTTGTCCGATTCGTTACCTGGCGTATTGCTCAGGATTATTGAGCCATCAAAGTCGATCCTCGCTTCCACCTTGGTGGTTCCCGCTTGAGCATTAATCGAAGTAACCAGCTCATTGACCGATGCGATCGCTGTTGCGTTGTGCACAGTCGTACCGTTCAAACTCAACAAGCCAGTCGAGGCCGATAGGCTCGACGGTAATATACGAATTTCATTAGTCGCGCGAGCGCTATAGGTCAGTGCATTAGCAGACTTGTGATTGTTCAGCCAGGTCAGAACCTTGGCCGCATCAAGCGTTGCCCCGGAGGCTAGCTCAAGTGCGCCCATCTCAACCCCGCCCAACTTGACTGCTCCCTGAGCAATCACCGTCATAGTGGCACCGGTT
>PVBE012136181.1_pt1 | contig 11933 bp, 12 predicted proteins | sample 1631181 | NCBI WGS metagenome assembly PVBE01 (sample SAMN08397723, study PRJNA350692) | Marine metagenome, whole genome shotgun sequencing project. | isolation source: water | place: Pacific Ocean | collected 2012-04 | reverse complement strand
TGTTCTCGTGACCCGTGTGCTCGACGTGAAGCCTCAGCCCGGCGGTCGTTGGTTCGTGGTCGTCGACGCCGGTATGACCGAGCTCATGCGTCCGGCGCTCTACGGGGCGTTTCATCGCATCGAGGCCTTCGCGTGCGCGCCGGGTCCATCGGCGCCATGCGACGTCGTGGGGCCGCTCTGCGAAACCAGCGACGTCGTCGGGGTCGATCGGATGATGCCCGTGCCGTGTGTGGGGGACCTGTTGGCCGTCCTGGACGTCGGGGCCTACGGGGCGGTCATGTCCTCGAATTACAATCGGCGGCCCATGGCGCCAGAGGTGCTGGTGGACGGCGACGCGTGGCGCGTTGTCCGGCGCCGCCAGACGGTCGACGACTTGCTCGCGCTCGAGGAGTGAGTATGGATGGAGTGCTGATCGCGTTCGAGGGTCTCGACCAGAGCGGGAAGGAAACACAGGCGCAACGCCTGCGCGACCACGTGCGCGAGGCCGGCCGCAAGTCCCGCCTCGTCTCCTTCCCGGATTACGGCACGCCGATCGGCGAGGAGCTGGCTCGGGCGCTGCAAGGAGAGCGGGAGTATGGGCCAGAGGTCATGCAGCTGCTCTATGTCGCCAACCGATACGAGCGCAAGGACGATCTGCGGCGATGGCTCGAGGGGGGGCTCGTGCTCGTGTGTGACCGCTACGTGGCTTCCAGCGTCGCGTACGGTGAGGGGCATGGCCTCGAACCCGCCTGGCTGGTCGACATCCAGCGTTTCCTGCCCCAGCCGACCCTGACGATCGTGCTCGATGTCGCGCCCGAGACCGCCATGCAGCGCAAGGCCGCCGACCGGGATCGGTTCGAGCGCGATCTGGCCTTGCTCGGTCGCGTCCGCAACAGCTACCACCGCCAAGCCGCGCAGGCTGACTGGTTCCTGGTCGATGGCGAGCGGTCCAGAGACGAGGTGGCGAACGACGTGGCTACGCTCGTCGCGACACGACTCGGGCGGCCGTGAGCGCCCGGACCTCCCCCACGCCCGATCGCTTCAGCACGCGCGCGCAGGCCTGGAGCGTGGCACCGGTCGTGCTGACGTCATCGACCAGGACGACGCGGCATCCCGCCAGGCTCCCCGGGTCCCGCCCGCGACGCCCACCGTTTCCCAGGAGGCGAGCCGACCAACGACGCCGAGGCACCATCGCGAAAGCGTCGCGCACGTTGCGATGTCGCTGGGCCGCCGGGAGACGGGTCTGAGACGGCGTGTTCCTCACGCGGCTCAGCGCATGGACTACGGGGAGGCCGAGCTGCGCGGCCAGGAGCGCTGCTTGATCGAAGCCGCGGCTGTACCGACGCCGCGGATGGAGCGGGACCGGTACTACGCAGTCGGCGCCCGCCAAGAGGTCCGCTCCGTGCCGTCGCATCCGCTGCCCGAGTTCCCACGCGAGCGATCGCCGCCCCTCGTACTTGAAGAGGTGGATGACGCGCTGGAGCTGACCTCGATACTCGCCAACCGCCCGGCCGTGATCGATGGCACCGGACGTGCGCCGGCAGCGGGCGCACCGGGCGTGCGTGTGGTCAGAGATGCGCCACGACGCGAGAGGATCGCCGCAGGTGTCGCAGACCGGCGGCGTGATCACCGCGATGGCTGACCAGCAGGCTGGACACAGGGCGCCCGTGGTTGGGCGTGCGAGCACGCGCTCACAGTCCGCGCACCGCGGCGCGAGTACCACGCTCAGGATCGCGTCCGCGACGAATGTCAGGTGGGATCGCATTCGCGGTGCCGTGGGGTGCCCTCGGGGACGAGGGGGTCGGAGCGCCGTCGGGGTCGGCGGTCCGTTATGCCGACCCGGTCTTGGCGTCGGGCTCGGGAAGCCGGACCGGTCGCGCACTTCCCCAGAGCCGCTCGAGGCCGTAGAAGACCCTGGTCTCCCGCGTGAAGACGTGGACCACGAGATTGAAGCAGTCTAGGAGGATCCACTCCGCGTGCCCTCGCCCCTCGACGTGCCTGGGCTTCACGCCGGCGTGCGCCAGCGCCTCCTCGACCGCCTCGGCGACCGCCTTGACCTGGCGAGTGCTGCGCCCGGAACAGATCACGAAGTAGTCCGTGAACGCCACCGACTGCCGCAGATCCAGAACGACGACATCCTGCGCGTTCTTTGCCCATGCCGCCTCCACGGCCAGGCGCACGTCGTCGGGCAGTTGCTCCAAGTTCGACTCCCTCTGCAGGGCGTTCTCCGGCTCGTCCATCAAGACCGTCCACGGCCAGCGGCATCTGGTTCGTAGAGCCTGTGCCGACGGATGTAGGTGTCGACCTCTGCCGGCACGAGCTCATCGATAGGGTCGCCGCCGGCCAGCCGCCGCCGAATCTGCGTCGAAGAGACATCGCTCGTGCGCTCTGCGATGACATGAATGGCAGGCGGACCCGGCGGTGGCGGGGGCTGTACGAGAGGGCCTGCCTTCCTGATCCAATGCATCCTGCCTGCCAGATCCGGTAGTCGCCCTGCGAGGTCGCCCAGCGCGTGTCCTGGCCTCGCGACGACCGCGAAGTGGCACTGGTCCAAGATCGCGGGATAGTTCCGCCACGTGGCGATTTCTGCGAAGGCGTCACCGCCAGCGATGAAGAACAGGTTGCGGCGATCGCGCCCAGACTCGAGAACGCGATCGATCGTTTGGGACGTATAGGAGGGGCCCGGCGATTCGAGCTCGAGGTCGGATGCGCAGAGGTAGTCGCGGGTGAGCGCGGCGAGAGCCACCATGGCGAAGCGATGGTAGGCCGATGCCTTCGGCCCGGACTCCCGGTGGGGCGGCAGGCGACTGGGAACGAGCAAGATCTCGTCGAGCCGCAGGACGCCGCGGGCGACGTCGGCGACGTCCAGGTGGCCCCGATGAATAGGATCGAACGTGCCCCCCAGCAGGCCGGTACGGCGGTGGGTCGTCATCCGGTGAGGCTCGGGGCGGGCTCCGGGTGTTCGTGCGGCACCGACGCGACGATGCGCCAGATGGCCTCGAGCAGGCGATCGACGCCGGCACCGGTCACCGCCGAGATCGGAAACACCGGAATCGACATCTCATCCAGATGCCGCGTCAGGCGGCTCAGCCGCTTGGGGTCGTCGAGCGCATCCACCTTGTTCGCTGCGGCCAGGCGCGGCTTGTCCGCGAGGACCGCCTGGTGCGCTTCGGTGGGGTCGTCGCCGGCGTAGAGGTCGAGTTCGGCCCGAATAGTCTCGAAGTCGTCGATGGGGTCCCGTCCCGACGCCGATGACACGTCGATGACGTGCACCAGCACGCGCGTGCGCTCGAGATGGCCCAGGAAACGGTCGCCCAAGCCGTGCCCCGTGTGGGCCCCCCGGATCAAGCCCGGCACGTCCGCCACGACGAAGCTCCGGTCGTTGGACAGCGCGACCACGCCGAGGTTGGGCGTCAGGGTCGTGAAGGGGTAGTCGGCGATCTTCGGCCGGGCCGCGGAGACACGCGCGATCAACGTGGACTTGCCGGCGTTGGGGAACCCCACCAGCCCGACGTCGGCCAGGAGCTTCAGGCGCAGGTGTAACGAGGCACCCTCTCCGGGCTCACCGGGCTCGGTTCGGCGCGGGGCCCGGTTGGTGGATGTGGCAAAGCGTGCGTTGCCGCGTCCGCCGCGTCCGCCGTGTGCAGCGCAAACGCGCTGGCCGGCTTTCGCCAGGTCTGCGAGCGAGGCCGATCCGTCCTCGGTTTGTCGGTAGACCACCGTGCCGATCGGCACCTCGATCTCCAGCGACTTACCGGTGCGTCCGGTGCGGGTCGCTCCCTGTCCGTGCGCGCCACGGGGCGCACGGAAGAGCGGATGGAAGCGAAAGCCGACCAAGGTGTTGAGATGGGGGCTGGCGACGAGGAAGACGGATCCGCCCGCCCCGCCGTCACCACCGTCCGGTCCGCCCCGCGGGACGTGCTTCTCGCGCCGAAAGCTGAGGCATCCCCGCCCGCCGTCGCCGGCCTTCACTTCGACGTTGGCTTCGTCGACAAACATCTCGGGGCCAGGGCGCTAGCGGGGGTGAACGAGTGGGTCCTCCCGGGCTGGAAGGCGACGGTCGAGCGTGGTAGACGATCGAACGGCGGCCGGCCGGAAGGCGTGAGGGACCCGCCGCGTGAGAGGAGAACGAGAATCGGTCAATCCTCGATCGGGAGCACGCTGATGGAGCGCCCGCGCCGGCCGTGGTCTTCGAATCGGACGCGTCCGCCGATCTTGGCGAAGAGGGTGTCGTCCTTGCCCAGGCCGACGTTCAGCCCAGGTCGAAAGCGCCGGCCTCGCTGGCGCACCAGGATGGAGCCCCCGGTGACCAGATTGCCATCATGCCGTTTGACACCCAGTCTCTGCGACTGGCTGTCGCGGCCATTGCGTGAGCTGCCCTGTCCCTTCTTGTGTGCCATGGCTCGTGGCCCTCAGACGACGATCTCCTTGACCCGAACCTGCGTGAAGGTCGAGCGGTGGCCCTTGGTCCGTCGCATGCCCTTACGGCGCTTCTTCTTGAACACGCGGATCTTCGGGCCGCGGGCCTCACCCGCGAGAACGCCGACCACCCGCGCGTTCGGGACGAACGGCGCACCGGCGACGACATCGCCGTCATCCGTCTCGACCAGCAAGACCTGGTCGAAGACCACTTCGTCGCCGGGCTCGCCGGAGCGGCGGTCCATGGTCACGAGCGCGTCTGGTTCGACCTTCAGCTGATGGCCGCCGGCCTGGATGATTGCGTACACGGACATGTCTCCTGGGCCTCGATCCTGCAAGCCCCAAACTCTAGAGCGTAGCACCAAACGGGTGAATCTGGGAAGCCCCGCGCGTGATCCCCTCGAAGCCGCCTTCGGGCGTCGCCCCGTCGGTCACTTCAGCAGCACCCGCACGCCGCGCACCGTTTGGGTGCTCAGGGTGGACAGGAAGCTCGGCAGCAGACGGTCGATCAGCTCGAAGTAGGAGGAGAGCGCAGGGGTGTTCTGCGTGATGTTGTAGAGGATCTCCTCGCGAAACGATTCGGAGTACAGCGTCGCGCCCGTCCGCCCATCGATGAAGATGAACTTGGGCCGGAGGATGAATCCTTTTCGCTCTTGGTAGGTCCGGACCGGGACCACCTGTCGTCGGCCCAGAGAATCGTAGATTTCGCGCTCTCGCGTAACGAACCCGGACCGCGTGTGCGGCGTGAACAGCACGGTGCCCGTCACGATCAAGGGGTTCTGGTACTCCTCCCCGAGCTGCCTCCAGTAGCTGGTATTCGCGAAGATGGACTCGTAGAGCTCCAGGTCCCGCTCGTTCTCGATCTCCTCGGGCAGCGTCTGGGCTTCCGGGACGCGGTCCTGGTCGCCGGCGATCTCGATGAGCTGAAGCACATCGGCGTCGAGCACTTCGAGATCCGACTGGTTGCGGAGCTGACTGCGCAGCAGGCGGACGGTTTCGAGGTTGGCGTCCACCTCTTCCGATCCACCGGTGACGAAGCCTGCCACGAGCACCCGCGAGAAGGCTGACACGTCGAGCTTGGGCTCGAGTGGTGTCTCGATCGGCACCTCGAAATAGGACGTGCAGCCCAGCACGGCGCCCACGACGACGAGGCTAGCGGCGGCCCTGGCGGTTGGTCCGGTCATTGATCTCTTTGAACAGATCGAAGTTCTGCTCGATCATGATGTTTTCGGGTTCGAGCTCGACGGCCCGCTCGTAGGCCTTGCGCGCCTCGTCGAACTCCCCGCGTTGCTCGTAGGCGACGGCCAGGTTGTTGTAGGCGCTCGCGTAGGTCGGATCAATCTCGATGGCCCGTTCCCAGCGGTAGATCGCTTCGTTCCAGAGGCCGCGTTGCGCGACCTTGATGCCGAAGTCCACTTGCTGCTGGGCGTCGGAGCGAGCATCCGCCAGCATGGTCGGCCCGCTCAGCACGACGAGCAGGGCCGTCAGGAGCCGCAGGCCTCGTATCATGGTTTCCGTATTCAGTCACCCACTATAGCCACTCGCGCGCGGGCTGCGCAAGGGCTTTCCAAGCTAGTACGCAAGGTCCGGACCACCAACGCTATCGGGTGACCCCAGGGGCTTCCGCGGCAGGTTCGACGCTGGAAAAGGGATTCCCTCTTCGTAGGACGCTTCCTGCGTCTCTTCCGTTGCCGACCCGGCGAGGCCGTCCTATAATGAGGTCGACAAGGGGTCGGGTGAGGTCAGGGGGCGGCAAGTGCCCTCGCCGAGCCCGGCCCTTTCTCGTGTCGTCAGGCCGTTTGGCCGGGCGACACGAGAGGGGACGGACCGCGAGGGTCTACCGGGGGACCATGGACCTTGAGACCACCGCGGCGGTCTCCGTCCTGGCGAGTGTGTCCAGGCGATGGTTACGGGCCTGGCACGAGGACGTCACCCAGACCGTATCCTGCGGCGCGCCTCGCGCCTGGGCTCGGGACGTGCGGCTTGACCCCGCGGCTCACGCAGCCGCGTGGGCTCGCGCATGCGCGGCTGCCAACCAAGCTCTGGATCGAGCCCGTGCCCTTGGAGTCCAAGTCATTCCGTGGGGCGACGTCAGGTATCCCGCGCCGCTCGCCACCGTGGTCGATCCGCCGCCGGTCCTCTGGGGCGTCGGCTCGATGGCGGCGCTGGAGTCGCCTGCGGTAGCCATCGTCGGCTCTCGCTCGGCGTCGGCCTATGCCCTGGAAGTGGCCGATCGTTTGGGGTGCGAGCTGGGCGAGCGGGGCGTGGTCGTGGTCAGTGGCCTCGCGCGGGGTGTCGACTCGGCGGCGCACCGTGGCGCCCTCCGGGCCGGCGGCCTGACCGTCGCGGTGCTGGGCTCCGGCGTGGACGTGGTCTACCCGCCCGAACACCGATCCCTGGGGCAGATGATCGGTCGGCAGGGGATGCTCCTCAGCGAGCTACCACCGGGTGTCCCGCCACGTCGACAGCATTTTCCGGCCCGCAACCGGATCATCAGTGGCCTGGCCGAGGCCGTCGTCATCGTCGAGGCCTCCGAGCGCAGCGGCTCCCTCATCACGGCGCGCTGTGGTCTCGATCAGGGCCGAGAGGTCATGGCTGTCCCAGGGAACGTGCTCAGCGGCCGGAACCGAGGCTCGCACGCCTTGTTGAAGGATGGGGCAAAGGTCGTCGAAGGTGTTGACGATATTCTGGAAGAGATCCGCGGCCTGCAGGTTCCAGGGGGCCGGAGAGCCGGCGCGACCCAGCCCGAGGACGGTGACCCCGTCCTGCGGGCTCTGACGCCGGGCGAACCGCGGACCTTGGACGAGCTGGTCCTCGAAACAAGGGTCGAAAGCCCTAAACTTCTGCCGCGGCTACTGGCGCTCGAGCTCGAAGGTCGCCTGAGTCGATTGGCTGGGGGGCGTTTCGTGCGCCGGTCCTGAAAGATGGTAACGTAGATCCGGGCCCCGACAGTGGGCCCCTATCTGGAACTGACCGATATGGCAAAGTCACTCGTGGTGGTCGAGTCGCCGGCCAAGGCCAAGACCATCAACAAGTATCTCGGCAAGGATTACAGGGTCGTGGCCTCGATGGGCCACATCCGCGACCTGCCCAAGAGCAAGCTGGGGGTGGACATAGACGAGGGGTTCGCCGCGGTCTACGAGCCCATTCCGGCTCGCGAGAAGGTCATCAAGCAGCTGCGCGACGCCGCCAAGGGTGCCAGCGACATCTACGTGGCGACCGACCCGGACCGGGAAGGTGAGGCGATCGGCTGGGATATCGCGAATGAGCTCCGGGACAAGCGTCGCAAGATCCACCGCTTGATGTTCAACGAGATCACTCGCAAGGGGGTGCTCGCCGCGCTGGAGCAGCCCGGCGCGATCGACGAGCGCATGGTTCAGGCGCAGCGTGCGCGCCGCGTGTTGGACCGCCTGGTGGGGTACAAGATCAGCCCGTTGCTCTGGGACAAGGTCCGCCGGGGCCTGAGCGCCGGCCGCGTGCAATCCGTCGCCCTGAAGCTGGTGTGCGCCCGCGAACAGGAGATCGAGCGGTTCGTCTCCGAAGAGTACTGGCCGTTCTTCGTCCGTTTGGCGGCTGAGGTTCTCCCGGAGTTCGAGGCGAAGCTGGTCAAGAAGGGCCGAGATGCGCTGCGCATCACCAGCGAAGGCGAAGCCACGGCCATCCGGAACGAGCTCGAGACACTCCCGTTTGTGGTGCGCTCGGTCACGACCAAGGAGCGCAAGAAGCATCCCGTTCCGCCGTTCATCACCAGCAAGTTGCAGCAGGCCTCCCGGTTTCCGGTCAAGAAGACCATGATGGTGGCCCAGCAGCTGTACGAGGGGATCGACCTGCCGGGCGAGGGGGGGGTCGGCCTCATCACCTACATGCGGACGGATTCGGTTCGCGTGTCCGAGGTGGCGATCGAGGAGGCTCGCGGCTACATCCGCGAGCGTTTCGGCGAGGAGTTCGTTCCCAAGAAGCCCAATCGCTACCGGTCGAAGCGCGGAGCCCAGGACGCCCACGAGGCAATTCGACCGACCTCGATGCAGTTCACGCCAGAGCGGGTGAAGGATCACCTGACACGCGACCAGTACGCGCTGTATCGGCTGATCTGGAACCGGTTCGTGGCGTCGCAGATGCCGCCGTCGTCGTTCGACGAGACGACGGTCGACGTGGCCGCGGGGGACTACGTGTTTCGGGCCAAGGGTTCTGTGCCCAAGTTCAGCGGCTGGTTGGCGGTGTACGGCGCGATGTCCAACGAGGACGAGTCCGGTGGCTCCGCCGACGGTGGCTCCGCTGGCTCCGAGTCGACGGGCGTCGCCGGGGGAGCCGAGGCCGAGGACGAAGGCGCCACCGCAGTGTTGCCCCCGTTGTCGGAAGGCCAGGGGCTCGAGGTCCTGGCACTGCGGCCCGAACAGAAGTTCACGCAGCCGCCGGCGCGCTACAGCGAGGCCACGCTGGTCAAGGAGCTCGAGGAGAACGGGATCGGGCGCCCGAGCACCTACGCCTCCATTCTGGGGACCCTGCAGGATCGGGAGTACGTGCGCAAGCTCGAGGGGCGGTTCAAGCCCAGCCGGTTGGGTGTGATGGTGAACGACCTGCTGCTCGGGAGCTTCGACGACATCCTGGACGTGGAGTACACGGCCAAGATGGAGGAGCAGCTGGACGAGATCGAGGCGGGCAAGGCCGACTACGAGGGGCTGCTCGCCAGCTTCTACGAGAAGTTCAAGGCGGATCTGGGGCGGGCCCAGACCGAGATGCCCAACATCAAGGAGGGACAGCCCACCGACGAGATTTGCGACAAGTGTGGGGCTCCGATGGTCATCAAGGTCGGGCAGTTCGGTCCATTTCTCGCCTGCAGCGCGTACCCCGAGTGTAAGAACACGCGTGAGCTGGAAGAGAGTGACGCTGGGGCCGAAGAGTTCGACCAGACCTGCGAGAACTGCGGCAAGCCGATGGTCGTCAAGCGCGGCCGCTTCGGGCAGTTCCTGGCGTGCTCCGGCTACCCGGACTGCAAGACGACGCGGAAGCTCATTGCGACCAAGCAGGGGCTGACGGCCGCCAAGCCCGATCAGCCCCTCGACGAGGAGTGTCCACGCTGCGGTTCCAACCTCGTCGTGAAGCACGGTCGATTCGGCGAATTCACGGCCTGCAGCAACTACCCCAGCTGTCGGTTCGTGAAGCTGAAGCCCGTCGGCGTCACGTGTCCCAAGGACGGCGGCGAGATCGTCGAGCGCAAGACGCGCCGCGGCAAGCCCTTCTACGGGTGCAGCAACTATCCGGACTGCGATTTCACCCTCTGGAACCGCCCGCTGGTGGAGCCGTGTCCGCAGTGTGGAGCCCCGTTCCTCGTGGAGAAGGTCACCAAGCGCCACGGGCGTCAGGTGCTGTGCCACGCCGACGCCTGCGATTACGTCCGCAGCGAGGAGCTCGTCACCGCCTAGCAACCGCGCATGATCCAGATCATCGGCGGCGGGCTGGCCGGGAGCGAGGCCGCTTGGCAGGCCGTCGCCCTCGGTGTCCCCGTCACCCTCCACGAGATGCGGCCGGTGCGGTCCACCGCGGTGCACCGCACGGACCGTCTCGCCGAGCTCGTCTGCAGCAACTCGTTCCGCGGCGCCAAGCTGGACAACGCGGTGGGCCTACTCAAGGAGGAGATGCGCAGGCTCGGATCGCTCGTCATGCGGGCCGCTGATAGCGCCCGGGTGCCGGCCGGCGCAGCGCTGGCGGTCGATCGCGAGCGCTTCGCCGAGACCATCACCCGCACGCTGGAGTCGCATCCCCTCGTGACCGTCGTGCGTGACGAGGTCCCTCGCGTCCCCGTGTCCGCCCCGGAACGTGCTGCGGTCATTGTGGCGACGGGCCCCTTGACGTCGGATCGGCTGGCCGCCGATGTCGCGAGCCTGCTGGGGCAGCAGCAGCTGTATTTCTACGACGCGATCAGTCCGATCGTGTTGGCCGAGTCGATTGAACCGACGGTTGCGTTCAGGGCGTCGCGCTGGAACCGACACTCGGCGGACGCCGTCGCGCGTCCGCCGTCCGAGGATGATGACACCGGCGAACCCGAGGGCGACTACCTCAATTGCCCGCTCGATGCCGAGACCTACGGGAAGTTCTACGAGGCGATCGTCGCCGCGGAATCCGCGACGGTGCACGATTTCGATCGAGCGGTGTTCTTCGAAGGGTGTTTGCCCATCGAGGTCATGGCGCACCGCGGGCGCGATACCTTGCGCTTCGGACCGATGAAGCCGGTGGGCTTGACCGATCCACGAACCGGGCGGCGGCCGTTCGCGGTCGTCCAGCTTCGCCAGGACACGCTTGCGGGCGATCACTACAGCCTCGTCGGTTTCCAGACCCAGTTGAAGTGGGGCGCGCAGGCGCGGATCTTCCGGATGATCCCTGGGCTCGAGCGGGCGGAGTTCGTCCGATTCGGGATGGTCCACCGGAACACCTACCTCAGGGCCCCTGCTGTGCTGCGCGACACGTGGCAGTCGAAGGTGCGGGAGGATCTGTTTTTCGCCGGACAAATTTCGGGGGTCGAGGGCTACGTGGAATCCGCTGCCTCGGGGCTACTGGCCGGTGTGAACGCGGCTGGGTTGGCGCTCGGCGTGCCACCGCGCGTGCCCCCGCGAACGACGGCGCTCGGGGCGTTGAGTCACTACGTCTCGCACGCGGATCCACGCCACTACCAGCCGTCGAACATCGCCTTCGGCATCCTGCCGCCGCTCCAGCGGCCCCCGCGGGCCAAGCGGGCCCGGAAGCTGGCCTTGGCCGAGCGGGCCCTAGCCGATCTGGCCGCCTGGGTCCGGGTGCCGTCCGACTTCGTGACGAACCGCGCCCCCGCGTGAGATGGTGACGCAGCCGCGAAGAGCTGGACGCCCGGCGGCGCGGCGACGATCGACGACGTCGCTGTCGGCGCACCTGGACAACTTTCTCGCCTATCTCGAGCTCAACCGCAACGCCTCGCGCCACACGACGCGGGCCTACGCCAGCGATCTCCGGCAGCTCATCGGGTTTCTCGCCGACCACCTCGTGCAATCGGCGGCCACGCTCTCTCCGGCGGCCTTCGACGCGCAGGCCGTGCGTGCCTTCCTCGCGGAGCTGTACCGCCGTGGCAACTCGCGGCGATCGGCCGGCCGCAAGCTGGCCGCCATTCGCGCCTTCGCGCGCTATCTGCGTCGCGAGGGTCTGTTGGACCTCGATCCCGCGGTGCTCGTCGGGAGCCCACGGGCGGAGCAGCGCATCCCGGCACACCTCGACCTCGACGAGATGGTCGCGTTGCTCGAGACACCCGATGCTGGCGACGCGCTGGGTCGCCGTGACCGGGCCATCCTGGAGCTGTTCTACGCGTCGGGCCTCCGTCTCTCGGAGCTCGTCGGGCTCGACCTCGCAGACGTCGACCTGACGGCCCGGATGGTTCGCGTGTTGGGCAAGGGGGGCAAGCAGCGCATCGTGCCGTTCAACCGCGCGGCGGCAGCGGCGATCCAGGCCTACTTGCCGGACCGCCGGCAGCTGCTCGGGCGCGCGGCGCGGGTGGCGACGCGCACGGGCGCGCC
>PVBE010992469.1_pt1 | contig 11933 bp, 9 predicted proteins | sample 1631181 | NCBI WGS metagenome assembly PVBE01 (sample SAMN08397723, study PRJNA350692) | Marine metagenome, whole genome shotgun sequencing project. | isolation source: water | place: Pacific Ocean | collected 2012-04 | reverse complement strand
GCTGTAACCTGGACGCGAGAATTCCCAGTTGAACACATCGAAGCCGCGGAACAGATATCCGCCCAGCCGGTCGTACCGGTTCCGGGAGTTGGTGATCGTCGGATAGGGCTCAAAGGGCTCGCGGCCATAGTTCAGGTACTGCTCGTGAGTACCTAGATTCAGGAACTCCCGATCGCGCATGAAGGTCTGAGCCTCCGCGTCCGCGCACCACAGGGCGGTGCTCACCAGCATCAGTAGCAGGACCCGTCCCGCGTTTCTCATGGCATTCCTCATGACAGAATTCCGACCGAACCGACGATTAATGCGTTCCATTGCTCTCTTCAGCTCTTATGATACGCCAGGCTGAGACGATGGACTCCACCCAGTCCCGTCAACTGCAGGGGGTAAGCATAGGCGTAGTCTATTTGCCAACGGTTCCATGTGTGTCCCATACCCACATCCAGTTCACCCGCCGACCCGCTCGTTAGCGGGTTGTTTACTCCCAGCCGAAAGGTCGAGCCCCCCAGACTGGCGGCGCGCGTCTCGTAACCCAGGCGCATGGTAGTGAAGCCTCCGCTGCGCTCGGCGTCCAGTAGGACCCCCTGGTTTCCCACATCGACGGCTGCCCCGACGGAAAATGCTCTTGGCGTCTCACCGGCCTCGTATCCACCGGCCGAGACGTTTGCTCCGGTGATGTTCCTCACTGCCGCCCCGAGGCGAACGTAAGTATTGTAGTGCAGCCAACCGAGCTCATATGTTGCTCCCACATCGGCGCTCCAACTGCGATGCGATATACCCGACGTGCGCCAACCGCTCGAGCGGATGGTCCCTCCCACCGCTACACGCGGATGCAGGGGCCGTCCGTATCCCATGGCGACGATCTGCTCTTGCCAATCGGAAAAGTCCAGCGTCGACAAGCCCACCTGGGCGCTGCCGCCCCCAAGGGGCACCGCTGCCGACAGAGCATTGAGGCTCAGTGTTCCGTCCAATCCCGGATACAACAGCGCATGCGTTGTTCCAACCTTCAGATCCTGAGCCCGCGCGTTGACCGCCGCGTTGTACCACACAGCGCCAACGTCCGGTGCCACGGCCGTGAAGGCGCCGCCCACGGACGAGGCACGGGCGCTGCCGCCGCTCACTTCAAAGACGGCCGTTACGGGGAGCGCGCAGCCCATGATCAGAAAGCTAGTAAGCCACCGCAAAGGCACCGCGCTTTCTCGCTCCCTCGTCTCCAGCTTGCACCCGGATCTCATATAAGTAGAGCCCAGGATGGACGATCTGCCCGTTGCCGTCTCGCCCATCCCACTCGAAGTGGTAAGCCCGTGCCCGACCCTCCTGAACCAGACGTTTCACGCGGCGCCCGTCGAGTCGGTAGATCTCAACACCCATGCGAGATTCGTCTCGAATATTGGCGACGATGAAGTTGAAGCTCATCAGGCCGTCGCGGAAGGGCGAGAACGGCGAGGGCGCGACATCTACCTTGCCCAACAGATCCGGTGGCAGACCGATGCTGCGCACGGCTACAACCGGTGAGTTCTGCCAATTCGTATACCCGTCCCGCGCCGCCTGCTCGTCGCTGGCAATCTGTGCTTGAATGGGCATGAGGTCGTGAAGGAAGAGACCTTCCCCCTCGACCTCCAGGGTTACGGTTCCGAAACCGATGCGGTCACCCGGCGCGAACTCGATGAGAGTCCGTTCCAGGTCCGGGAAGCACGTCCAACGGTAGCCTCGTTGCAGATCCTCGTCATGCTCCAGTGGCATACCGTCTAGCCGCGCCTCGGTCACGTCGAGACAGATTCCTTCCAGGCGCAGCCTGTCTACCCCGTAGTTGTCGGTCTCCACGTCCATGGTGGCACTCACCGTCACGGTGGTCGGCTCTCCCTTGCGCACCGTATCAGGAGCGCTCACATCCCTGATCTTGCGAGCCACCAACACTGGATCATACTCGATGACGATGTTCTCCAGAGCCGGCGTCTCGTGCGGAACAACAGTCCCCAGAAGTCCCCGGTATTGCAGATACGTCACAGGCTCTGCCCCACCGAAAGTGGAGTCCGCCCCTGTCCCCCCCTCTAGCCAGTCAGACCAGGCCAGGCCAGCATCCGCACCGCGTACCTGCAGTCTCACGTCGGTGCCCTCCGGCATCGTGCCGCCCCACCGCACACGCCCCACATTCACCGGTGAGGGAGCCTCGAACTCACCGACGATCTCGCCGGCCTCGACGAAACCCTCCCCGAAGACCTCCACCTCCCCTAAGCTCACCCAGTTGTTGCGGTCGTGGCTGATGATCGTCAATCTCACGAACCGGGCCCGACGCGCCAGATGGCTCCTGCTGTCATCGACGAAGAGCCAGGTGGAATCTGTCTCCGTGTCGGTCTGCAACGTAAGGTTGTTCCGCTGCTCGGCCAACGGGCGCCAGATTTCGGGGCTCGCCTGCGTCGCGGCCTCAATGCGGTAGCCGCGCACGAAGTACTCGGGGCGCTGCAGGCCTGTCTTACCCAGCAGGATCCGTACTCGAGAAACGAGCCGCTCAAGTCCCAAGTCGACGGTGAACTGCCGACCGACAACCTTGGGGGTGCCCGAGAGCCACTCGGTATCGGTCGTGCCGTCCACCAGGGGCACCGACCGATCGAACTCGTCGGTGGCCCATCGGTTCAGAGCTATATTCCGGTCGGCCGGCAATGATGCCAGAACCACAAGGCTGTCATCGAGCACTCGGACGTCCTGCCTGACAGCCCCGGAGAACCCCTCCGCATCCTCGGCCTTCCACGTCGCGAGCTGTGCCTCGCATGGGATGCTTGTGCTGATCGCTGTAGCCATAGCAGTTGCCAAACGAAGCACCTAAAACAGCGTCTTCTGCAGGAGGTGGGTGACCACGCCGACGGCCATAGCCTCTTCCAACTCCTCCGAGTTAAACACAAGGTTGACACCGAGGTGCAGTTCGTCCTTGGCCACCTCAAGACCAGTCGCTACATCCGTGACAGTCAGCGCGATCTCAACACTATCTGTTTTGCGCGTGAATTGCTTGGAGATCCGACGGCTGCGGATCAGGGCCGTGCCGTTGATCACCAACACCGCCTCTCCGGACTCCGCGCTGACCAACTCGTATGGATTGTCGAATTCCCGAACCTCTTCGAGATCGGATATTTGCTCCCAGTAGAGGAAGATCCGCACACGCTCGCGTCGAATTTCGCGTAGTACCGCGCCCGCCAGGTCCTCGATCCGCGAGGAGCGGGCAATCTCCATGTCACGCGACTCGCCAGCCAATCCGCCGAGCCCCGCCGAACGTGTCGAGGCTTCTCCACTCGGATCGTGCGGCGAACTCACCGACGCCGTGGGATCGACGACGCTGGCCTTGCTCACCACCGGGAAAGCGCCGAGAGCGATCTTGACGCGCGCCGTCGGAGGGTTGACCAAACTGGTCCCTTTGAGAGCGACGTACTTCTGGGTCAGGCAGCCGGTCAGGGCAATCAGTGACAGCACGACCACGGCCCCGCATCGATGACTTGCTCTCATCTACTTCCCACTCACTTCGACTGTGCCCTGGTCCACTTCGAAATCGAAGGCCATGCTGGTGAACTCCAGGGGCTCACCTCGGCCCACTTCAAAGCGATCAAAGGCCAGGATGAAGTCGTTGATTTCCAAGCTGAATGCCTTGGTCTCCGATGGCAGGGGCGGGAAGGTTACGAAGCCTGAGTATTTCCTGCCCTGGCGCACGGGCTTCTCCCTGCCAAACGAGTGACGTCGCCAGATGTCGTCCCGCTGCCGGGTGGCCCGGTAGTGGATGTTACCTGCCCGACTCGCCCACTTGACGTGGCTGTAATCGAAGTACTCGTCCTCGTCGAACCACACCCCCGCCCCTTGGCGGCAGCGGAACTGCTGACCGTTGTCGGCCCGCAGAACCAACTTGGTGGGATCCAGTTCCACCCTCGGACGCGTGCGGTTGATCACGGTGATCTCGAACGTCGTCCACAAGGGGGGCGTGAAGCCCAGGACGGGGTGAGTCCATCCCTTCAGCGTGAACGGGCTGTCCGCCGGGAACTGGCGATCCAGCATCTCATCGTCGTGAAACCGCACCTTGACCTGCACACCTTCACGGCTCCATACGACCGAGCTGTCGAGCGGATCGATGTAGTAGGTGCTTCCCTCGGGAAGCTGGGGCTCCATGCTTACGATGTACTGCAAATTGGGCGCGGCCCTCAGGGAACACCCCACAAGGCCAACCAACAGCCCCATCCACAGCAGATGGGCGATCCGTATTTCAGGTCGTCTCACTGACACTCTCACTCCGCGACATGCGTGCGTCATAGCCCAATCCTAGACGTCATAGCCCAATCCTAGAATGGCACCATGAGTTCGACGAACAGAGTTCCCTGATCGGTGTTGCGGTCCTTCAGACGCTCGTACTCACGCGAGCTGATCTGGTATCCGAGGAAGTAGGACAGCTGACGGCCGAAGTACTCGGAGTCCATGCGAACCATGCCCAGGTAGTCGGTCTGGTCGAAGGTGCCCGTGTTGTCGCTGCGATCCCAGTGCTTGTACGGCAGCAATGGCAGCCCCTGCGCACCGGCCATCAGATGGGTGTTGGCCGTAAGCGAGTAGTACACCTCGATGATGGGAATCAGATCGACGAAGGACCGACTGGGATCCTTGTCGCTGTCTGCACCCTCGTGCAGGAATCGATTCTTGAGTTTGGGATGGATTCTCAGTGCGCCACGTCGCCAGGTGTAGTCCACCTTGGTGACCGTGCCGAAGCGCGTCTGCACCCCATCGGGCTGCACCAAAGAACCGTCCTCCAGCGTGATTTCGGCCTGGCTGTTGCGGAGCAACAGCAGGGAGTTGGACACGTTGACGTGCTCGATTCCCTGGAACCGATGATCGACGAACAACGTGTTCACCCAGCTGTCCCGCATGAGCATGGGATCGGGCGTGGCCGGCCGGAAGCGGCCAGCCACCTCAGGAAAGTTGTCGGGCCAGTTGAGCCAGGGGATGATGTCGTCGTCTTCGGGTGGCACGAAGAAGATGAAGCTGTGGTCGGGGATGTCGTCTTCCACCCGCTTGATGTCAGCGTTGAGCTGGACACGCCCGATACGGTCACTGTGGATGATGTTGGCGTAACGCAGGTAGAAGGCACTGGCCTCGCGTCCCCCAGCGATCTCGTCCACCTTGTATCCGCCGATCGTGATGTGTTCGGCGAACCGGCCCAGCCGGTTTAGGCGCAGGAAAACGTGCTTGCCCTTATGATCGCGGCGGTACGGGTAGTCCGGCAGGTCGTCGTTCTCGCGGAAGTCCGGGATGTCGTTGTTGTTGAAATCGATGCCGTAGACGAACTCGCGCGGGTCCGAGTCGTAGGTCAGGAACGGCTCTTGCCAGTCGAGGATGAAGTTCTCGTTGCGGTCGATGTCGCTGATGCTGTCCGAGTTCTCGTCCAAACCAGGATAGACCTGCGAGCTCGACGAGCCCGGATATTCGTCACCGATGGCGGGGCGCTCGCCGTCGAAGTCGTCCGGCCACTGATCGCCGTCGTCGTTGTCCTCCACCATGGGGAATTCCTGGGTCACCGACAGGGCCCGGGTTCCCCGCTGCTGGTCCAGATGGAATGGCATACCGCCACGCAGGCTGTCGTAACCCCCGCTGTAGTCGGGCTCCAGACGGTAGATCTCACCGCCCACGTTCACCCGGCCCGCGAGCAATACTTTGGAGACCTGTGTCCACCAGGCCCAGGAGGTCTGCGAACTGCGGTCGCCCAGCCCGTTTTCAATGGGATACATGAAGTTCTGCAGATTGTTGGCGATCTCGCCGCTGAACTTCAGGCCCACCAGGTTGGCGTTCCAATCGATGGACGCCAGACTCTGGCCGGTCGGCATACCGTAGTCGAAACCCACCCGTTGGCGGTTCTGGCCTCCGATGCCCTGAGCGGTGGAGCGCGCTACCGTGTAATAGGGCTCCTCGTCGGCGCCCACATGCCACTTGAAAGCCCGCCGCGCCTCCGTTCCCAACGGCGTGGCGGGCCACACCGTTTCGGCGAGCTTGATGTCGCCGGAGACCTGGTCGACGAGGGGGACCATGTGGGTCTGCCGCACACCCAGGCGATAATCACCCTCGACTTCGGCCTCGAAACGGGCGCCGGTGACCGTAACGTCCTCGGGCATGGAAAACTCGTACACCACGGCATCGGTGCCGCTCGCCTCGCGCCCGCCGTCGCTCGTCTGCACGCCACCCGATACCGACAGCCCCTGACTCAGGACGGCATCGAAATTCGTATTGTCGGGGTCGGTGGACAGACGCACCGGCTCACCGCCGCGCATGCCATCAATCTCCAAATAGACCCCGTACGCCCGCGCCGTGGTGGTCGAAATATCTGGCAGGTCGTCGGCGACGAAGACCTTGATGCTCGTCGGCCCCATCATGTCATAGGGTAGGTCGCCGCGCAAAGCGCTACTGCGAGGCGATGAGGGAAACTGCATCAGTTGATTCACAAACGTCGCACCGAGGCTGATGTAGTTACCCTGCCTACGGTGCAGATGCACACCATAGGTCAGGATCGGTGGCTCTTCGCTGAAGCCCCCGGCCCGCAGGTCATCCCCCTCCTGGTAGGCCCAGGTGGAGAACAGCCCCTGCCCGCCACGCCCGCGATTGTAGAACAGGGTAGCCATGTCGCGATTCTTGTAATTCATGTCGAGGCGCACGGCCGGCAGGTGGGACTGCACCATGGTCAACGGCGAGAAACGTGTGCGTATCGAGGTCCCCGCGGTAACCATCCAGCGCAGGTCGTGGTAGGCGCTGTAGGAGGCCCGCAACCGGGCTGGTAGAAGGGGGAGCGGGACGTCCCCCGTGGGGTCGCGGTCCTTATGATCGATAGTGGAAAAACCGGAATTATCGGAACCACTACGCGCCTCTTCGAAAGAGAAAGCGCGCCAGTAGCCGTCGCCCATGTAGTCGCCAGCCCGATCAAAGCGCATTTGGCGAAAGCGAAAAGGACGACCGCCGCGCAACTCCCAGATGGAGGCGGCGCGGAAATAGGGGATGTAACCTTCCTGCGCGTAATTGATGTAGTCGACGGGATCTTCGGCGTTGAGGAAAAGCCGCGTACGGCCTCTATCGTACCGATCCAACGGGGCGCGCAAGAAGGGTGGGCGCTTCTGCCAGTCAGGATCGCGCGGGACCCCGAGCTCGTCGGTGTAGTAGATGTTGGCCCCGGTCGATTCCGGATGGCGCTGGGCCGCCAGCGGATTACCGAGCACCAACAGACAGACTACCGAAAGGATCGGTATCCGCCTCAGCCAGGCCCGTGTCTCACGCTCGTCGAACAGGAATAACATCCCAGATCACCTCGGCGGAGGGCGAAGGTGAGAAAAGAGATCGGCAACGGGCGCGAGGCCCGCTGCCGATCGTTTGGTCTATCTATGGAGCACCAATTTCCTACTGGAAGCTAGTTGAAAGTCGACTTGATACGGCCCCACGAGTCGGCCTCCACCGCTGTTCCACTTGGGCCAGCAGGGTTGTCCGTGTAGATGAAAGTCGTGTAGTTGGCGACTTCGCCACCCCAGCCCCAGCATTGCAGCTGGCCGCCGAAGGCATCGTTGCCGTCAGGATCCAGCAGGATCCACTCGATCCCCATCTGGGTGCCCGCCACCGGCGTGTCGGCCAAGTTGAAGCGCATGAGCGTATCCCACGGCAACTTGCCCTCGATGACGTAATCTGCCTCGCCGCCGAATTCGTCACCGGCGTCGCGGAAGCCGTACTCGAAACCTTCGATCAGGTCGGGATCAATTGTTGCAGCACGGACACCCTCGATCGTGCGCTCCCAGGTGATCGTCACGTCGCTGGAATTCATCGGCGCGGCGATGAAGTTGATAATGTTCAGCGAGACGTAGTTGGGCTCTTCGCCCTCACGCGCATAGGTCAGGTCCACGTACAGCGACATGCTGTCGCGAATCCACCAGTGCTCCGGGGTGGAACCCGGACCGCCGTCGACGTCTCTGATGTTGTCTCGGTTCTCAGAGATGTAGTAGAAGGCATCGTCATCCCACGCTTGCCAGATATTGGCCATGGCGTCGTCATCGGTCCCGGACAGGCTCGCGTCTTCGCCTTCGTTCTCCAGCAGTTGGTTAGCGCTGATTTCGCTCTGCTGTGCCTCGAGGTTGCGCCAGCCGAGTGCCTCGCCGTCGCGGAAGATCTGCGACACGGAGCATTCCAATTCGAGGGCTCCCGCCCACTCTTGGGCTCCACGATCCCCGTCCAGCACCGGCGGCTGGCTGAATTTGGGAACCTCGAACACCAGGGGATTGAGGCCGGCCATTGCCGCGCTCGCCATCAGGAGCGACACGCCGGCGGCGATCAGTAGTACTTTCTTCATGATATCCGCACTCCGTGAGAGAGGAAGAGGTACTCCTAGTCTTAGACACTATCCCAGTTTGACAAGTTTGTCAAGCCAAATCGAAACGGACACACAGGTGCGGAAGTATAGCAACTACATATTGACTGGGCGGCATTGATCTCCCTGGCAGTTGGACACAGTCTCGTGATCGTGCTTGGGGTTTGTGTAGCGCGTTGAAGATTCCTACCTTCCACTCACCTAAGGTCACCCAATCTCACGGTCGTCGAGGAGTGCATGATGGCGTCTCCTTCTTCCTCACGCTTCGTTGCTCCGACCTCCAGCCTTGACCTCGGAACGCTGCTGCTGCGAGCACGTCGCGCGTTCTGGGTCAGCATCGGCGTGGCTGCCGCGCTGCACGTTGCTCTTGTGAGCTTCAATCCCTTCGAAGAGGCGGCGACCAAGGCACCCCGCCCCCTCAGTGCCAAGTTCGTTAAGCGCGAACCTCGTCTCACCAAGCCGCTCGAGCTACGAAAGATCCCCAAACCCCAGCGTCAGATGATACGCCGCCAGGTGCGGATTGTAGAGGCGCGCATGGATCAGGTGAAGGCCACAGCCGCCCTCAACACCGGGACTTTGCTGCGCGGCACGGGCCCTTCGAGGATGGTTCTGTCCGGCCCCGCCACCACGAATCTGCCTCTCGGCCACGGTGGACCCGGCCTTGAGCCGACGCGGGCCGCAATGGACCTTGCCACATCGCGAGCGGCCGATGCCCGCATCGACATGGCGCTGGAGATGCTTGACGTAAACAGCATGGACACCGGTCGCTACCAGGCCATGGTGGTGCAGGACGCGAACAACCGGCAGGCGGTCAAGGGCTTCGTCAAGTTTGCCCACGTGATCGCCGCCAGTTCTATCGAAGTGGGCAGTGTCGGCCATGGCAACCTCAATCTGAGAACCATCGACTTGCTGGTGGACGGTCTCAATGAGTTCACCGGCATCAAGGCCCAATTCGTCGGCAGTATCACCTACGACGACGAGCGCCTCATGGACATGCCTATCATCATCCCCCAGGGCACCCCCAATGAGAGCGAGATGGAGCACCTGGCTCGGTACGTGCTGGCCGGCGGCTTCGTCTTCGGTGGGATCAGCACGGAATACCTGGAAAAATACGGCGGTCTTGTGAACGGCCATGACTTCTGGACCAAGCAGCTGTCAGACAGCCATCCGTTGTTCTCCGCGTTCTTCGATATCAGGGGGGGAGCCACCGTCTCTCCTACGTCACAGTCCAAGAACTATCGTTCTGGTTGGCGGGGTCTCGACGTGACCGGCTACTTCGTGCTGGGCCGGTTGGCCGGTATCGGCGGCATCCCGATCAACAGTCAGACCCGCACCCTGCAAATGGACATCAATGTCATCGTCTACGCGCTGACACAGGAAGGCTCCATGACACAACGCCTCATGCAGATGGTGCACTGAGGCCGCCCGGCCTTTCGGGCTTCTGCTTCTACCCCATGCACTGGGCCATTTCCGTTGGCGCCGCTCTCCTGCTCTCCGGCTGTGCCGAGCGGCAAGCTCAATCGTATGTTCCCTACCTGTCGAGCCCCGACCGTGAAATACGCCAACAGGCCAGTCTGGCTCTGATCGAACTGGGCGACGCTGCCGTGGCCCCCCTCCTCGCAAGACTCGATACGGCTTCCGACAGCTTGGCCTTCATTGGTGCCCAGATCCTGGGTCGCATCGGGAGTTCCCGCGCCATCCTCTGTCTCCGGGACTTGGCACAGCGCGACAACCCCCACGTGCGTCGTGAGGCCGTCGCCGCGCTGGGGCAGACCGGACAGCAGGCGCTGGTTCCCGTCCTTGCAGACTTCCTTGCTGTCGATCACGACACGGCGGTGCGCGGCGCCGCGGCGAGGGCACTCGGCAATCTACGTGCCCCCCTTGCCGTCCCCCCGCTCCTGGCTGCCCTGCGGGATACGGCCGCTCTTGTGCGCCAGAAGAGCCTGGTCTCGCTGCAGCATCTCTGGTCTCCCCGCGTCGAGGCAGCAGTACGGCGCGGCCTGCGGGATCCCGACGAAACCGTGCGCTTCATCGCAGCGCAGATGCTGGGCACCCATCGCGCCAGCGCGTCCCGCCTGGCCCTCGACAACGCACTGTCCGACACCAGCATATGGGTCCGGGTCGAGGCAGCCCGCGCGCTGGGGCAGCTGGGTGACACAGCAGCCGTCGAAGGCCTGGTGAAGCTGCTCAAGCGAGGAGACGGTCCTGACAGCGAGGCGGCAAGAGACGCACTTGGCGTCCTGACCGGCTTGGACTACGTGGTGGTGGATTGACCGGTTTCAGCCCCGGCGCGTCTGACTGCGGTAACCCACCGGCAAACCGCTCGTCCCAGCCACCACGAGGCCTGATGAAAGCACTGTGCGCCACACTCCTGTTGCTTTGCTGGGGACAGCCTGAGACCGTCGAGGCCGAGCCTCGTATCTACCGAATCGGGCTCGTAACCGTCGACGCCGTCGCCAAGGAGCTTCTGCCACCCCATCTGGTCGATATCCATGGCGAGTTTGTGGTTGTCCTGCGCCGGCTCGTTGAAGGTCTCTTCAGAGATCTGGGTCGGTTCGAGACCGCCCCCTGGATGGCCATCCGTGAGGAACGACGGTATGAGTATTCGGGCCCCGGAGACGCCGACTTCGTGGCCCACTTCACCCTCCGCAGCTTCGGCAAGATCTACCGTAACGAGAGCGTCCCTCGGTACGGGAGCCTCCCAAGTGCGACCGGACCATCGTCCAGTCCCTATGAGATTCTCTCACGGCCCATCATCAGCGGGCGACTGGAAGTCGAGTTGGTCGATCTACAGAGGAATCGCATCTTCTGGTCCTCCCTGCGAGACACGACAGCGATCGTGCCTCACGATCCCAGCATCTTCCTCTACAATCCCGGCCGCTATCCGGGCCGGAACCACCCGGCCCTGATCAGTGCTCACCTGGCCGATATCATCCGACTTCAGGCCTTCAATCACTCGCTGCAGGGGGCCATGGCCGGGGCTGACCGGTGGTTTGTGTCCTTGCCCGGCGATGACGTTTCCACTGCCAAGAGCCTGCTGCGCGGGCTCGTCCTCTCGCTGCGCAGCGAGATCGACTGCAATCTGCCCCTGGAAGCCCACATCTCCCAACTGCTGCCTGACGAAGTCGGCAAGGGACAGGTCATGTTGGATGTTGGGGCCCGGCATGGCCTGAGGCCCCATATGAAATTGGATCTGTTTCGCCCCCTGCCCTCTGAGCAGAAGGTGGGCCAGGTGGAGATTGTAGGCGTGGACTCAAGCACAGCCATCGCCCGCGTCTCCAAGATCGACCGCAAACTGCGTCGCCAAGGCGAGGGGCCCGCCCTCGGTGATCGAGCCATTTCCCTCAAACGCCGCCCACCGGAGGAGACACGCCGAAGATGAGGATGCCCTCCTCCGTGATCACGCTCGCTTTCCTGCTGTGTGCTGTGCCGCCGACGGTAGCAGCGGCACAACCCACTGCCGAAGGGACCTCTGGGCCCGCCTTCACCGACCAGGCTATCGCCGCCGGCATCGATTTCCAGCACGTTTTCGGCGATCCGCAGAAGAAATACATCGTCGAGGCCAAGGGTGGGGGCGCCG
>PVBE010563984.1_pt1 | contig 11934 bp, 5 predicted proteins | sample 1631181 | NCBI WGS metagenome assembly PVBE01 (sample SAMN08397723, study PRJNA350692) | Marine metagenome, whole genome shotgun sequencing project. | isolation source: water | place: Pacific Ocean | collected 2012-04 | reverse complement strand
TGACATAGTCGTGCCACCACGCGGTGTCCGTCCGGGCGAAGATCAGGACGCCGACCGTGCGGCCAGCTTTGGCTTCGCGGTAGGCCTCCATCGAGGCGACAAACTTCTTCCGGTCATACTGGTTGGCGGCTCGGAGGAGGGTGTCGTTGGCTCGCTTGCTTGCCGAGGTGACGGCTAGCTGGTTGTCCCGGGTCAGCTTCTCCCACTCCAGTGCGGCTTGCTTGGCGAGGGTGCTTTGCCGCTCCACGCTGCGGCGAGAGAGTTGGGTGAACAGCCGGGTGGCGCGACGGAAGTTCTCCTCGGCCAGCTCGGCCTGCTGTTGCTCGAGCTGGGTGGTGCCGCTCGTCAGTCGCTGGGTCGCCTGCTGGTCCTCCTTCGAGTGAGAGGTCAGGTTCCAGCGCGTCTTCAGCTGCCCCCAGATCCTCTGGGCCTCGGTGGCTTCGTTCTTGGCGACCTTGGCGTTGCTGGTGGCCAGCCTGGACCGTCCGCTGGCCTCCGCGATGGCTTTCTCCCAGCTGGCGATCTTCTCGTGCTCGGGGTGAATTCGCCGTAGCTTGTTGAGTGCGGTGTTGGCGGCGTTCGGCTGATCGGGCAGGGCGCTGGCCAGGTCGCTCTCGACCGCTTCGATTCGCCGGGCCCGTCGATTCTTGACCCGCTGAATCACCCGGTCGAGTACCTGCTGCCGCCCGAGGTGCTGCGCCTGGGGGATAAGCGTCTCCAGCCGGGCCAATGCGTTCGAGAAGAGGTCCTGTTGCATCTGTTCGGCGATCCCGTCCTCCAACTGGGTGAGCTGCTTGTCGAAGAGGGCGATTGCTGCTCCTCGCGCTCCCCGGTCCACCGGTTCGGGGTCCGGCCTGTCCGGCTCGTTGGTCTGTTCGGTCCAGGTGAACCAGCGCTGCCGGACCTCTTCCGGAGTCGCCACGTAGGCTATCGCCAGCATCAGCAGGAGAGCAACGATGCTGAGCAGCGCTATCTGTCCGGGCCGTGACTGTCCGTGTCGCTGGCCCACCGAGCCCAGCAGGTTTTCGAAGGCCTCGCGAGAGCGGGTGTCGATCTTACGGGCCGGGGGGAGGTCGAGCACGGTTTGCACTTCACCCATTCCCAGGACGATCGTCAGGCAGTGATCGATCCCCTGGATGACGTGGTGCAGGTCCGGGGGGCGCTGTGTCGGATCGAAGGACATCATCCGCTCGATCAGGATCGCGAGGACCTCCGGAATTCTCTGGTCACTCAGTTTGCGCAGCGGGGTCGGTGGTTCCTTGCGCGCCAGTTTGGTCATCACCTCGAACAGCGTATGTCCTTGGTAGGGAGACTGCCCGCAGGACAGGAAGTATAGCGTGGCCCCCAACGAGTAGATGTCCGAGAGTGCGGTTACGGTCTTGGATTCTTCGGCCTGTTCCGGGGACATGTAGAACGGGGTGCCCATCACCTGGTTGGTCAGGGTGATGTCCTGGGTGCGTGCGGTGTTCTTGGCGATGCCGAGGTCGCAGATTTTGGCGTGAACCGTACCGTCATCAAGCCGGACACAGATGATGTTGCCTGGCTTGATGTCGCGATGGACGATGTCCTGCTGGTGGAGGCACTGCAACCCCAGCGCCGCTTCCCGAGCCAGGCGTAGCTTGTCCTGGATCGAGAACTGCATCACCGCGGACCGAGGCAGGATGTTCTCGAGCAGCTCCATCGCATAATAGTGCAGGTTGTGTGGGGTATCCTCGCCGCCGCCGAAGACCTGCACGACATTGGGATGGGAGAGGGCCAGCATGCTCTGCCACTCGGCCTCGAACCGGTCTGATTGGCCGGTGTGTGGTTTGAGCACCTTGACCGCTGCGGTGCTGCTTGCCGGGAAGGGGAGCTCGTGCTGCTCGCAGATCTGCCGCAGTTCTTCGGGCGGGCGCTTGCGCCAGCGTTCGTATCGCTTGCGGCGCCTGGCCTCGCGTTCTTCGCGAGTTTCGCCCTCCTGCCGCTCGAGGTGGGCGATCGGAGCGGCGAAGTCGAAACGCGAGAGATCGACCTCTGCGGCATAGACGACAGCCATGCCTCCGGTGCCCATAATTCGGGTAAGAGTGTAGGTGCCGTCCGCAATCGTGACGGGTAGTTGCTGGGTGGTGAACATATCTGCTTGTCGAGACCCCATTGTAGGGCACTGACCCCTCGCTTACGATAGGAACATGATGCCGAACCGCTGTGGAGGATGGGTGGAGTGAGGAGAGGTTTGATCGGGGTATCGTTCGTGCTGCTGGTGGTTGTCCTCGTGGGTTGCAGGTCGGTTCTCACCAACACGCAGATGCGTGAGATGGGGGTCGTCACGGGAGAAGAACAGATCAAGATCACGGGGACCGCCGACGAGGTGACCCGGCTGTCTCTGGTCGGTGACTTCTCCAAGGAAATCCTGGAACTTAAGCTGCAAAAGACCGTGGTCACCCGGGAGTCCTACCAGTCGATTCGGGCTCGGAACCGCCAGACCAAGGTCTCGACTGCCTCGGGCCCTGCCGAGATGAAGAAGGTCAGGCTAGCAGCCGAGATGGGGCTGGAGAAGGAGCCGGGTAACTACTACCTGTCCGAGGTGCAGCATGTGCTGTACGAGGACCCGCAGTTCCGTCTGTTCTTGGGGAGCGCGGCGGAAAACAGCCGACTGGTAGATATCAAGGTTTGGATTCGACGGGACCCCGTCGAGCGTCTGGTCGAGGAGAAGGAGCGCATCCTGAACACGGTCCAGCAGCCAGGCTCCGGAGCGACGCTGACGCTCACGTTGGCCAAGAGCGGAGCTCAGCTCCATGTCACGCTGGACGATCGAGGGCACGCCCGGGTCGATCTTCGTTCGCTGCTCAGCCGGCATGCCGCTGCGCTGAAGGGGGGCTGGGTCCACCCAGCGATTCTGGTCAGTGGTGAGTATGCGGGCCAGAAGCTCGAGCGGACGCTGAATCCCCTGCCCAGCGTCTTGCTGAAGTATCAGAAACAGTCGCAAGCCCAGCCGCTGATTCAATTCTGCGAGAAGATGGCCGGAGAGCTGCTCGAGTCTGTCGGCAAGAAACAGAAGCGGATCGTCGTGTTGGATTTGCCGATGAAGAGCGGTGAGACGCGAAAGCTGGGCGTGGAGGTTGGTCGATGGGTTGGACAGGCGCTGCGCAGTAGCTCCAAGGTGGAGGCTCTTGTCGAGCGGGATGCCGTCAGTGGGGCGCTCAAAGCAGGAGGGTTCGAAGGGGCGGTCGACCGGCAAGGCGCGCGGAGCATTGGCCAGCACCTGCAGGCAACCGCTGTGTTGATCGGCACGATCACGGCCAAGGGCGGCAAGTACGAGGTCCAGATGACTCTCTTTTCCTGTGCCGATGACATCGATATCGTGTCGAAGAAGCTGATTCTGGAGGGTGGGAGTCACGTCGACATGCTGCACAAGCAGGCGCTCAAATGAGCCGGCGGTTACTTGGCCTGGTGCTGGTCTGTCATGTCTTGGCCTGGAGTGCCTCTGCGGACGACCTGAGGCGGCAGGTGGATCAGGTGTTTCGGCAGCCGGCCAACCCGGACGCTCGAAAAGCAGTGGTCAAGCGCATCGAGGCTGTTGGCGGAGAGCGGGCGGCGCGGCTGTTGTTGGGCATTATCCGTCGCTCTGACAGACCGCTGCAGCAGCACTATCTGCAGCGCGAGGCGTTGGGGGCCAAGATCGATGGCGTCTTTGGTCCCGCCATCAAGGCCAGGCGAATGCTCACCGGGTCGGAGGATGCTGGGCTGCAGCAGATCAAGGCGCGCCAGGCGACGCTGGACGGAGCGGTTGCCGCCGAGCTTGCCGGGTTTCGCGCGGCGGGTGCGGCTCTGGCCCGGCTCTCGGACCAGGCGGCGTTGACGGTGCTCCGAAAGGCGACGGGAGATGGGGATTGGTTCGTTCGTCTGGCCGTTGCTCGTGCGCTGCAGGAGAGTCTGGGCGACAAGGATCCGCGGGTCAGGATTGCTGTGGCTCGGACAATGACGCCGCAGCAGGCTGCCGCGAAGGCGACCGGGCTGGGCAAGCTGCTGGGTGACGAGTACTGGGAGGTACGAGCAGCAGTGATCGCCGCCCTCGGCCGTTCGGGCGCATTGTCGGCGATCAGGCTGCTGATCGATCGCCTGTCCCTCGAACAGGGACGTTTGCGCGAGGATATCGATGCGGCCCTGCAGTCGCTGACCGGTTATGGGTTCCACGGCAATCCCAAGCTGTGGGGTGCCTGGTGGGAGGCCAACAAAAAGCAGGTCGCCGCCGGGACGTTTCGCAAGCGCAAGGCCCAGGCGGGCAAGCCCTGGCAAACCCGGTTCAGCTTCTACGGGATCCACAGTCTCTCCAACAGGGTGGTCTTCGTGCTGGATCGATCGAGCAGCATGAAGCAGCAGGCGCAGCACAAACCGCCGGTGTTGAGTGGCCTGGCGAAAGTGTTTCATCCCCAGGGAGACCGCAAGATTGACGTGGCCCGAGCCCAGCTCAAGACCGCGCTGGCCAACCTGCCTCCGGGGGCTCGGTTCAATGTCGTGTTCTACAATCAGGGAGTGCTGCGGTTCTCACCGCGCCTGATCCCGGCAACGCCGGGGAACCTGGCTCGCGTATTCCAGTTCATCGACACCGCGCGGGCTGCTGGGGGGACCAACATCTTCGATGCGATGTTCGCTGCGGGCAATATCCGGGGTGCTCGCGACGCGGGTCTCAAGCTGGCGCTGCCCAACCTGAAGGAAAACCCCGACACGGTCTTCCTCTTGTCGGACGGGTATCCCAACTATGGCCGCCTAAAGCAGATCACCCCGCTGATCGAGGAGCTTCTCTGGCTCAATCGTCAGCGCAGACAGCGGGTCCACACGATCGGAATCGGTGACCACAACAAGATGCTGATGCAACGCCTGGCCCAGGCTACGGGTGGGCGGTACGTGGGGCTGAAATAGCGCCCGAGGGGTGCGGCGATGCCATCCGCGGGTGACGGGTGGCTGGCAGGAGGCCAGCTAGCAACTCCTTGAGGTGACAGGCTCTCAGCGCCCTGGGCTTGACTTCTCGGCCCGGTAAGTGAACAGTATCACGTCTCCAAATTCTCGAACGCTCACCGGAGGTGTGGGATGAGTTTCACGCGGGTATTCGGTCTGCTGGTCTTGTTCAGCTTGTTGTTGCCGGTGGCGCGAGCCGATCCGAAGTACGATAAGCGAGTCAAGGGCGCTCAGAAGATGCCAGGCTTCCTGACGATCCATCGCAACAAGGATGTGATCCACGCCGAGGTCAAACCCGGCGATCTGAACCGCCCTTTTCTGTTGGCGATCAGTATGTCACGCGGGCCGTGGGCCGGGATCCTCTGGAACGAGTTGCTGGTTCGCTGGGAATTGCAGGGTAAGCAGCTGCTGTTGGTCGAGCCAGCGGTGGGTTACAGCGCCAAGAATGGAACCCCGTTGTCTCGCTCGGTCGAGCGAACCTTCACCGAGTCGATTTTGCGGGCGGTGCCAATCGTCGGTCGCGGCCCCAGCGGATCTTATCTGGTCGACCTCTCCTCTATATTCAAATCCGATCTCGCACAGCTCGGCCGCACGTTTGGGAGGCTGAAAGTGCCGCTCAGCCGTTGGGCGACGGCCAAGAGCTTCCCGGAGAACAGTGAACTGGCGGTCGACCTGGCCTACCAGCGTGGTGAGCGCGCTCAGCGCATGCGAGTCCACTACAGCCTGCGTAAGCTGCCCCAGACCGGCTACAAGCCGCGGCTAGCGGACGACCGCGTGGGCTACTTTCTGACCGTCGTACGGGACTACGGGCGGCCGCACAACGACACCTCGGCATTCAGCCGCTACCTGCAGCGCTGGCATCTCGAGAAAGCTGACCCGAAGTTGAAGCTGAGCCCGCCGAAGAAGCCGATTGTCTGGCACATCGAGAAGACCGTTCCTTATCGCTTCCGCCGCTACGTTCGGGAAGGAATCTTGGAGTGGAACAAGGCGTTCGAGAGAATCGGCTTGGTCAATGCGATCGTGGTTCGTCAGCAGATCGCGGGCGGCGATTTTGACGACCTCGACCCCGAGGACGCCCGCTATAACTTCTTTCGCTGGGGAACGGCCAACGTCGGCTATGCCTTTGGCCCCAGCCGCACCAATCCACTGACCGGCGAAATCCTCGACGCCGACATCTACTTCGATGATGGGGTGCTGCGATCGAACCTGACCTACTATCGCAAGATGGACGTCCTGTCTCGCGCTCGCGCGACCGACCCGAAACTGCATGAATTGCTGAAGCGTGACCCACGCTGGCTGAAGCTGCTTGGCGCGAAGACCTCGTCGGCCCGCCCGGCGATCCCGCCGCAGGCGCATCAGGGCCAAGCCTGTATGCACGCCTGGGGCAAAGCGCACCACCTGGCCCTGGCCAGCCTGATATTGTCCAAGGCCTCGGTCGGCAAACTGCCGGAAGGGTTCCTCGGCCAGGCGCTGAAAGAAACAGTGATGCACGAGGTGGGCCACACTCTCGGCTTGCGGCACAACTTCAAGGCCTCCAGTTGGCGGCCGATCGGTGACATGACCGGCAAGCGCGCGACTCGGATCATCAGTGCCTCGGTGATGGATTACAACGGGATCAACTTCCGCCTGAAAAAAGAGGAGGCGGAGAACTACCAGATGTCGACACTCGGCCCCTACGATTACTGGGCCATTCTCTACGGCTACATCCCGGCCACAGGTGCAGCCGAGAAGAAGCTGCTGGCTAGCATCGCTGCTCAGTCGTCCACCAAGGCCTACGCCTACGGCACCGATGAGGATCGGAGCTTTCTGGACCCCGATCCGATGACGACCGCGTGGGACCTGGGAGACGACCACATCCAGCTGGCGCGTCGCACCATGGCGCTGGTCGAGAAGCTCAGCAGCTCGCTGATCGAACGCTCAGTGGCCCAAGGAGCCAGCTATTATCACGCGCGACGAGCCTTCGACACGCTGTTGGTGGAATACAGTTATGTTTGCCGGCTGGTTGCGCGCTACGTCGGGGGAGCCTCGGTCAACCGCAATCACCGGGGAGACCCCAAAGAGGCGCCCCCTGTCGTGCCGATACCTGGTGCTCGTCAGCGGGAGGCGCTGGTCTTTCTGGCCCGCACGGTTTTTTCGGACAAGGCCTTCAGTCTGTCGCCGGGGCTGCTCAACAAGCTGGCCGCCGGTCGCTGGCGCCACAACCGCTCTGACGGCTTTGACGAGCAAATAAACCTCTCCCTGCCGGACCAGATCCGCAGGATGCAGGCGCGCGTCTTGCTGCAGCTGTTCAATCCCGCCGTGCTGAGGCGTGTCGAGAGCGCCCCGCTGCGGTCGAAGGACAAGCCGTTGAGCATGGCGGAGTTGTTCGACACCGTGTCCGGAGCAGTCTGGTCCGAGCTGGACGTGCCAATGGACAAACCACTAGGGGTTTCCCTCGTGCGCCGCAACCTGCAGCGGACCTTCGTCGACCTGCTGACCAACCTGGCGCTCGGTGGTGCGCGGACTGACGCGCAGACCCTGGCCACCAGTTCACTGCGAGCGCTGCGCAAGCGCCTGCGCGGTTCGCGAGTCGGACACAAGCAGATCGACAAGATGACCGCTGCGCACCTGGAAGAGACCGAGGAGCGAATCACCCGAGTGTTGCAGGCCGCATACCAGAGGAGACGCTGATGCTGCTGCGCTGCCTCCTGTTGCTTACGGCATGCTGTCTCGCGGCCGGCGCCGACAAGGGTCCGGACAGCCCGCGAGCGCTCTACGAATTGGCCCGAAAGCGATTTGCGGCCAAGCAGTGGGGTGAGTTCTTCTCCCTCTGGAGCCCGGCCAGCCGTAAGGCGATGGAGGCAGACCGGAAGATCTGGGAAACCCAGTTCGCCAAGCAGCCCGAAGCGACTCGCCGAGCGCAGCTGCGGGCGCTGGGTGTCGGGAGTTTTCTGGATGCCAAGAAGCTGTCGGTCGAGGAGTGGTCTGGGCGGCTGCTCCAGGCCAACGAACGGATCAACGGGGGGCCGTTTGGGGAGACCGCGGGCTATATATCGACCAAGAGTGTCGAGGGAAGGACGCTGCTCTCGATCCGGTACCTGGCCAAGAGCTGGCCGCACAAGCGGACCCACAAGCTCGCGGCAGTCAAGCTGGGGCAGCGCTGGTACTTTCGCTCTGTCAGCGCGGGGCCTGATCTGACAGTCGACACCGTGCGTCGTATGCTGCTGGCGCTCTACGTGGGATTGTTTCCGGAGAAGTTGAAGAAGGACGCCAAGGTGGCAGCCCAGCTGCAGAAGATGCTGGACCAGATGTACAGCCCGACTCTTCGCGAGTCTTTTGCAAACGACCTGCGCCGCTCAGCCGCCGAGCGCGAGAAGCTGCTGGCCAAGACCAATCTGAGCATCGAGAAGCAGGTGGAGGCGGCGCGGGAGCGCGCCCTGGATTTGCCGGTCGCGGTGGTCAAGCTTCTCGATCAGAAGAAAAATCCGAAGGGCTGGAGTTTGTTCAAGGCGTTGGTGCTCAGGCGGCTGATCGGGCAGGTGCTCGAGCCGAAAGAGAAGTAGCGGTCAGCGGCCGTTCGTTTTTTCTGTTTTCCGGCGTGCCCGGAGTTGATACGCGTGCAAGTCCGTCACGCTCGGCTTGCGGTTGAGCGCCACAACCTGCTGCCGCATGTTTCGGGCTGGCTCGAAGACCAGCGGGCGGTTGCCGTACCAGCCGACGAAGATCCCGCGAGGCCACTCGCCGTGGCCGCCAATGCGTGTCGGCTTGTCCCCTCCCGTGGAGAAGCGGTTCTCGACGTTCCAGTAGACGTTTCGTGCGGCGGCGTGGGGGCCTCGCGGGTAGCTGCCGCCGCTGCGAAACGGCGAGAGCGGGCGCTCGTCGTGGACGATCGTGATCCGAGTGTGCAGGTTCTGGAACGACGCGGCGCGATGTGCGTCCATCGCCAGCTGCCGGCCCCAGCCGTGGGAAAAGACGTTGCCGTGGGCCGCCCAGGAGATCGTCGTTCCGTGCCGGTGGGGGGCTTCGATGCGCCAGCGGGTGATCAGGCAGTCTGCCGACCAGGAAATGCTCAGCGGGTGGTGCATCCGCCGTCCGCGGCAGACCACGTCTTGCACGGTGACGTACCGGCAATTGCCGACGAAGATGCCGCTGTCTGCGTTTACCGTCCGGACATCTCGGACCCATCCGTTGACCAGTCCGCTGATCGCGATCCCGTTGTAGCCGAGCTCTTTGAGGTGGCCCGGGTATTTGGTCAGGGGGAACTCGAAGGTCAGGCCCTCGACCCCGACTTCTCGGAGGAGGGGTCGGCGGATCAAGCGGGGGCGCCACTCGGGTCGGACGTCGATCCGCAGTGGCTGGCCGAGTGTCAGCCGGTTGCCCGCGACCTGGCGGACCTGGATCCACTCACGGACGCGGGGAGCGGTCGAGCGCTGTAGCTCCTGGCCCATCGAGCGGCGAGCCACCACGCCCCCATAGAGGTGGTCGAGCAGGGTGTCCATCCCGGTGTCGTTGAACCACTCGAGCAGCAACCACTCGCCCGGGATGATCGGTGAGCTGCTCTTGACCCTGAGAGTAGAGCTGCCGGCTCGCGAGGTTTCGGTCACCGTGGCGACGGTCGAGGCGCGTCCGCCGGCGGGCTTGATCTCGAGCATGCCCCCGCTCCAGCTCCACTGCTTGCTTGGCTGGCGTAGCTGGGCTAGCGGTCTGGGGCAGACCAGGGTGGTCTTGTCCCGACCCGCGCCTTGCAGCACGATGTTTGAGGCGCGGATCTGCAGCACCTGGGTCAGGATGTGACGCCCGGGGGGAATCCGCACGACGTCGCCTGGGCGGGCGCTCTGCAGTGCCTCAGCGATCTTGGAGCCGGTCACGTGGATCGTCGGTTTGTGAGTGGGAATGGGCCGGCCCCCTTGATGATAGCCGGCCCAGGAAAAATCCGGTAGGTTCGCCACCTGCGGTAGCTCTTGCGCCGACACGGCGGGCGCCAGCAGCAGCCAGCAGGCGAGCTGGAGTCGGCAGAAGGCGGCTGGGATCAACCCTCGCTTCTCGGTTTCGCCACGGGTTCCGGCGACGTTCACTTGCCCTTGGCCCCACCGCGTGCGTCGATCCACTTGCGGATGGTCTTGCCGATTTTTGGGGGAGCACAGCGCAGTGCCGCGGCCCACGCCTTGCGCGCGGCGGTCCCTTGTCCTTTCTCCTGTAACACCAGGCCGTAGCCGGCCCACGCCTGCCAGGAGTTCCGGTCCAGCTTCACGGCCTGCTCGAAGTCGGTGATCGCGGCGTCGAGTCGGCCAATCGCTCGGCGTATGGTGCCGCGGTTGATCCGGGCTGGCGCGTTTTTCGGGTTGAGCTTGATCGCCTTGTCGCAATCCGCCAGGGCCCCCACGGTGTTTCCGTTGGCCAGCCGTAGAGCGCAGCGGTTCAGGTAAGCATCCAGCAGGTCGGGGTCAATGCCAATTGCCTGGTCGAAGTCTTCCATGGCGCTTTTCTTCCGGCCTAGCGCCTGCCGCAGGTTTCCTCTGTTGACATAGGCCGGGGCCAGGCGTGGGGCGATCTTGATTGCCTGGTTCAGGTCGCGTAGCGCTCCGTTGTAGTCCCGCTGGTCCTGTCGTACCGAGGCCCGGTTGGTGTAGGCCTCTGCGTAGTTGGCGTTGGCCTCGATCGCGCGGTCGAAATCGGCTCTGGCTGCGTCCAGCCGGCGCATCGCCAGGTACACCGTGCCTCGGTTGTTATAGGCCATCGCATATCCGGGTTCGAGTGAGATCGCCAGGGTTTGGTCGTCCAGCGCGGCTTTCCATTTCCGCAGCTCTTTGTGCGCCACGCCGCGGTTGCAGTAGGCCTTCGGGAATTTGGGAAACAACTCGAGGCAGCGATTGTAGTCCTCGATGGCGCCCTTCAAGTTACCGCTTGCTCGGCGCGCCACGCCTCGATTCAGATAGGTCGTCGCGACCAGCGGGTCGATCGAGATGGCGCGGTCGTAGTCTGCCAGTGCAGCCCTGGTATCACCCAGTTTTCGGCGGATCAGGCCCATGTTGGCCCAGGCCACCCCGAGGTTCTGGTTGATCTTGACCGCGCGCTCGTGGTCTGCCAACGCTTCCTCGTAGCGTCGGAGGTCGTGGTAGGCGCTGCCGCGCAGAAGCAGGAGCCAGGCCGAGTGTGGGCGTTGCTCGACTCCCTTGTCCCATGCGGCTAGCCGCTCGGCAGGTTGCGTTCTTGCACAGCCGAGCAGCATCCAGAAGTCCTCGACCCCGAGCTGGCCGGCGTAGCGCTCGATTCCCGTTTGGCACAGCCGGAGTAGTTCCTGCGTGTTGTTGGAGGCGTAGGCTCGATAGGCCGGGGCCAGATCCCGATCGAGCTGGCTCGTATCACGGCCCAGGTCGCGCGTGACGTACTCCCTGGCCTTGTCGGTCCAGGTGCGGGCGCGCTTCTTGTACTCCGGAGAGCGCTGGGTCAGCAGATCGATCATCGCTCGCTCTAGATAGATACGGCTCAGGTAGTAAGCGATCTGGCCATCCTGCGGCGCCAGCGCCTCGGCTGTCTTGAACGCGGCCTCGGCCTTTCGGGTGCGGCCAATGAAGAACCAGCCCTTTGCAAGAGCTGTCCAGACCTCAGGCCGCCGGGCGCCGGTGGGGTCTTCAGAGAGCTTGTCCAACTCCTCCAGCGTCGACTCGACCTCCTTCAGCTTGCGCAAGATGTCGATCTGGGGTAGGTAGAAATGTGCTCGCGTCTCCTCGATTCGGCGGGACAGCGGGCGAAGCTTCTCGAACAGTCGCAGGTGGCGTTCGCTCTGCTTGTGTGCGGCCTGTTCGCGGTCGAGAGCGCGTTGCCGCTCGCGCAGGGCCAAGCTGCCAAAAGTGGCCAGCAGCGTCAGCAGGACCCCCAGTCCGCCAGCGGTCCACCAGGGGTTGCGGCGGATCGTGCGTGTGAAGAGAGTCAACGCCGAAGGAGGCCGAGCGTGAATCGACTCCCCGGTTTGCCAGCGCCGGAGTTCTTGGGCGAACGCGTGGCCGTCCGGGTATCGTC
>PVBE010065905.1_pt1 | contig 11935 bp, 14 predicted proteins | sample 1631181 | NCBI WGS metagenome assembly PVBE01 (sample SAMN08397723, study PRJNA350692) | Marine metagenome, whole genome shotgun sequencing project. | isolation source: water | place: Pacific Ocean | collected 2012-04 | reverse complement strand
TTTATGACAAAATCACTTCCGCTTGTTGGACCGGCACCAGTTTTCCATCCAGCCTTTATTGCCGTTGCGCCTGCCTGGGAATGCTCAATACCAACGAGGCGAACATAGTTCAAAGGACTTGAGTTTGCCAAATATGCCTGTGATGCGTAAACAGAGTAGGTAGGAGCAACTGTATTCCCATCTCTCCAAACATCGCCGCCTTGTTTGCCAGCGACGGGATTTCCAAATGTTTGTACAAATGAAGAGAACGAATCCACCTGGACCGGTCTCATGGATGGACCCCTTAAGGATCTCCCAATAACCACAGGACCGATCTCATCCGGTAGCTCGGGCAATTGAGAATTATCAATTTCCTTAATGAAGACACCTGGTGATACGAAACGAAACTTTTTAACAGACATTTATTTTTCTCCTTGGAAAATATTGAAATATATTTTATTCTCATATAAATAGTTATTTATTTACATAAAAGCATATTATTGTTGCTTTTATTTTAAATAGTGGTCTTGAGATAAGAGACGAGAATTTTATCCCCGACCTCGGGTGGATCAACAAAAGTAATAGTTGATCCGACGATGGTGTAATCATTTATCGCTGCCTCATCAAGTAGGATACCATTAATGAATACGCTCTCTGTGCCGATCACAATGGTGTTGACAACTGTGAAGACTGTGTTAACTCCATTGATTAATCCAGATGGCTCTTCACGAGTGACCGTCATCAGACTAACAACATTGATAATATCACTTGTGCTTGAACCACTGCCGCCGGGGATTGTAACTGTAATATTATCTCCGACGCCGACAGCAGTTACACCGGCTCCCGTGAAGTTGATGCTCTTGGCTTGATCTGTAAGAGAAGTTCCCTCATCAAGAACTTGCAATTGAGATGCAATAGCTCCCCCGCCTGCTCCTCCACCTGGAGCAGTTGGTGCGGGGAATCCCCCTGGAATGAGAGGAATGCTTCCAACTTGAGGAACAGCGCCGTCAATAGAATCAGCAAATATCTGCCTCTCTCTTGGAATCTTAAGATCAACTGCGTTCTCTCGATATACTCGACGGGGCTGTGTTTCATTTGCCCCAAGAGAAATAAGGTGTCCCAAGACTTTTATTTCTAGTGTTGTTTCGTATTTTCTCTCGTCCTCATCCATAGAGGCTATATTATTATTTTGTGTAAAACCTTCCTGAATAAATGCTTCAAACCTGTGACCCTCGTGGGAGATGAGAAAGTAGTTGATGCCTCCGGTCTTGGTCATAAAGGGCTGAATCATCTCATTCATTTGCTGTTGGAATTCTGACCAAATAGATATTTTGTAGGTTACAGCAACATACACCGGCATCGGAATGGTCACTGTTTCATATACTGTCTTGGGGGTTCTTTTCTTTGAAAGTTTAAAAGTTACTTGCCCTCGGGTCTTTTTTGATACAGCGTTTTCAAAGTTTGCTGTTTTTACCTGATTAATTTTACGCATTATGGTGATAGTTCCACCGCGAGCGTCGTCGACGGGAGGAATGTTTCCCCAAGCAGTTCCCTTAAAAGTTGGATCTTTTGTAACGCCTGTTCTTTCTATTGAGATGATAGGAAGGATAAGGGCACCATCCTTGTCTCGGAACTCTTTTTTCTTTTTAGATAATACGGAACGTTCCGCAGAAGTCCACTTAACAGGTGTCTTCTCCCAACCTCGATTGGTGGTGCAGAAAATGTTCATTTCGCCATCGAGCCACTTGTTCAAAGCGTAATCAATAGTTTCAAGATTAGATTCCTCTGAAACTGGGAGAAACTCTCTTACTTCGGGAGTGTCTGTTGTATTACTTGCCATCGAATAATCCTTCCCTTGCTCTTATGCACTTTGCACTGATTTCAATTTTATGATCTTGTTGTCCAAAGATTTCTCTTGGTTCGTTTAGAGTTACGATCTCATAATATTTTTTTTCATATTGAATAAAGTCTCCCTCGCGAACGTATAAGTCTTGATCCTCGGTCAATCTTCGTTTGTGAAAGTGAACCGTGATAGCGGACTTCTTATCAATCCCATAGTTTGTTGTTTTAGTTGTTTGACCTTCCCAGTCAATCAACACAAAGATAAATACAGGAGGTAGAAATGTCTTCTCTATTGCCTCACCATAAAGTGGGTGGAAGTTGGTATGCTCAATACTGATCGGAATATATAGGACGCGCTGTCCTATGACTCGCTCGATCAACTCGTCATTAACTTGTTTGACTAAATCGCGCTCCTTCTCGCCCAAGAAGAGGGGAGATGGAGGTGCATCTGGTTGTTGCCATTTGTTGTCTGCCACCCACTATCCCTCCTACAATATAAATATGGGCATTGGAATTTGACTTATAATCTCTTTTGTTGCATTCATCAAATCTCTATCTGTCTCCATTAAAGATTTATAAGTTAGTTCATCCAATACAAGTTTTAGTTCGTCTCGCAAGGCATCTTGCTCTGCTTTACCCTGAGAAACTAAATCAGGTCCATTGAGGGAGACATCGTTACCTGGGATGGGAATAGTTGAAAACTTACTTCTAATTAATCCCAACATCTCCTTGCACACTGCTAGAGCAAATCTTCTAATCCACTGCTTTCCAATAGAGTTGATTGAATCATAGGGCAGATTTTGAAATGGAAGGGTGTTAATATTGTTAATACCGCTGATCCCACTATCCACATTTCCTTCTTCCTCCCAAGGAATAATATCTGCTACTGAAAATTCAAACCACATCTTATCTGGTGTGTAGGTTGAGGGTGCTGGAAATAATCGCAACTTATTATTTTTAACCTCGTAGGCAAAATCAGAAGTTCTTGTTTTGATAGAATCTTCATATGCTGCTGCTTGAAGTTTGTTTTGCCACACTGGGACAATCTCAAAAGTGCTGTCATCGGCATACTGACCATAGTTTGCCAAGTTACCAACAACGTTGATGCCTCCATAATAAGCATAGAAGTTCCACATTGCTCGGGGTGTCTTATAAAATACTCTGCGAATCACAATCCTGCTATTGCCCACAGAAGCACTAAAATCTGAACTTGCTGAGATGATTGCCTGTAAATCATAATCTTGAACTAAGTTCGTAGTATTGAAAGAGGCAGAATAAATATCTTCTGTTCCTCCGAAGCCTGCCTCGTGAGAGAACAAGTCTGTAACTTTTCTTGGATATGAGAAAGAAAACTTTGGATACTTAAGTTCAATATGAATATTTCCAGCCACTGAACCGGAAACATTTGTTATCTGCCCGTCGCCGTCAAAACTTCCCGTTGGAGAGCCAAGGAAATTTGATAATACGTTTTTGCCCTGATGGATATTAATCAGGTAAGAATATTCTAAACATGCCTCTTCATATGCAGCATAAACTTGATTAGCAGTAATTTCAATATCTAGGACATCTCCACCCAACTTTTTGTACACATATGCAACCTCATCGGCTGATCCCGATTGATAAGCAGTAATTTGTGTAGCAGTCCAATAATTCGAGTCTACATAAGTACCAAAAGGCAAGATAGCACTTGTCACATCTGAGGATGTACCAGTGACTGGCAAAATAACTTTGCTCATTTGTGATATGGGTGTTAGGGTAGGCAAAGCCATATGTCATTCCTCCACGAGTATAAATAGTATTTTTAAAAAGAAAAACCCCGCACGAGGCGGGGTTCTTCAATCAACCGTTAGGAAGATTAACCGTTCAGGTCTTCGATTACAACCAAACCGTACATGTCAGGTCGAACCATCTTTTTACCGTAACGAGTCATGACCGCCTTGCGGGGTGTGAAATCGTCGGGATCGAAGATAGTTGGAGTGACTTGTAGCGGAACGTATGGAGCGTAAACGTATCCAGACTCCAAGAAGGAAGCGCCTTTTCGTCCAACGAGAACTAGGTTTCGTCGGAAGTAAGGATCGACATAAATGTCCCACTTCTTGTTAACTGAACCGACTTTAACTGCGCCTGCCATTCCTCGGTCAGCGTCAACTGTGACGGCTGCTCGGAAACCAGAAGTCATTTCAAGGATTGAAGCAGTTTCCGGTCCTACGACAATGAAGTTTGCTCCTCCTCGAAGTGTCTTTCGGTGAATGTCCGCTGATACGTCGTTGATGGTTTCGAGAAGGGTCTCGTACCACTCTGAGACTGTACCAGTGAAGTCTGCGCCGAGGAAGTTAGTTGCTGATGTGACACCAGTTGTCCAACTCTCGACAGCACCGCCAGTAGCTTTATCAACAAACTTGCCTGGGCGTCGCGACCAGAAGGCAACTCGTCCAGTAGCACCTTTAACCAAGTCTTGAAGAATTTCCTGATCGATTTCAAGAGCAATCTGCTCTGAAAGAATACCAGTTAGTTCAACTTCGGCATCAAGGTTATGATAAGCATTAAGATCTTGTGCTAGTTCGGGAGTCCACTTAGCTTTGAGCTTTTTGGTGACTGCCGTAATAGCAACACTGTCAACCTTAATGTCGATCTCTGGGAGTTCGGTTGAACCCTCAAGTTCCCAAGGTGTAGCACCAATGACCGAACCAAGAGCGTTTGCCGCTGTAAGGTTGTCTCTGATTGGATAGTTAACGTTAGCGCCAACATTACCAAGAGCAGCGTTTGCTGTTTTGGTAGTGACAGCAGAACCAGTTGTTTGGAAAACGAGACGATAATAATCGCCTGCGGGATCTGTAATAAACCGGGTCAAGCGTCGTACCTGGAATGTGCCTGCGCCCCCTGATCCCAAGAAGGTATCAATAGAAGCAGTATCTTCGAGTTTGAGAGCCTGAAGAGGATCTTCGCGTCGGAGTGCAATATTGTTTGTTCCAGAAACACTGTGTGTCGTAAAACCAGTAGCACCGATAGGAGCTTTAACAACATAAGCAACCGTACTTGTTCCAAGTAGGTCTGGGTCATATCTAATTGCTGCCAACTCTGCATCCGAAAGGGAAGCAGTAAGATCTAGACTTGCAAATTCGAATACAACACCGGAACCGGAAATGCGTGAATAACCAAGAGCAGCAGAGAATCCATCACCGTTAAGTGCATAGAAGCCACTCTCAGCAAGTTTACCACCCAGATCCATACCACCAGTGATTTGCTGACCAACAACTCCACCACCGTAGAGTGAATCACCCATTTCGGAGGGAAGTCGTCCTGAGATTGTATCTCCCTTTGTAAAGTCAAGGAAGAAGATGAGTCCTGATGGAAGACTCATTGATTGAACCGAGACAAGTTCGTTAGCAACAAGGCTACCGAATACTCGTCGAACGATTGGGAAAGCAACGGCAGCAAAACCTTCTACAGAGCCACCAGCCATTGTATTTCCTTCACGAAGAAGCTCTTTGGTTTGGTTCTCAAGAAGCATCGCCATCGAGTTCTTTCCATGGTCTGAGCCCAGACCTTCAAGAAGACCCGTCTTTTCCCATTTATTGAGAAGAGCCGCACCTTCTTTAGACATGTCCCTGCGAACGATGCCTTCAGATAATTTTTCTAAAATAGACATTTGTTTTCTCCTTTTATTTGTTAATGCCTGCTAATCGCATCATCCTCTGTTTGAGGATATCATTTGTATCTACCTTTTCTTGTCGTCTGGGTAGGTACAGTGAAGATTTTCTTTTTACTGCTTCGCTCAACGATTTTGGTTGTCTTCGCTCTCGTGAAGACTCGATTGTGCTTTGAAGAGTTTCAAAGATCGTCTTCGCTTCGTTAACAGAACCGGCTTTTGAAATAGCCTCGACAATTTTAGTTTTTTGTCGCTCATTCAAGGAGTCACTACCTAATGTTCGGTTCGTATAAAGCAAGATAGCGTTGGAGAGATTAACCTCTTCCAACTTCTCTTTTAAATAAAGAATCGCTTCTTTATATTTTTCATTTTTTGTTTCAAGTTTATTTAAGTTCTCTTGTAGCATTGGAAGACCCTCAAGTGCTTTATAGGCATCTTGATATTCTTTTTGGTCCTCGGCAATTTCTGTATCTTTAGTTCGGGCAAGAAATGCTTCCTGAGTTTCTCCTGCATCTCTCCTGGTCCAATCGGAGTAGCCGCCTGGAACGGGGTCGTAATCTACCTTGAGATGTTCGGCAACTGTATCGACAAGAGCATCGACGATGACGTCAACAACATCTTGCTCCTGAAGGGCGGCTGCTGCTGCTGCCATTCCTTCAGCATCTTCTTCGGCGGCTTCAGCATCTTCTTCGGCGGCTTCAGCATCTTCTTCGTTCTCGTCGTCGCCCTCTTCTATAATAGAATTTAATAATGATTCTTCAAGTTCAACAAGTTCCTCTTCTTCCATAATGGAATTTAATAATGATTCTTCAAGTTCAACAAGTTCCTCTTCTTCCATAATGGAACTCCAAGAGGGGGACGAGTTCCACGACCTCTTTTTTCTTTTCGTCTTTCTTCTTTCTTCAGCATCTTCTTCGTCGTCGGGCTTTAGTCTTTCCCGTTCCCGCGTGTAGGCACGTTCCTGCGATGCTCTCGTCCAAGATTCAGGACGCTCTTCTGGGATCTCGCTTTCACCAAGAAGGGCGTCTAAGTCAATCTCAATCTCTTCATCGAGATCTTCAACTTGTTCTTGAAGGGGTGCTTCTTCCCGTCCTGTTTCAAAATCAATCTCTACTTCATCAGCGACGGGTTCGCCAAGAAGGGTATCAATGGGGATTTCCAAATCTTGTTCTGCACCAGGACATCCGCAATTTGCTTCCTTCTCGGTTGGAAGTCCGATGGGTAGTTCATCACCAACCATCACATCATCATCCTCCAAGATTGAATCAACGGCACCCCTGATCTGGTCAGAGTACTTTTCAAGGAGAGCAGATTCAGCATTTTTAATTGCTGCTTCTTTGAGTTGCTCTGCATCTAGAATAGCTTGTTCTAACATTTTTGACATTTTCCATCTCCCAAAATAGATATTTTTTCCTAATAATAAATAGTAAATAGTATATTAAAAAACACCCAGAGGGGTATTTTTATATTAAAGTATATTAACGTTGTCTCTTATTTCTTAACCTTGCTGCCCTTAACTTTCGTTTTTCTTTTTTTCTTTCTTCCCTCATCCTTCTTCGGAGAGCCTCTTTTCTTTTTAACTTTCTTGCTATGGAGGGTTTGTCATAATGACCATAACGGGGGCTCTTAGATCGAATATATCTTTCTAAAGTAGTATCCCTATCGTGACCAAAAGATTTACATTGTTTTATAAATCGCCTCAAAAGCCTTTCTAGTGATTCGCCCCTCTTTGATTTCACAATAACGTGAACTGGTTTTTCCCTACCCATAATATTCCTTTTTATGTATTTGCTAATTTTTTCCATATATCTGCGTTTTGATTAAACAACCCGCTGATGTCTATACCTGCATCGTCAGGAGCATAACTATTAATAGCTTGAGATGCTTGTGGCGAAGGAGATGTTGAGCCTCCTTTAGAAAGTGCTTCCACGCCCTCAAACACATTGACGCCGCCAAACTGTTTTTTGGATAATTCCATAAGCTCTTGCTTCATCTTATTCAATTCTTTCTTTTGCTTCTTTGTACTCTCTGTGTAAAGATCGTTTGTGAAAGTTGCTTGAGGTTTGGGCTGTGGGGCTGCAAGTTGGACGCTCTCCCCAAGAAGTGCTTTGGAGCCAGCAACCTGTAAAACCTCAGAAACGATTGTATTAAGAAAGGTTGTATCCTGTAGAGACTCTTTGATACACTCTTTGATGAGGGGCATTAAAATCTTTTTAAGTTCTGTCTTTTTCATTTTTCTTTTCCTTTCCCAGGTCTTGCGTCTTTTGTGGCTTCTTCGCCTGCTCTTTGAAATTCCGATTTGAAATCTTTAGTGCTCTTAACTTCGTGACCCGACAAGTCACTCAAAAAAGTATAGAGAGGATAATATCCCATCATCTCTTTGGGGTTACTAATTAGGTTTTTTTCGATCATTACAGCCATTACCCTGGCATCACTCTCTAACTTATCGATTGTGTCTGACGGGAGATATTTTTCAAGATCTTCCCCATAGCCCCCTTCGCCCTCCATCTTCTTGTATTCATCGGTATAATAAAGAAGGACCAAAAACTTCTTTAGATATTCATTGTCATCTAAAAGATTTTTAATCTCGCCGGCTTGAATAGTTTTTAGTTTTTCAATAGCAGTATTAACAACAGCCGTGTTGCCCAAGACTTTGTTCCAATCTTCATTTAGGAGACTTCGCTTTAAGAAAACTTTTTTTGTCTCCTCGGTAACAATCTGTTTTAGTTGTGCTTTTGTGATTTTCATTTATTTTTATCCTCTATTATATTCTACCCTAAAATCTATCTTTAAGAGTAGACGTTCTCAGGACTGTATGATGCTCGGGCTTCATCTTCACTTCCCGGATTCGCACCTATTGCCTTTAAAACTTTTTTAAGTTCTGCTTTAAAGCCTGATGCGAATGACTCATCCGGATCTTCTCCTAAAAACCAATATTCATCATCGTCTTCAATTTTAGAAATTACCTCGTCTGCCAAACTGTCGATATCATAAGCGCCAAGGATTGAGTACTCGTCTCCGTTAATACGGAGTTTAACCTCTGTTTGGTCATATTTTGTTCCCATTCCCAAAAATTCAATACTTGTTTCTGTGCCCTCAAAATCAATTTTACCGAGGCTTTGTTCTCTTAGAACTCTTCCGATCTCTTCTTTGATGATTCTTTTGAGTTCTACTTTTGTGATTTTCATTTATTTTTATCCTCTATCTACTTTCTGTTATAATGCTTTTCTGTTCACTTTTCCCTATGAATCTGGCACCTGCAACTTGAAATAACGATGGTCGTTCGAGGTTTTGAAAAATACATGATCATTCATACGCCCTAAATAAACTATCTGGTTTTTCGATCTATCCCACGTGGGCATTTGCGGGTGTGATATTTCCCAGGTGTCTCCGATCGCCTTCTGAACTAATGGAAGCATTTCATCCTCGTCCGTCATGGAGATACTACTCTTGCCGGGGTATTGGTCTCTGGGTATTTCTTCAGCCTTGGAATCTGCCGGGAGGACTTCCGCAGAACGCACCTGAATGGCAAAATAGTGCCCATCTTTGACCTGGGGATTTGGTCCCCGTTGGGGTGCTACGAACCACATAAAATGCTTCCGAGGTCCAAAACCGCCGTCTCCATGCCCTAAATAAAGTACCTGGTTTCCAGTGTATCTGCCGTCTTCCGATTTATCGAGTTCGTCTTGGTCGAGGACGATTTCCCAGTTGGGTCCGATAGCCTTCTGAATTAATGGAAGCAATTCAGCCTGCTTGCGGTCTTCCCCCTCTCTGCCTTTTGGGCGAGATGCGGAGCGCAGACTCCACGCATATAGGTCGAAGTCCGCCCTTGTCGCTGCGGGGGCTTGGATATCATCTACACTAGCTTGCTTTGGCGCGAGAAGATTCTCGATCTCTTCCTTCGAAAAGCGGGAGGATTTAGTGTCGTCGAGAAGATTCTCGATCTCTTCCTTGATGATTCTTTTAAGTTGTTTCTTTGTGATTTTCACTTATAATCTCCTATTGTTACAATGTCATTTAAAAGACGATTGATTTTGTCACCCCTTGTAAAAATATTTATATCTTTTCCTTCATATAATTTTGTTTCCATAAATGCCCCCTGGGTGGAGGGTTCGGAAACCATGTCGAAACAGATTAGTTGGTAGTCTTCCTCAACAATAGTTTTACCTTGGCTTTCGTGAACTGATCCCAAGCCCCTTGAAGAGATCCCAAGTTTAACTCCGCTATTCACGAGAGCTTTTAAAATCTTACCAGAGGGAGTATCAAGGACTTCAATTTTCCCCATAGCATTTTTCCCATCCATCCAAATATCAGTTACCAGATGAGAAGCGTTTTTGAGATTAATAACGGAGTCGTCAGGATGATCAAGTTCCCCCAAGGCTCGCCGCTCTTTAACGAGTTTCTTATAGTTCTCTACTTCCCGAAGAAGAGTATCATAAGGATAGACCCGACCATTGCCGTTTTGTTCGTCTGCCCTTTGCATAACTCCCGATAGGATCACTGCTCCGTTGGCAACTTTTCTTTTTTCATCCTCGGTAAGAAGATCTTGACAGATGCCTCCCTCACATAACTCAAAAAACTCCCTTAATAAAACTTTTTTCACTTTTTAATCCTCAAAATAAATGCGGGTGCCACCCGCTTAGGTATGCAGCCCGACTTGCATCTTCGTACTGGTTGTAGTTTCCATCTATCCATCATTTTTATTTACCTCCAATCTAAATCCGCGATCGTCAACCAAGTTACTTAAAAGGTAGGAAGTTCCAGAACTTACACAACCACAAATAAAAAAATTGACGACACCTAACTCAAATATAAATAGTTCCGTAAATGGGTTTATTATACATAAAAAGACACCTACCCAGAACCCAATGCACATTGGACAATGAAAGAAGGTGCTTTGAGGTCTTATTCCATCAAAGATTTTGCCGTAAACTAAAATCTGGGTTAGACCATAAGATGTTAGAATGAACCAAATCAAGTTCATTAAAACACCCTGAAGGCTCCCCTTCCCCACCAATAGGGGGCGTCGGGAGGAATAGAGCCTTTCTTCGGTTCTTGTGGGACTTTTCCAAGGGGAGTTGTCTCGTCAGCGGGGGGTTCAGTAACGCTGTCTTCCCACTTGTCTTCATAGGCGATCTGGAAGGCAAGATGGGGTCGTTCTTCTAGCATATATTCGTTGATGTAAAATAAAACATAGTTCTCGGGATTGACACCATTGTAAGGATTTTCTGTTTCATAAAGGGCTTCCATGGAGGCATACACATTTCCCCCCTGAATATTGTCCTCGGAGACAACCCCCTTGTTTCTTAAAAATCTAAAAAAACTATTTTGCATTTCATAAACTTCATCACTATTAATATTTTCTTTTGCTAGTGTGAGGATTTTAGAATTCTGAGGCATAATAACAATGTCCATCATAGGGTGATCTTTCACAAGAACATTCCCATCCAAAGTACGAATAGCATTCAAATCCAACTGGACTGTCTTAGCTTCTTCTTCCTTTCCTATTCGTATCTTAATAGCCATTATTTTTGTACCTCATTGGATAATTCCTGAATTTTTAAAATATCAACAATCATTTCTTTGTCGACGGGTCGCTCTTTCATTTCATTGAGCCTGAAAATAACTTTTTCTGTTTTTTCTTTCATATGTTGGTCTTCTTGGATTTCAGAAAGATTGAGAGATTCCGTGATATTGGTTTTTAATCTTTGGATTTCCTCATTAAGAAAAATTTTAAACTGAGTGCTGGTATTAAAATCTGCAAATACGAAATGTGAAATTAGCGTTTTTTGCTCACTCAGTAGACTGAAATATTCTTTATTAAAGTTCCCAGTGAATGTTTTGAATACCAAGTTTGATATTGGCTTCATTTCTTTTTCCTCTGCCTGGGAAGACATCTGTCTCACTAAACTATTTTCCAATAACATTTTTTTATTAATTTTAAAATCATCGTTAAAAATCTGGGCAATACTGGCAAGTGATTTATAGTTTGAAACAAAGTTGCTATAAACATCTTTGGAGAGAGATTTATTGATTTTGGAGATAAGAGCACTTTGCTCTTCAAAAAGTTTATTTTTATTTATTGAGTTTCTATGAACTTCTTTTGCCTCGGAAAGAATCCTTTCGGCAAGATCTTCTTCAACTCCCCTTGTTTCCAACAGAGATTGATAAATCTTTAGTTCAGAGTAAAGTTGTGTCCCTTTCTTAAAATGTTCTTTGATGAGAGATAAAGCGATAGCTTTCCTTTCTGTATTATCCAATAGGCACGCTTTGGTGTATTCCCTGATCAGACTTTCATATAGAAAAGCTGTATTTCTTTTTTTATTATGTTTTTTTCTTTTATTCATTATCTTCCCTCTCTCCTAAACTCTCAACAAGATTTTGAATGTTCTGGTTCATTTCAAAGAGCTTTCTTTCCTCTAGATCATAATTAGTTTGGTCTTCATTGTATATTCCCTTTGACAT
>PVBE012003831.1_pt1 | contig 11936 bp, 8 predicted proteins | sample 1631181 | NCBI WGS metagenome assembly PVBE01 (sample SAMN08397723, study PRJNA350692) | Marine metagenome, whole genome shotgun sequencing project. | isolation source: water | place: Pacific Ocean | collected 2012-04 | reverse complement strand
GGTCAGGCCACCCTGCTGGTGCCCTCGAGGACCTGAGCCGCGCCGGGAAACTGCGCAAGGGGAGTCTGGAGACGGCTTCTGCACCGGACGGAAACCCGTGCGTCGCACCGGCGTTTGACCGCGCGCGTCAGGCGGGCTAAGAACCCCCCCGCAATGCGCCTGTTTCGCCATACCGACCCCTTGCCGGACGACGCCCGAGGCGCGGTTGTCGCGCTCGGCAATTTCGACGGGGTGCATTTCGGCCACCAGACGGTGATCAACGAGGCGGCGCGGATCGCGCGCGGGCAGTCTCTGCCGCACGCGGTGCTCACGCTTGAGCCCCATCCACGCAGCGTTCTCTACCCCGACGAACCTCGCTTCCGGCTGACCCCCCTTCGCCTCAAATCCCGTCAGATCGAGGCACTGGGCGCCGACATCCTGTTCGTGTTCGCCTTCGATCTCGAGTTCTCGAAGAAGTCGGCCGAAGCGTTCGTGCGCAAGGTCCTGGTCGAGCAATTGAGCGTGCGCCACGTGGTGTCTGGTCACGACTTCGTCTTCGGGCATGGGGGCAAGGGCAACGCCGCCCTGCTCGCACGCTTGGCCGAGAAGCACGAGTTCGCCTTCACCGAGGTGGTGCCGCAGGTCGACGCGTCCGGACAGAAGTATTCCTCGACCCGGATCCGCGACGCGCTGGTCAGGGGCGACCCGCGCACGGCGGCCCTGATGCTGGGGCGGTCATGGGAGGTCGAGGGTCGGGTGGAGAGGGGCGAGGGGCGGGGGCATGCGGTCGGCTTTCCCACCGCCAATTTGCACCTCGGCGACTACCTGCAACCGGCGCTCGGCGTGTACGCGATCCGTGCCGGCGTCGATCAGGGCGGCGCCACGGCCTGGCACGACGGCGTGGCCAACCTCGGCCACCGGCCGACCTTCGGAGGCGAAGAGGTGCTCCTCGAGGTCCACCTGTTCGACTATTCGGACGACCTCTACGGGCGTCACCTGCGCACCCAGCTCGTCGACTACGTGCGCCCCGAACTCAAGTTCTCGGGCCCCGACGAGCTCGTCCGGCAGATCCGGCACGACGTCGAGAGGGTGAAGAGGACGCTGGCCGGAACCTCGCCCGTCGCCCCGGCCCGCGCCGCGTGCAGCGCCCCTTAGAGCCTTCTCCGGTCAATATGACCGGAGAAGGCACTGGTGCGTCCAGGTGGAACGGGGCGATCGGTGACCGCCTCTTGGTCAGGGCTCGGCGGCAACCGGTACGCCGGCGATGGCCCCGGCGATCACCGGCCGCACGCCGCGCCTCGCCGGCCAACCTCGCCAACCCGTTGCCGACCGCACCATTGCGAGCGCAGGGACTCGGCTTGACGCTCCAACACCCGGTTCCTATCATCCGGCGCCATGGCAGCAGACGGCTCATCGCGGGGTTTAGGCGGTCGAATTACCGGCCCGGTCCTTCTCTGACCAAGGGCCGGGACCCCGCCGCCATCTCCTCAACCGCAAACCAAACCATGCATGCCTGGTCCACTCTTTTCGTCCGTCCAGGCGACGACCCCCTCGAGCCGCGGGCGCGCCCACGGGACCCGGAGATGCGGCCATGAGCGTCGACTACAAAGCCACCCTCTTCCTTCCGCGGACCGACTTCCCGATGAAGGCGAATCTGCCGAAGCGTGAGCCGGAGATCCTGGACTCGTGGCGCCGGGAATCGCTCTATCAGCGGCTTCGCGAGGCGTCCAAGGACCGCGAGAAGTTCGTCCTCCACGACGGCCCGCCGTACGCCAACGGCCATCTGCACATTGGGCACGCGCTCAACAAGATCCTCAAGGACGTGATCAACCGCTCCCAGCAGATGTTGGGTAAGGACGCCCACTACGTACCGGGTTGGGACTGTCACGGGCTGCCGATCGAGTGGAAGATCGAAGAGAAGTACCGGGCTGAGAGCAAGGACAAGGACGCGGTGCCGCTAATCAAGTTCCGCGAGGAGTGTCGCGAGTTCGCGCAAGCCTGGATCGAGGTCCAGTCGGCCGAGTTCCAGCGTCTCGGTATCGCCGGCGACTGGGACAACCCTTACACCACCATGAGCTTCGATGCCGAAGCCCAGATCGTTCGCGAGATCGGTCGGTTCATCATGAACGGTGGGCTTTACAAGGGCGCGATGCCGGTCCTCTGGTCACCGGTCGAGAAAACCGCGCTCGCGGATGCCGAGGTGGAGTACCAGAGCCATGTGTCCACCACCATCTGGGTCCGCTTCCCCGTGATCGAGGGCCCCGAGGCGTTCGCGGACTCTTCGGTGGTGATCTGGACAACCACGCCGTGGACCATCCCCGGCAACCGCGCGCTGGCCTACGGGCCGGGGATGGACTATGTCGGCATCGAGGTCGTGGCGACGGCCGACGGCAGCGGGGCGCGTCTCGGCGAGCGGTTGCTCGTCGCGGCGCTGCTCGAAGAGGACTTCCACACCAATGCCGGTATCGCCGAGGCCCGGACCTTCTGGCGGGGCAAGGGGGCCGAACTCGCCGGCGCCGTCTGCCGCCACCCGCTCCACGGCCACGGTTACGACTTCGAGGTGCCGGCGCTCGCGGCCGACTTTGTCACCACCGATCAGGGCACGGGCTTCGTCCACATCGCGCCCGGCCACGGCGCCGAGGACTGGGTGCTCGGCATGAAGAACGGGCTGGCGGTGCCCGAGACCGTCGGGCCTGACGGGCGCTTCTTCGATCACGTGCCGCTGTTCGCCGATAAGCACGTGTATAAGGCCGACGGCGACGTCGCCGCGGCGCTGGAGGACGCCGGCAGCCTGCTGGCCTCCGGCAAGCTCACCCACGAGTACCCGCATTCGTGGCGCTCCAAGGCGCCGCTGATCTTTCGCAACACACCGCAGTGGTTCATTTCCATGGAGACCAGCGCGCTTAGGGAAACGGCGCTGGCGGCGATCGACGCGACCCGCTGGGTGCCGTCCGGCGGGCGCAACCGCATGCGTGCGATGGTCGAGGAGCGGCCGGACTGGTGCGTCTCGCGCCAGCGCGCCTGGGGGGTGCCGATCACGATCTTCGTCAACAGGAAGACCGGCGAGCCGCTGCGCGATCAAAGGGTGCTGGACCGGGTGATCGCTGCGGTCGAGGCGGACGGCGCGGACGCCTGGTTCACCAGCGAGCCCGCTCGGTTCCTGGGCAACGAGTTCGATCCCGAGGACTACGAGCCGGTCTTCGACATCCTCGACGTGTGGTTCGAGTCGGGCTCGACCCACGGCTTCGTTCTCGAGAACCGCGACGACCTGAGCTGGCCGGCGACTCTCTACCTCGAAGGCTCGGACCAGCATCGCGGCTGGTTCCAGTCCTCGCTTCTGGAGAGCTGCGGCACGCGCGGGCGAGCGCCCTATGATGAGGTGCTGACCCACGGCTTCGTCCTCGACGAGCACGGGCGCAAGATGTCCAAGTCGCTCGGCAATGTGGTCTCGCCCCAGGACGTGGTCGACGAATACGGGGCCGACATCCTGCGCCTCTGGGTGGTGAGCCAGGACTACTCCGAGGACCTGCGGATTGGGCCCGAGATCCTCAAGCACCAGGCCGATCTCTACCGGCGCATCCGCAACACGCTGAGGTTCGTGCTTGGCAACCTCGCGGCCTTCGAAGAGGCCGAGCGCATCGACCACACCGAGATGCCGCAGCTGGAGCGATGGGTCCTGCACCGTCTCTTCGAGTTCGATCGCCTGGTGCGGCGTTGCTGCGACGCTTACGACTACACCCAGCTCCACACCCAGCTGCACGCCTTTTGCGCGGTCGACCTCTCCGCCTTCTACTTCGATATTCGAAAGGACTCGCTCTACTGCGACCGGCCCGATTCGACCCGCCGGCGCGCCGCGCGCACCGTGCTCGACGCGCTCGATGGCTGCCTCACCGCCTGGCTCGCGCCGGTGCTTTGTTTCACCGCGGAGGAGGCTTGGCGCGCGCGGGGGACGGGGCCCGAGCGAAGCGTGCACGAACGCCTGCTCCCCGAGGTGCCGGCGGCTTGGCGCGACGACGCGCTGGCCGAAACCTGCGAGAGCGTGCGTCGCCTGAGGCGCGTGATCACCGGGGCACTGGAGATCGAGCGTGCTGCCAAGCGCATCGGATCGAGCCTGCAGGCTGCGCCGACGGTGCACGCGGCGCCCGAGTACGTTGCCGCCATGGACGGCCTCAATCTCGCCGAGATCGCGATCACCTCGGATGCGACCCTGGTCGAAGGCGATATCCCGGAGGGGGCCTTCGTTCTCGACGAGGTGCCGGGAGTGGGCGTGACGGCCGGTACCGCGGAGGGCGAGAAATGTGAGCGCTGCTGGCGGGTGCTTCCCGAGGTCGGCTCCGTTGTCGCCCATCCGGGTCTCTGCGAACGCTGCGCGGATGCCGTGGATCGTTTCGGCGAAGAGGCGGCGGAGTAGGCGGCCGACAACCCTTGAGGGGATCCTCGTGACGCGCGTCCGATCACCGGTGCTGGGTTTCGCGATTGCGGCGTTGACAATCTTTCTCGATCAGCTCTCCAAGTGGGGCGTGATAAAGCTTCTGCCCGACGCGGCGCAGGTGATCGAGATCGCACCGTTTTTTAACCTCGTCCACGTGTGGAACCGGGGCGTGAGCTTCGGGCTCTTCGGGGGGGCGGGCCGCGTGGGCGCCTGGGTTATGATCGGTCTCGCCGCCGTCATCGTGTTGGGCCTCCTGCTCTGGCTTCGGCGGGTCGGGAGCCCGGTCCTCGCGCTCGCGCTCGGCCTGGTCATCGGCGGTGCGTTCGGCAACGTAATCGATCGCCTCCACTTCCGCGCGGTGTTCGACTTCCTCGACCTGCACGCTGCCGGTTATCACTGGCCGGCCTTCAATCTGGCGGACAGTGCGATTGTCGTCGGTGTGGCGATACTGGTCATCGACGCCCTCTTTCCCTCTCTGTTCAAGAAATTCGAATCCCCGTATAAAGTGGATGGGTGACATGAAATCGGGGTCTGGCAAATTGCTGTCGAAGCGGACTGGCGCCGCGTGGGGCGTCCTCATCGCCGTGGGTGCGGTCGCCCTCGCTGGCTGTGAGAACGTGCAGAATACATTCGGCATCCACCGCGACCCGCCGGACGAGTTCGCTGTGGTCTCGCGCGCGCCGTTGAGCCTGCCCCCGGAATTCAATCTCCGTCCGCCTCGGCCGGGGGATGCCCGCCCGCAGGAGACGCAGACGCGCGAGGCGGCGCGCGAGGCGCTATTCGGTGCGAGCCGGGGATCCGCCGCACCCGCGCGCGGCGACATGACGGTCGGCGAGACCCGGCTCCTCGACCTTGCCGGGGCGCGCGAGGTGGACCCGGAGATCCGCGAGATCATCGACCGCGAGTCGCTGGCGCTCGCCGACAAGGGCCGCGGCTTCGCCGACAAGATCATCTTCTGGCAGAAGCCGGTGCCGCCGGGTACCGCGGTCGATGCCGGCAAGGAGGCTCAGCGTTTGCGCGAGAACACCGCGCTCGGACGACCGGCGACCGAGGGAACGACGCCGGTGATCAAGCGCAAGAAGCAGGGCTGGCTCGAAGGGCTCTTCTGAGGCGCGGGCGTGATCGCTCCTCTTGAGTCGCGCGCCCGGTTGGGCCATATGCAGGCGAAGATTCGCGCACCCATGCGCTGGCTAGAGAAGCTTCGCGATTTAGCAGGATAGAATCCACATGATCGGGTCGGTTCCGAAGGTGAGATTCCTTCGTTTCCTCGTCGTCGCGTTCGTCCTCTCCCTAGCGGCGGCCGGCGGCAGCATCGCCGAGGGCAAGGTCTTCGATCCCAAGAGTTTCACCCTCGAGAACGGGCTCAGGGTGGTGCTGGTCGAGAACCACCGCGCCCGGGTGGTTACCCATATGGTTTGGTACAAGGTTGGAGCCGCCGACGAGACCGGCGGCTCGAGCGGTGCCGCGCACTTCTTCGAGCATCTGATGTTCAAGGGCACCGAAACGGTGCCGGCCGGCGAGTTCTCGAAGATCGTGGCGCGTAACGGCGGGCGCGACAACGCCTTCACGTCCTATGATTACACCGCCTATTTCCAGAACGTGGCGCGGGACCGGCTGGAGATGGTGATGGAGCTCGAGGCCGACCGCATGACCAATCTTAGGCTTGCACCCGCGGACATCGAATCCGAGCGCGCGGTTGTTCTCGAGGAGCGGCGCTCGCGCACTGACAACAACCCCGGACGCCAGCTCGGCGAGCAGATGATGGCCTCGCTCTACGTGAACCACCCCTATCGGCGGCCGATCATCGGCTGGGAGCACGAGATCCGTAGCTTGAGCCAGGAGTTGCTCGAAGCGTTCTACCGGCGCTGGTACGCGCCGAACAACGCCATCCTGGTGGTCGCCGGCGACATCACCCTGGACGAGCTCAAACCGCTGGTGGAGAAACACTACGGGCCGATCCTGAGGGGGCCGGAGACCCGGCGAGTGCGCCCGGACGAGCCGCCGCACCGCGCCGAGCGGCGCGTCATCCTGAGAAGCCCCAGGGTGCGTCAGCCCGAGTTCCGCCGCCTCTACCTGGCGCCGAGCTACAGTGCCGGGGCCAGCGAGCACGCCTACGCGCTGCAGGTGCTGACCGACATGCTCGGGGGCAGGGCGACCTCGCAGTTGTACCGGTCGTTGGTGGTCGAAGACAAGATAGCGCTTAGCGCCGGTACCTATTACGACGCTCTGGGTCTCGACCGCTCGATGTTCAGCGTCTACGCCTCTCCTGCCCAGGACGTCGATATTGTCGAGCTCGAGCGGGCGGTCGACGCGTTGCTCGCGCGACTCCTCGCCGAGGACGTCGACGAGGCGGAGGTCGAGCGAAGCAAGAAGCGCCTTGTTGCCGAGGCGATTTACGCGCGCGACAGCCTCATGGTCGGGGCCCGGGTGCTGGGCTCCGCGCTCGCCTCGGGTCGCTCGACCGAGGACGTCGAGGCCTGGCCCGAGCGGATCGAGGCGGTGACCAAGGAGGAGGTCGAAGCCGCCGCGCGCCACGTCCTCGTCCGGCGTCAGTCGGTGACCGGGTATCTGGTGCCGGAGGCCGCGGCGTCGGCCGCCAAGTCCACCGCGCCCGATGCCGGCGGGGACGGCGTTTCATCGAAGGAGGTCGGCCGATGACGGGGGCGTTCATGGTGCGCCGCGCGCCCGTCTGTCTGGCCTTGATCGTGTTTGCCCTGGTGTCGGCCGCGCCGGCCGCGGCCGTCGAGGTCCAGCGGGTGGTGAGCCCGGCGGGGATAGAGGCCTGGCTGGTGGAAGACAAGACGGTCCCGGTAATTTCGCTCTCCGCCTCCTTCCGTGGCGGCGCGTCGCTGGATCCTGAGGGGCTCGAGGGGCTCGCCAACATGGCCGCGGGCCTGCTCGACGAGGGCGCCGGCCTGCTCCCGAGCCAGGACTTTCAGGCGTTGCTCGAGGACAACGCGATCTCGTTCGACTTCGATGCCAATCTCGACCAGGTCAGCTTCACGCTTCGCACGCTCCGCGAGAATCGGGGCCTCGCCTTCCGCTTGCTCGAGTTGGCATTGACCGAGCCCCGTTTCGATGCGGAGCCGGTCGAGCGCATCCGCGCCCAGATCCGCGCCGATATGGCGCGCTCGCGCGATCGTCCGCGGCGCGTCGCCAACCGGGCGTGGTTTAAGACGATCTTCCTAGGCCATCCCTACGGCCGGCCCGTGGCCGGTACGCCGAAGACACTGGCGGCGATCACCGCCGACGATCTCAAGCGCTTCGTCGAGATGCGCCTCGCCCGTGACGTGCTGGCGATCGGGGTGGCGGGCGACATCTCGGCCGAAGAGCTCGAGCCCTTGCTCGACATGGCCTTCGCCGGGATGCCCAAATGGGCGCCGCCGGGCACCATCGTCGAGGCCGAGCCCAAGGCCCCGGGACGCACCCTGGTGGTCGAGATCAAGGTCCCGCAGAGCGTCGTCGTCTTTGGGCAGAAGGGTTTCAAGCGCACCGATCCCGACTACTACGCGGCGACCGTGCTCAACTACATCCTCGGCGGCGGGTTTTTGTCCCGGCTTTACGGAGAGGTGCGCGAGAAGCGGGGGCTGGCCTATGGCGTTTACAGCTATCTCGCGCCGATGGAACACGCCGGCCTGCTGATGGGAGGGGTGGCGACCAAGAACGCGCGGGTCGCCGAAACCCTCGAGGTCATCACCCGCGAATGGCGGCGCATGCGCGACGACGGTCCGACCGAGACCGAACTTGTCGACGCTAAGACCTACCTCACCGGCTCGTGGCCGCTGCGCTTCACTTCAACCGGGCGGATCGCGGAGATGCTGGTCGGCATGCAGCTCTACGATCTCGGCTTCGACTACCTGGACCGGCGCAACAGCCTGATCGAGGCGGTCACTCTCGAGCATCTGCGGCGGCTGGCGCGCGAGCGCCTCGATCCCGAGGGCCTTACCGTCGTCGTGGTCGGCGAGCCCGAGGGTGTGACCAGCAGCCCCTGAGCCGGCTGGCCCTCTCCCCTCGGCTCTGGTAGGTTGGGGTGGTGCCCACCGGCCGAGCCGAGCGAGGCGATTCCATGCCCTATCGTCAGACCATCGACGCCTGTTTCGAGACTCGGATCGGTGCGGCGGGCCTCGGCCAATTGGGCTATGAATCTCGCCTGGAGAGCACGGCCGCGGCCATGCGAGGCTTGCGCGAGGCCCATGCCGACGGCAGCCAGCCGATGCTGGCGCTCCCCGGCCGGCGCGACGACCTCGATGCGCTCATGCCCCTGGCTAAGGCGTTCGCGGCCGCCCACCGGGACGTGGTCGTGCTCGGCACCGGCGGCTCCAGCCTCGGCGGGCGGGCGCTCTATGCGCTGGTCGACGTCGGGTTCGACCCACACCGAGGTTGCCCCCGGATGCACTTCGCCGAGAACGTCGATCCCCACACCTTCGAGGCGCTGCTCGATCGCCTCGATCTGGCGAAAACGGGCTTCGTCGCTATCTCCAAGTCGGGCGGCACGCCCGAGACTCTGGTGCAGTACCTGGCGGCCGTGCATGCCGTCGAGGCCGCGCTCGGCGGCGATGCGCTCGCCACCCGGTTCGTCGCCATCACCGAGCCCGGCGACCGGCCGCTGCGGCGCCATGCCGAGGCCGCCGGCATGCGCATCGTCGACCACGATCCGGGCGTCGGCGGGCGCTATTCGGTGCTCTCCGTGGTCGGGCTGCTGCCGGCGATGATCGCCGGGCTGGATGTCCGGGCCTTGCGCGAGGGCGCGGCCGCGGTACTGGACCCGTTGCTCGAGGGGGCGCCGCCTTCGGCCGTTGCCCCGGCCGTGGGCGCGGCGCTCAACGTCACGCTCCTCAAGGACAAGCGGATCACGGTCGCGGTGCTGATGCCCTATGTTGATCGCCTCTCGACCTTCGGGCTCTGGTACCGCCAGCTCTGGGCCGAGAGCCTCGGCAAGGACGGCACCGGCACCACGCCGGTGGCGGCGCTCGGCACCGTCGATCAGCACAGCCAGCTTCAGCTCTATCTGGCGGGGCCGCGCGATAAGCTGTTCACGCTGATCATGCTCGATCAGGCCGGGCTCGGCCCCAGGCTCGAGAGAGAGAGCCTCGCCGACGAGCGCCTCGATTATCTCGCCGGGCGGAGCATGGGGGATCTCATTGACGCCGAGAGCCGTGCCACCGCTGAGACGTTGGTCCACAACGGCTGCCCGACCCGGCTGATCCGCCTCGAGAGGTTGGACGAGCGGGGGCTGGGCGCGCTGATGATGCATTTCATGCTGGAGACCGTGATCGCCGGCAGGCTCTTGGGCGTCGATCCCTTCGACCAGCCGGCGGTCGAGGAGGGCAAGGTGCTGGCGCGCCAGTACCTCGTCGAGATGGGCTGAGGGGGGTGCGCCTGCGATGACCATCCGCCTGCTGCCTGCCGGGGTCGTCAACCGCATCGCCGCGGGCGAGGTGGTGGAGCGGCCGGCCTCGGCGGTCAAGGAGCTGGTCGAGAATGCGATCGACGCCGGGGCCCGGCGCGTCCAGGTGGTGCTCAAGGACGGCGGGCGGAGCCTGATCTCGGTCCTCGACGACGGAGGCGGTATGAGTTCGGGCGAGCTCTCGCTGGCGGTCGAGCGCCACGCCACCTCCAAGCTCGCGGGTGACGATCTCGCCGGCATCGCCACGCTCGGCTTTCGCGGCGAGGCGTTGCCCTCGATCGGCTCGGTGAGCCGCATGACCATCACCAGCCGCACCAGCGATGCCGAGAGCGCTTGGCGGATCGGCCTTGAGGGCGGCGACAAGGGCGCCGTCGAGCCCGCGGCGCACGCCTGCGGCACCCGGGTCGAGGTTCGCGATCTCTTCTACGCCACGCCCGCTCGGCTCAAGTTCCTGAAGAGCCCGCGGACCGAGCTCGGCCATGCGATCGGCGTCGTGAACCGGCTCGCTATGGCCAACCCGGAGATCGGGTTCAGCCTCAGGGACGGGACCCGCGAGGTGCTGAATCACGGTCCCCCGGTCGCCGATCTGATCGCCGGCGACGCCGCCGCGGCGAGGCTCGTGCGGCTTGCCCAGGTGATGGGCCGCGACTTCGCCGACAACGCGCTCGCGATCGAGGCGACCCGCGACAGGGTCAGGCTCAGTGGGCACGCCGGCCTCCCTACCCTGAATCGGGGAGGTGCCCAGCACCAGTTCCTCTTCGTCAACGCGAGGCCGGTGCGCGATCGGTTGTTGACGGGCGCGGTTAGGGCAGCCTATCAGGATTTCCTTGCCCGCGACCGCCACTCGATGGCGGCTCTCTACCTGGAGCTGTGCAACGACCTGGTCGACGTCAACGTTCACCCGGCCAAGGCCGAGGTCCGTTTCCGCGAGCCCGGCGTGATCCGGGGCCTGATCGTGGGCGCGTTGCGCCACGCGCTCGCCGAGGCCGGCCACCGGGCGTCGACCACGGTCGCCGGCGCCGCCCTCGGCGCCGCCCGCCCCGAAGGCGCCCGCTCCCGGGCTCCGTTCCCGCAGGCCGCGCACGCGCAACGTGGCCGGGTGGCGACGGGCCTCGCCGAGTCCGCGGCCGCGTTCCAGGAGCCGGTCGGCGCGCCGACCGGATTGCCCGGGCTTGCGGCGGCGCTCGGCGCCCGCGAAGTCGCGGTCGATGCCGCGCCCGACGACTTCGAGCACTACTCGCTCGGAGCGGCGCGCGGCCAGCTCCACGAGACCTACATCATCGCCCAGACCGCCGAAGGGATCGTGCTCGTCGATCAACACGCGGCCCACGAGCGCCTGGTCTACGAGCGCATGAAGGCGGCGCTGGCGGCGGGCGGGCCCAAACGCCAGGGCCTGCTTATCCCCGAGGTCGTGGAGATGAACGAGGCCGCGGTGGACCGGCTGATCAGGGTTTCCGACCAGCTTGCCGAGCTCGGGCTCGGCATCGAGGTCTTCGGCCCGGGCGCGGTGGTGGTGCGCGAGGTGCCGGCGCTCTTAGGCCAGGCGGACGTCGCTGGGCTGGTGCGCGACCTCGCCGACGAGATTGCCGAGTGGGGCGAGGCGATCTCGCTTCGGACCCGGCTCGAGGACGTCTGCTCGACTATGGCCTGCCACGGCAGCGTGCGTGCCGGACGGCGGCTGAATGCCGAGGAGATGAACGCGCTCTTGCGCGAGATGGAGGTGACGCCGCACTCGGGCCAGTGCAACCACGGCCGGCCCACCTACGTCGAACTCAAGCTCGCCGACATCGAGAAGCTGTTCGGCCGACGCTAGCGCCGGACCGCGGTATTGGGACCGCTCTTTACGCGTACGAGAGCGGTGCACCAGATGGTTGCAGGTGGCAACGGTTTCACAAAATACGCTTGCGACCGGATGTTTTTTAACACCACAATAACCGTGGGCGCATCTACAACGGGACCGACCTCGGCCACAGCCTAATACCAACCGAAGCGGTGGCTGACTCAAGATAGGGGATTACCTTTTCGAAGATGATGTGATTCAAGAGGTCATCGGGACAAGATGTAGGGGGTGTTCCATTCCTGCTCCGGTTGAGATCACGCGTAGGGATTACCGCTCGG
>PVBE012686037.1_pt1 | contig 11937 bp, 6 predicted proteins | sample 1631181 | NCBI WGS metagenome assembly PVBE01 (sample SAMN08397723, study PRJNA350692) | Marine metagenome, whole genome shotgun sequencing project. | isolation source: water | place: Pacific Ocean | collected 2012-04 | reverse complement strand
GATACGATGATGGACGTAGGTATACAACGCTTCCAGCTCGAGCAGGCTGCGGCGTTCGATTTCATTGTAGCCATGGTCCTTGACACTGCGCGCGGTCTCCGCCATCCGATCATCGTCGGTCACCACCATGCCGCCTTCGCCGCCCGTGGTGAAAATCTTGTCGTTGCAGAAGCTGAATGCCGCGATGTGCCCAAGAGCACCGGCACGGCGCCCCTTGTACTCGGCGCCATGTGCCTGGGCGGCGTCCTCGATGACCACCAGGTTGTGCTCCGCCGCCAAGGTCATGATCGCATCCATATCCGCCGGGTACCCGGCCAGGTGAACCGGGATAATCGCACGCGTGCGCTCGCCCAGGTTTTCCCGGATCGACTCGACACTGATGTTCTGGGTCTGCAGGTCGATATCGGCGAACACGGGGACGGCCTGCTGGTGCAACACCGCAAACGAAGTGGCGATGAAGGTGCGGCACGGCACGATAACCTCGTCGCCCGGTCCCACGTCGGCGGCCGCCAATGCCACGTGCAGCGCTGCCGTCCCGTTCATCACGGCAATGCCGTGCTGCACACCGCAGAATGCCGCGAACCGCTCCTGGAACTCCATCCCGCAACTGCCGGTCCAGTAATTCACCCGGCCCTGGCGCAGGACGTCTTCGACGGCGTGGATCTCCTCGTCCGTGAAGTCCGGCCACGGCGGAAATGGCCGGCGGCGGATCGGTTCACCGCCGTTGACTGCCAACTTCCCGTGGGAATCTGTCGTCATTCCAAGTCACGCACTGTCGGGTTACCGGGTGGTTGAAGAATCGGGGAAATGCGGTGGCGACGAATCACTCCCACATCATCCGTCCCAATGTCGTCCAACTCCGTAGTCACGTCAAATTCGCGGGGCGTTTTCAGCCAAGCCGGGCCAGTATGGCGGCGTCGGCCCGGCCTTTGGCCCGGACGCCGTCCGGGGTCACGTAATAGCGTTGTGCCTCTTCGTAGAAGCCGAGGCGCGGGTCGCGCTCGAGCAGCGCCGCGACCTCGGCCAGGTTGGTTTGTTCGGCTTCCAGCCGGGCGCGCATGACCGCGGTGTCGAGACCCGCCACAGCGTCGGGATGATGGCGCCAGGCCAGCCACGAGAACAGGACCCAGGCACTGTGCAAAAGATGGCCGAAGTAGCAGGCGACATTACGCTCCTGCTCGCCGCGGGAGGCCTGGGCGGCCGGTGCCAGCGCCGGCTCATACTGCTTCACCGCTTCCGTCCAGCGTTCCTGCATAATGCCCAGCCGGTCGATGACCGCGGCCAGCCCGCAGAAAGCGACGCATTGCTCGAGCATGTCGCCCAGCGGCTCACGGAAGTCCATGTGCCAGGCGATCATCGACTGCTGCCGCGGCTCGTAATCCGGCAGCGGATAGGCGCAGCCACGGTTGAACGGGCTGAAGTACAGCATACCGAAACCGAAGGCGTAAGACCGGACCGCCTCACCGAACGCCTGCCATGCCTTGGCGACCGCGCTGCCGTCCGGAAGGCCAAAGTAGTCCTCGGCAACGGACCGCAGAAAGTCGTCCTCATCGGTGGCGTCGCGCCGCCAGAATTGATCGAAGGCGAAACAGTTGAGCGTGTCGGGGTTGCTGCCGAAATTCCATGACGCCATGACATCGGTGACCCCGAGCTCGCCGAGCGCCGCCAGCTTGCGGTAGAGATTGGCGATCAACGGCCAGTTCGGAGCAGTGGCGCATTCGATGGTGTGGTTGACCTGAAACCGCGCCATGGCCCGCTTGCCGCTGCGCCGGGCCGCCTCGATCTGACCGCGGGCGCGCGGCGACGGGCCGATATAGTTGAGACTGTATTCGTCCACTGCCAGCCGCTGCCCCTGCCACTCGAGTTCGCCGCCACGCTCGTTGTCAGGCATGACGATGATCCCCGGCGGCAGCGAAGCGATGAGCTCCGCCTGCGGGGCCGGCGCCATCAGGTCCCAACTCCAGGTCCAGGCGATAACATCGGCCTCCGGCGCGGTGCCGTGGACGCCGCGCTCGATGGTTTCGAGCACCTCCCGCAGCACGTCCGTCGGCTCGCGGTCGCGGCAGCGCGGACAGTTCAAAACATCGCCGGGACGCTGGCCAAAGTGCTCGCCAAGGCCGCACCCGGTGACGTCGAAGCGGGAGTAGCAGTGCGTCAGGTGCTCGCTGGCAGTGATGCAGACGATGCCGCCGAGGTCGGGCAGGCAGCGAAACAGCCCCGCGCAGGCCGTTTCGAGCCAACAACGGGTCAAGGGGACGCTGGTACACATGGCGCGGCTTTTCGGCCAGCCATAGATGGCGTTGTCATTGAACGCCTCGCACCAGAAGCCGCGCAGCTCCGGGTGCGCCTCCCAGATCGGATCGTCGTCAGCGAAGGCGCGCGGCTCGTTGAGGTATAGATAAAGCTTGAGCCCGGCGGCTCGGCAGCGGGCGCTGCAATCGGCCAGCACCGCCTGCTGCGAGGCGGCGTCCGCACCGAGCTCCGGGAATACGTCGGTACGCACGACATCCCGCAGCCGCACCAGCGTCCAGACACCGGTGAAGCCACGCTCGGCGATGCGGCCAAGGATCTCCGGCGTCATTGCCGCCGCGGCGGTTTCAAGTTCGCGCGGGCCGAAGACCTGCTTCGGGACGCGCCAGATGCGGATCGGCTGGCGGCTCATGAGATCGTCTCGAGGATTTATGCTGTTTCAGCCGGCCCGGGTGTGAAGAATCCGTGTTGCTCGACCACTGCCGGCGGCGGCACCTGCCAGCGCAGCGCACTGAGTCGCCGGCCCGAGGCCTTGCCTCGCAGCCCGTCGTGGACGGTCACGATCGTGTCGTCCGGCATCACCACCGAGCTGGCGTACATGCCGCAGTCATTCAGTTCCCAGATTGCCTTGCTCCAGCTCTCGCCGCGGTCGTAGCTGACGATGAAGCGCTGGCCGTGTGTACCGTCCTTACGACTGAAAGGCAGGACCACCGTCCCGTCTGACAGCACCACAATACACCCGGTCTGCTGTATCCAGCCGGTGACGATACGCGGGGTGCTCCAGCTCCCGCCGCCGTCGTCGCTGTGCAGAACCGCCGATTGCTTGTAGACACTGTGCCCGCCGACGGCCGCCGGACCGTCCTTGCACTCGACACAGGTGTCAACAGGGTGACCGTCGGTGAAGTAATACGGCGTCGCCAGCTCAGGCGGATCGCCGGGCAGTTTCTTGCGTTGATAGCGGGTCACGGCGACCAGGCGCCCGGAGGGATGCTCGGCGATCCAGCTTTCGTCGGTGTGTTCGCCCAGCGAGGCGAACCGGGACCAGGTCCGGCCGTGGTCCTCGGAGCAATACAGCAAGGCGCGCTGCGTATACCGGTCGAACGGCAGCGGTTTGCCCGGCCGGGACTGATCGTAGACGCACACCGGCAGCATCAACCGGCCATCCGACAAGCGCCGGATGCTTACTTCGTTGCCGCCGAGACAATCGTGCGGGACCGGATCGAGTTCCTGCGCGATTTCCCAGGTCTTGCCGCGATCCGCAGAGCACAAGATCTGCACCCGGTCATGGAATGTCGGATCGCTGTGGCCTTCGTAGGGGCGCCCGTCATTATAGGCGAACCGTTCGATCGCCAGCAGTGTGCCGTCGGCGGCATACCCCGAACCGGTGTAACTGTGCGTCATCAGCTTGAATCCCGCCGGAACGGGCGGGGAGAAGTCGGCGATGGTGCAAAGTATCGACCAGGTTCGGCCCTCGTCGGCCGAGTGAAACAGCGCCCCATGCTTATCGTCATCAGTGTCGCCGGCGACGACCAGGTCCCCGTCGGGGCCCATGGCGACCGAACACTGATGGACACCGGTAAATTCCGTGGTGTACGTTTCGCAGGGCCACGGCCGCACCGGCAGCGCTGCGTTCCCCGCCACCTCGGGGTGATAATCTCTCCACGTCTTGTAGTGCATTATCGATCCCGGCCCGCGGCCTGTCGTTGCCGCAGGGCGTCGAAATATTCGGTTCGCGGCAGTACCCCATAGCCGCCAATCGATTCACCGTCGGTGTCGCAGGCGGTGTAATGGTAGAGCGAATGCAAAATGATCCCGCTGGCACCGGCCTGCTGTGCCAGCTCGATCTGCTGCTGGACCTCGTCAGGGGAATTGCGATTCCAGTTGGCCAGGCTGAAGGGGCCGGCCCCGCGATTCTCATACCACGCCGCGTCCGCCCAGGCGTGCAGCGGAAAACCTTCGGGTACGGTGTCCTTGAATGCCGAAATGTCGGCCGGCTCGAGTTTCTGCTGGTGCGGACACTGCTGTTCGGCACACAGGCCGTCGATGGCGGCGTCGGCAATCCAGCGCTCCCAATCCTTGTACAACTCGACGTAATGCTTGCTGGGGTGCTTGATGTCCATCAGCGTATGGCGGTCCGGGACGATGCCGATGATTAACTGCTTTGTGCGCTCGTGCACCGCACTGCCGATGCGGGAAAGCAACGTCGAAAACTGCTCACCCTTGATCTTGAGAAACTCGTCGTTGTCGTAGTCGTCGTAGCGGATATCGACCCCGTGCCGCTCGCGGTACGCCTCAACTACGCAGTCGTTGAAGCCAAACGGCTCGAGGTGATCCTGCCAGCCCGGGCTCTGCCAGCAAGGGAACCAACTGTGGGAACGCGTCGACAGGTAGAGGCCGTCCACCCCGTAGTCGAGGGCCTCCCCGGTCAGGCCCAGGAGCCTGGCGCGAACCTCTTCGTCACCGAACGCCGGCACCCCGTGATAGAATCGGGAACCGTCGCGCGAGCACCAGTACTTCCGCGGCCGTTCATACCAGACGGGATCGATCTGATACAGCCAGCCGGGCCGCACGTGCTGGAATTCATTCCAGTTGTACCAGGCCCACACCGGCACGCCATACCGGCGTCCGGCGCGAACGGCCTCGGCAAGCGGATCACAGCAGTCGAGCATATCGGCCACCCGATGCCAGAACGCCGCCTGTTCATTGCCGGGATCGACACAGCTGTGGTCGAATGGCGCCATCAACCGGCTGGGATAGTACGTACGCCCGGCGGTGTTGCAGCGGAACATGAAGGTCACGCCGGTGCCCTCGAGCATGGCAAACAGCCAGTCGAAGTAGTCCGCGTCGATGGGGTTCTTGTGATACCGCGGCGAATCCGTCGGATCCCAGTTGTAGAAGAGTTGCATTGTGCGATTCCCCGCCTCTGAATCTCTTGGGTTTCAGGTTTCAGTCGGATCGGTCGGATCGATCCCACCTGATCCTGAAACCTAAACCTGAAACCCGAAACCTGAAACCCGAAACCCGAAACCCGGCCTCTGCGGCGGCTTTGCCGCAGGCGCTGTCCGTCACCCGGCGCCTTCGAGATCACGCAGCTGCAGGATGTACTCGATGATGCGCCGGCGAACCGCATCCAGGTCGCCGGTGACGTCGAACTCTGCCAGGAAACGGTCGGCCGCGGCAGCGAGCTTGCGCCGGCCCTCGTCATCCGCCTCTTTCGCCGCCGCAATAGCCAGTTTAAGGGTCGTGCCGTAGCGCACGTCGTCCACCGCCTCGCGGAATCCCTCCCAGGCAATGGTGTCGATCGGCCGTTCCGCCGCGGGATAGGTCACGGCGACAGCCCGCCGCTCGTCGTTGAAATCGTTCCACATCCCGCCGGCGGCGGACGACTGCCAGGCCCACGGGCCGCCGCCATCGTAGTTGACCCGCCAGAGCAGAAGTCCGTAGTTCCGCCTGTGAAGTTCCGGGTCCTCTACCCCACCCTGCGGATTGCCGTAATTCCAGATCTTGTGTCCCACGGCGTGCCACTTGGCCGGCTCGGCGGGATCCGGTCCGGATCGTCCGCCGCCCAGGTTGCAGACATCGAGGAGGTCGCCCATCGCTTCAAAGGTTCCCGCGGACGCGGCCACCCAGACCTTGGCGCCGGCCTCGTGGACCACCTGCCAGGCGGCCCGCTGAGCCTTCTGCCGCTCGTCCGTGGCCTCGTCGAGACCGTAGACGTACACTTCCGGCACACCGTGCCGGCGGGCGACCGCCATGACCTTTTTCACTTTCTCACTCAGCGCGGCCAGCTCTGCTGCGCCGGTCGGGCTGCCCGTCGAGAACCCGGCATCGTCGGAGGTGAAGTATACGGGCTTGCCCGCGAACCCCGCCTCGTTGAAAATCTCGAGGTATCGTGACAACAACTCGGTGTCATCGGGCATCTGGTTGACCGTCGGCAGAATTCCATGGGGCATAAAAGTTCACCAGGTCCTGTCGCAGCTGCCCTTCGTTCTTCAAGTCGGAACAGATTACTGCCCGATGCTCCGGGCGGCGTGTGAGACGGCCGTTGTAGTAGGCATTCACAGCAAAGGGCTCGGCAGGATCATAAAAAGTCCCGGGCGCACTGAGGTCGAAGGGCAGGACCGTCAGGCCCAGGGTGAGCGCCCCCAGTGCCCCGTCCGCCGTGTGCAGCTCGATGCGGCCGTCGTACACGCCCGCCGGAACGTCCGCCGGGACATGGATGGTTACCCAGAACTGTTTATTGGCACCGGCGGTGATCGCCAGGGGCTGCAAAGTGTCCGCATCGCGGATCGGGAGTTTGGCGATCGGCCATGCCACTTTGTTGCCGGCGGGGTGCACGTCCTCCCCCTCGCGCCCGATGTCTTCGACCCCGATGTAGCGGACGCCTTCGGCGAAACGCAACTTCAAATAATTGCGTTTCCCGGTCGTGTCGACCTTGACCAGCCCATCGTCGTTGAGCAGCAGTTCCGGTATCAGCACCCGGCCCGGGCCGGTCCGTTTCTTGTTGACCCAGGCGCCTTCCGCCTGGTACCAGCATTTGACCGCCTTGATATCGACGGCGCCCACCGGGATGGTTGCCCGTGTGTTCTGGTGCGTGAGGGCGGTTGCTTTCAGGCGCAAGCCGGCCAGGTCACCCTCGGGGCGCAACACGAAGCTGACCGGCTCGTACTCGCCACGGGCCGCCGTGACCGTGAGGGCGGTGGACAATTCCCCGGGGACCGGCTCGGTGTCGGGCAGGATCATCGTGGAGCTGGTGGGCTTGACGACATAGCAGCGTGTCCGTCCGCCGGGGCCCTCGAGCAAACCGTTGCGGTCGGCGGTCAGGTTGCGGGCCGCAAACCGGAGGGTCGCAATGGTGTCCTCCATGGGCCCGTGGTCGTCTTTGCGGATATAGCCCTGTGTCCGGACAGCCGCGAGGGTTTTCCGCGCCGCCGCCAGGTTCGCAGATACGGTTTCGAAACCCGCCCGGTCAGCCGCCGCGGGCGTGATCTTGTTCAGCGCCTCGCCGATCCCGGCCAGTGCCCTGGCCCATTCGTCGAGTTTCGCTTCCACTTGTTTGCGGACCGGCTCCCAGCGGCGGGCCACCACCCTGGCGTACTCGGCCGCATCGGGAACGTCGCCTTCGACGATGAAGTCGTCCATGTAGAGTACCACCCGGTCGCCTTTCTCGCCGAACAACCGAACCACCATGCCCTCGAGATAGATGCCGATATTTTCACGCGTCGTCTTCCAGATGGCGCGGTTCACCGAATTCTGCGCCGATCGCTCCGCCTGCGGGTGGATATCGCCCTCGACGAGGGTCCACGCCTTGCCGCCCCGATGCACGTTTTCAACCCCGAAACCGAAAACCGGACCGGTATTCGGCGGGACCGTCTGGACATACGCCTCAATGTCGGCACGCGCTTTGCCGGTAGACTCCGGGCCGAGCATCAGGCGCCCGTGGAATGCCAGTTTTCCTTCCGCGGGAACCCGGACCGGTATGAACCAGTAGACCCCCGTACTGCCCAGGGTAATATCAATCTTCAGCGACTTCTTGCCGGCGTGTGCCTCTTCCGATGTCACTCCCTTGAAGTTGACTTTGTATTCACTATTGGCCCAGAAGAAGCTGGATGGATCCTGCTTTTCGAAATCCTCGTGGAAACGCCAGGGTGCCGTCGGAAGTTGCTGGGCAAACGCAACTTGTGCACCCCAGCAGACACTGGCGGCGACAACGGCAAATAACACGCGACTGTTCGGCATCATTGCATGGGGCCTTCTGTCAATCGTCCGGTTGATCCCAGTAGTAGCGGGCGATGACGTAGGCCCACCGCGGCGGAAAGGTTGTCACTGTAATCCATTCCTGATACCGCATCCACTTGGCGGCACCGCCAGCACAGGTTGCGTTGCATCCGTTCGGATGAGTTCGTTTGAGATCGTTTTCGGTGGTCGCAGCTCGACGACAATCGGTCGCGACGGATGGGTTGCCAACCTTTTTCGTGGTCGGTATTGAACGCGGCGGCGGTGCCACTGCCGCTTGCCGGGTTTGTCAGATACCCAGGTGGGCGCTTCGGGCTGCACCATGTGCTGACGGCGAGTCCGTCAGCGGTTGCCGGTTGGTACCGGTCACTGCTCATTCTGCCCGCTGCTGTATCTTCTCGAAGATTTTGGTTGCTATCGCCTGGCCCTGGTCAAGTTGTGGCGGGGTCAGCTGGCGTTTGAGGGCATCGCGATTGGTTCGGGCGTCGGCAAAACCGGACGCGGCCGCGACGCTGTACCAGGCATAAGCCCCCACGTCGTTCTCAGGCACAATCTCGCCGTGGTCGTAGATCACGGCGAGATTGTACTGCGCATCGGCATCTCCCTGCATGGCCGCCTTGCGGAACCAGTTGACCGCCTCGGCACCGTCCACCGGCACCCCCTCGCCGTGGGCGTACATGTAACCGAGCGTGAACTGCGCAATGCCCTGCCCCCGCACAGCCGCCTGGCGGAACCAGTTCGCCGCCTCGGCATCATCGGCGGGCACACCGTAGCCGTTGGCGTACATCACCCCGAGGTTGTACTGCGCATCGGCATACCCCTGCTCAGCCACTTGGCGGTACCAGTTGACCGCCTCGACATCGTCCTCAGCCACCCCCTGGCCCTTGTCATACATCACGCCGAGATTGTACTGCGCGGCGGCATCCCCCTGCTCAGCCGCCTGGCGGTACCAGTTCGCCGCCTCGATATCGCTCTCCGGCACCCCCTCGCCGTTGGCGTACATCCAGCCGAGATTGGCCTGCGCGGCGGCATCCCCCTGCGCCGCCGCCTGGCGGTACCAGTTCACCGCCTCGGTGTTGTCTTTGGGCGCCCCCTTGCCCATGGCGTACATCAAGCCGGCATTGTACTGCGCGTCGGCATGCCCCTGCTCAGCCGCCTTGAGGATCCACTTGAACGCCTCGGCATCATCTGCGGGCACGCCCCTGCCGTTGGCGTACACCAGGCCGAGGCTCCACTGGGCGTTGGTATCACCCTGCTCCGCCGCCTGGCGGAACCACCCGACCGCCTCGGCATCGTCCTCAGGCACGCCCCAGCCGTTGGCGTACATCCAGCCAAGGTTGTACTGCGCGGCGGCATGCCCCTGCGCCGCCGCCTGGCGGTACCAGTTGACCGCCCCGGCATCGTCCTCGGGCACCCCCTCGCCGCCGTCGTACCTCGAGCCGATACTGAACTGCGCGGCGGCATGCCCCTGCTCCGCCGCCTTGAGGATCCAGTTGAACGCCTCCGGATCGTTCTCGGGCGCACCCTTGCCTTCGGCGTACATCACGCCGAGATTGGTCTGCGCTCCCGCATGCCCCTGCGCCGCCGCCTGGCGGTACCAGTTGACCGCCTCCAGATCGTCCTCAGCCACACCTGTACCGGCATACATCAGGGCGAGGCTCCACTGGGCGTTGACGTCACCCTGCGCCGCCGCCTGGCGGTACCAGCGGGCCGCCTCGGCAGCGTCGGCGGGCACCCCCCAGCCGTTGGCGTACATCACGCCTAAATTGTACTGCGCGTTGGCATGCCCCTGCTCCGCCGCCTTACGGTACCAGTTGACTGCCTCGGCAGCGTCCTCAGCCACCCCCCAGCCCTTGGCGTACACCAGGCCGAGATTGAACTGGGCGGCGGCATATCCCTGCTCCGCCGCCTGGCGGAACCAGTTCGCCGCCTCGGCATCGTCCTCTGCCACCCCCTCGCCGTTGGCGTACATCAGGCCGAGGTACCACTGGGCGTTGGTATCACCCTGCGCCGCCGCCTGGCCGAACCACTTGAACGCCTCGGCATCGTCCACCGGCACACCGTCGCCGGTGTAGTACATCCAGCCGAAACTGAACTGCGCGCTGGCATGCCCCTGCTCAGCCGCCTGGCGATACCAGTTGACCGCCTCGGTGTCGTCCGGAGGCACCCCCTTGCCCTTGGCGTATATCACGGCGAGATTGAACTGGGCGTCGACGTCTCCCGCCGCGGCCGCCTGGTGGTACCACTTCAACGCCTCGGCATAGTCCGCCGGCACCCCACTGCCGATGTCGTACATCAGGCCGAGATTATACTGCGCTTTGGCATATCCCTGCTCAGCCGCCTTGCGGTACCACCCGACCGCCTCGGCATCGTCCTCTGCCACCCCGACGCCGTCGGCGTACTTCGAGCCGAGATTGTACTGGGCGTTGGCATGCCCCTGCTCAGCTGCCTTGCGGTACCACTTCACTGCCTCGGCTTCGTCCTTGGGCACACCCCAGCCCTTGGCGCACATCCAGCCGAGATTGTACTGGGCGTTGGCATCCCCCGCCTCGGCCTTCCTGAGCAATGTCTGGACATTTTCCGCGGCAACGGTGCACACCGCGACCGACAGGACGACTGTCAGCGTGCGACTGAATGAAATTAAGCGCCCGGGTTTAATCCGCGAAATGTTCATCTCTCCCTCGTCGCTCGAATCAGGTGCCGGGTGCCGCCGGAGCACTTCCGCCAACCGTACGGGTGATTCCCTCGGCGGCGGTGCCATCCCTGCCCTTCGATTCCGGGCCCCATCGGCAACTGCAATGGTCGCGGCATCACCGGCATAAAAAGGCGGAATTCCCGTGGGGATTCTGTGGCAGGTGATCCCTCGTGTGCCATGATGAAACAGGAACTGCGGAACGCTGAAAACCCTGCTGCACAAGGTTTTCAGCCGTATAAATTGGAGCGGGTAGGGGGAATCGAACCCCCCTGGCCAGCTTGGGAAGCTGAAGCATTACCACTATGCTATACCCGCATATTCTTATCGGGGCGATAACCGCCCGACAGGAATAATATAACGCCTCCAGCAACAGCGAGCAATACGGCCGATCCGGCGAATGCCGACGCCTTGAGAACTGACTGGATCATCTTCCCTGGATCCCTCGATCCCGGGGGGGGGAAAGGCCGAAGGCTACCGGGGGACTCTGCGGCTGATTTCCTCGGCGGTGAGGGCGCGGGAGAAGAAGGTGACGCCATATACCTCTCCCTCCCAGGTCCGGTTGCCTTCCGTCTCGTTGCCGACGAGCAGCGGCATGGTGTGGTCCCAGGTGCTGAGATCACCGGGGACGGCAAGTGAGACGACGGGGGTCCCGTCGACGTAGAGCGTGTGCGTCCCCGCTTTCCGAACAAAAACGAGATGCTGCCGCTCGCCGGTCAGGGCACCCGCCTGTGTATTAAGCACGGGGTTGGTCCCGTTGGTGCTCGTCTCGGTGGTCCGGAAGCGGACCACAGCCCTGTCGCCCGACTGGCCCAGCGTGAGATTGCGACTTTGATAACTATGGGAGATCGAGACGATCCGCGCGGGACCAGCCTGGGTCAGGTTCGCCGGGCGCATCACGACCTCCAGGGTGAGGTCTCCCGCCTTGGAGAGCGCGGTGGTGAGAGCGGTGCACGGTTCATTGGTGGTGAGATACGCTCCATTCGACAGGACGATTCCGGTCCCCTTTTCGAGCGTGAAAATGTTGCCTGCCTGTACGGCCAGGGGGTGATACGCGTCTCCTCCCCAGGGAAGCGTGTATCCCTCCACGAGCGTATCCTCCAGGATCCCGGGAAACGTCTTCCAGGGCTTGGTCCAGAACGCTTCGATCTCGTCCATGCGACCGTTCAGCTGGTCGCCTGCAGCGCTCTGTATCTTCGCGTGCTCCGCCAGGGACGCGGCGATTTCCTTTTTCACCGCCGCCAGCTGGTCGCCTGCAG
>PVBE010774031.1_pt1 | contig 11937 bp, 13 predicted proteins | sample 1631181 | NCBI WGS metagenome assembly PVBE01 (sample SAMN08397723, study PRJNA350692) | Marine metagenome, whole genome shotgun sequencing project. | isolation source: water | place: Pacific Ocean | collected 2012-04 | reverse complement strand
CCTCCAAGACGGAACTTACGAATCACTTGATTGAGAGCCGCCACTCCACTTTGGTCCCAGATGTGTGCCCGCGACATATCGATCGTCACTTTGGCCGGGTGCTCGTGAATATCAAAGCCCTGTAGGAAATACACCTTGCTCACAAAGAACAATTGTCCGCTCACCTCGTAGCGAAGCTCGTCAGGGTTGACTTCAGCAACACTGACACTAATCACCTTGGCAACTTTTCGGCTAAAAAGTATTCCTGCAAGTGCAACACCTGCCAAAACACCAAGAGCCAAGTTATGGGGGGTGGTGAGCATGGTGACCGCAAATGTCATCAGCATTACTGCTGTATCACTGCGAGGGATTTTGGAGAGGTTTCTTAAGCCTTTGGTATCAGCTGTGCTGACAGCAATCGTGATCATCACGGCCACCAACGCTGCCATTGGGATCTGCTCCAACCAGGTTCTGCCTAACAAGATCAGCAGGAGCAGACTTACGCCTGAAAACAGGGTTGAGAGCCTGGTACGCCCACCATTTTCAGAGTTCATCACCGATTGACCCACGAGTGCACAGCCTGCCATTCCCCCAAAGAGTGAGGAAGCAACATTGGCGATGCCCTGACCACGAGCCTCCACATTCTTGTTGGATGTGGTATCGGTCATGTCATCGAGGATATCTTGGGTGAGAAAGGTTTCCATTAATCCAACCAGGGAAATAGCTAGAGCGGTAGGTAAGACCAAGCCAAAGGTTTCAAGATTGAAGGGCACCTTGCCATCTGAAAGTGATCCGAAGGGAATGGAAAAACTGGGCAGACCGGTTGGGAGATGTCCAAGGTCTTTAACAGTAGGAATATCGAGATTGAGGCCAATACTTATGATCGTAAGAACGATGATGGCCACCAGCTGAGATGGCAAAAGACGGGTAAGACGTGGCAATCCATAAATAATCAGTAAACCCAGTACTACCAGCCCCCACACCTGAGGAATCTGCCAACCAAATGGCAAGATCTGGGCGGCATGATCGGTTGCAATGTTTTCTCCGAAATGGAAATTCAGGCCTAGCTGAGGGAACTGTGCTTGAAGAATCAACAAGGCGAGTGCATTCACAAATCCACTCAGCACCCCTTGAGGCACAAAACGCATTTGATAGGCAAGTCTCAAATAACCCCATAGGATTTGAAATAGCCCAGTCAATAGGCCAGCTGCCATCAAATAGGAAAGGCCTAGGCCTTCACCAACGGCATTTCCTGTCGCCACAAGCCCTGTCATCAAAAGAGCTGTGGAGCCAGTGGCGGATGTGATCATCGCCATGCGTCCACCCACCAGAGCAATGGTCACCGATAGGCAAAAGGCCCCAAATAGGCCCACTTGCGGGTCAACACCAGCGATGCCTGAGAAGGCAATCGCCTCGGGAATCATGGCAAAGGCAACAACAAGACCAGAAAGCAAATCTTGTTGAGGTCTGTCGAACCACTGTTTGATCACTGATGGTTCTGACCGGCTCATCATTGAAAGGTGTACTTTGATCGCAGATTTAAGCATGCAGGTGAGATTTCAAGTCTCTCACTAGGTTTCTATGAATTAAAAGGGGCGCTAAAGTGCAGGGTCCTCTCTACGTTGATCACGGGGCTGAAAAATGCTTTAATGTCAGATAAGTTTGGCCTATTAATGCATTAGCCTTTCTGTAGCTTGATGTTTAGATTAGTTTGATACTATCAACTAAATTAAAACAAAACCCTGCATCTTTGGATTAAACTTGCCGTCTATTAGTTCAAAGAAAAAGCCCTTGATGGATGAAAGAATTCATTGACATGATCATATAAAAGTTGGCGGCATTGCAAGAAGGGCAACTGAGTCAAAGCAAAAGAAAGGATCGTGTTAAAAATTTTCATGAGAATAGCTCCTTGAAAAATAAATGAGGTAAAGAATATTTGACTAATCATGTTCGATGCCTTGCTTGCTTGTAGAAGAACCAAGCAAGACAGATCGTCAAGAACCACTAAACGATAAAGGTGCTTTCATCAATTTGCTTAAGATTAGTATTGATCAGATAGGCATGGAAATCTCCATCTCCATCAGCATTCATATCATCAATAAGGAAGTCGTTTTAGAACCACCTAGGGATCTGGCCAAAGCTTTAGCTCTCCCGATAATCCTTTAAAGGATGAATTTCTTATGTAGACAAATTCAGAATCGTTGTTTGGCAAATGCCTAAAATCGATTCTATCTTCTTGTTTAAAGTCTGCACCATTGATTGTGTCGGCCTTAGAAATACGTTCGTAAGATCAGTGTTAGGATCTGAACGCAAGTTTCGTACTAATACTTGAGTAGTCTTTAAGGCAATTCATTATCAAACTAAGCGCCTCTCAAAGCGGAGGCAAAATGCCGTTTGGGTCATAACGAGCCTTCAGTTCTTGCAGGCCTGGCAACCAATCGCCGAATGCCGCCTTCAGCTCACGCTGATGCCATGGCAAGTGGGGATGCATCTGAGCAAGATGCACTCCAAAACAATAAGGCTCAAGCGTTGCCCATACTTGCTCCAGCCAGTCAAGGCTGAGCAGCCTTGTATGCCTATCTCCAGCTGGCCAGGCTGCCGTGATCCATGGTTTCCAGATCGCCTTACGGTGAATCAAGGAACTGGCATCCTGACGCTGTCGACTGACGACTCCGCCGAGTTGTTGAATGGCCAAGTAACACCTTGGATCTGGTCGTTCTGCCATCAGTTCGGCAAGGGCCGTGATCGCTCCCTGGCAGGCAGCCTCCCAGGCAGGGCCAAGCAGTGCGACAACTTCTGAGTGGTAGCGGCCTATCGCTGCGTTCGAAACAGCAGGCAATGCAAATGGTGGCAATTCATGTATGCCAGCAACGTCGTCAATTTCAACAACGTTTGTGCAGAGAATCGTTTTTTGCAGCTGATTCAATGTCGCAACAGCGGCAGCATCGTCCGAAAGGAGCACTCCGTAGGCGTGGATTTCATCCCCCCAGATCCACTGCAGGCTTACCGAATCAGGCCAGCTTTCAGCCTGATGGATAAGCTCCAACAGCTGTTCAAACGTCAAACTTGATTGCCAGATACGTAGCGGTTGCAGCGGATGTGTCTGAAGCTTCAGGTCTGTGATCACAGCCAGAAAAGGAGCTGCTCCGCAGAGGCCACGCCAAGCCAATTGATCTTCAGTGCAGCAAGCAGCTTCCGGCTTGGACCGAACAAAGCTTTCTCCATCGCCCCATACACCTTTGATCTCAAGGATCTGATCAATTGCTAATCCTTGACTGCGACTCAAAGGGCTGATGCCTCCAGTGAGGATGTAACCGAGGCCTGGCAGACCTGAAAGCCCTGTGGGAAAACTTCTCCCGTACTTTGCGAGTTCCCTGAGAAGACTTTCCATTGTCTGACCTGCACCAATCTCCACGTGCTGGGTACTGGGATCGAAATGGATCTGGCGACAGCTTTGGCGCAGATCCAGGGTCCAGTGTCCTTCAGCTGCACAGCGACTGGTTGTGCCCCCGCTGCAAACCATTAAGGGTTTGCGTTTGAGCTGTAGCGAGCGCATCAGCGCAGGAATCTCATCCGCTCTGGGATTGAAGACTCCTGCGATGCAAGCATCCTCTGCAAGTGCGTTTGGAACATGGAGGCGACGATGAATGGCGGCCTCTTAACCCTCATGGATCAGCGTAACCATCTCAGTCTTGAGGAGAAAGCCCTTGTTCGTCAGGCTTCAGTCAATATCTCCTTGAAGACATCGAACTTGGCGTTGGTTCTCTTGCTTCACGACAACAGATAGGGTCTTTCTAGGTCGCTCCTCACTGTGAATCCTGCATCCTTAGATCATCCAGATGGTCATCTCGGCATCCTGATCTGTGGGCATGGCAGTCGTAATCGCTTAGCCGTTGAAGAGGTTGCCCAATTAGTCAAGGCGCTCAAGCCAAAATTCCCAGCAGTTCCCGTTGAATACGGCTATCTGGAATTTGCCCGTCCCGTGCTCAGAGAAGGCCTTGATCGGCTCCTTGAACAAGGTGTGAAGAGGGTACTTGCAGTCCCGGCGATGTTGTTTGCCGCAGGCCATGCCAAAAATGACATCCCCTCCGTACTCAACAACTACGCAGCTGAAAGGGGGGTAATCATTGATTACGGACGCGAACTTGGCATTAACTACTTAATGATCGGTGCGGCTGGCGCCCGCTTGAAAGAGGCGCTTGAAACTGCTGCTGACGTCCCACTCTGCGAAACGCTCCTGGTGGTCGTAGGTCGTGGGGCCTCAGATCCAGATGCCAATTCAAATGTGGCCAAAATCACCAGGATGCTGGTGGAAGGCTTCGGATTTGGCTGGGGTGAAACCGTGTATTCCGGCGTCACCTTTCCCCTTGTGGAGCCTGGCTTGCGTCAACTAGTACGTCTGGGGTTCCGCCGCATCATCGTGTTTCCTTACTTCCTGTTCTCAGGGGTGTTGGTGAGTCGTATTCGCCAGCACACACAGCGGGTTGCAGACGATCATCCCAATATTGAGTTTCTTGCGGCCAACTATCTCGGAGACCACCCCCTTGTCATCGAGACCTTCCGGGATCGGATTGACGAGGTCTTGCGTGGCGGCGATACCGCAATGAACTGTTCGCTATGTAAATACAGGTCCGAGCTTCTCGGCTTTGAAAACGAAGTTGGTCTTGCGCAGGAAAGCCATCACCATCACGTCGAAGGCCTTACGGAGAGCTGCACCCTGTGCAAAAAGGAGTGCACCGGTGCCTGTCAGCCCGACGGCATACCAGTGTCCCTAAAGGAAAAGGCTCATGACCATGACCATGACCATGACCATGACCACAGTCATGGTCACTACCCCTATCCCCATGCTGAGCATCCATTGGGTCCAGTCAGCCTGAGAAAATCAAGCGAAACTGAAACCTAAAATTATTTAGATCAAACTCAAGGCTCGTCAGCCGTCTTCTCACTTGCGATAGACGCGACTCGGCGTAGATAAGCAAGGCTGATCAGTCGCCAGGGGGGGCTTTTCTCCGACTGCTTTCCACAGCTCAAAGAGGGTTTTCCACGACCTGTCGGGCAACATTCTTGATGGGGAGGTACCTCTGTGGTTTATGCGCTTTTCAATGGTTTTGCGTTACATCAGCAAGGCTTTGACTGCGTTCGGATCCCTGCTCAGTCCTATGAACTAGGAACGCCTGTGATCACATGAGTCTTGCTTGCTCATGGGACAGCTTGCTAATTGCTTGCAACGATTGACGCTTCGCCCAAAAGTGTGGCTTGCTGGTGTCAAGAAACAAACCTTGCTGAAGGCGTGCAATGGATCGAAACCACCTCGAGCGCTGTGTTGAAATCAATGATGCTTTCCAATCAGCTGAGGCCACTTCCTCCTATGTGAGCCTTGAAGCAGAAATTCCAGAAGTGCTCTATCGAGGCATGAAGGAATTCATCGGTTCGCATCCCAACTGGGACCAATACCGCGTGATGAGTTCAGCAATCGCCCATTTCCTATTTCAAAACGGCTGCGGGGATCGGGCCGTTACCGAGCGTTATCTCAATGACCTTTTCAGCCACTCCGAGGCTTAAGGGCTTGCAGACAAGCCCTTCTTGTAATCGCCATCATTGTGAGAGTGGGGCTCTGCCAGGCTGATGTTGGCCAACAAGCTCCATCCACAACAAGCACATTTGGACATCGCCAAAGACGGTTCCAACGATCCACCACACTGCAATCTTCACTTTCTCCCATAGCAGCACCGCCAACTTCATGGATGTAATACCCCGGTGGTGGAGACGTTTCACTTAGAGCTAGCGCACCATCGAGAAGGGGTTCGAGAAACATCAAGTTCATCAGCTCCTTGAGCGGCAACATTGTTCCTCCAGCTGATTGGATCGCCGCCTTGATCGTGCCTTGCATGTGATCAACCATGGCTTGCTCGTTTTGCCCCCATCGACAATCGATATGTGGTACCGGAACACCCCAGCGATCCAAAGTGCTTGATAGCGACACTTTGTTGTGACGTGCAGGCAACACTTCACCATGCCCAATCAGGAAACCTGTAGCTGTGTTTGGTTTACGTTTCAACCAACCTGGAGGTTCAAAGCGATCAATTCCTCCCCAGATTCCATAACCCCGCAAAAACTTCAACTGATCTTTGGGTTCCAAGCAAGCACCGAAAGGAAGAAAAAAACTGCCAGCCCCAGAAAGCACGTTCGCAGTTGAGTCAGCCTCAGACACCTGCTTCATTTGGCCATGTGGCAGAGCAAAGAAACGACAGGTGGAGACGTGGTCCATCAAATAGCAACCGAGGCTGCCCGAGGGGTCAGTAAACCCCGCGCTGTGATGCTTAACTTCGGAACTCAACAGGAGTCGAAGACTCTGAATTGTGGATGCACAAAGCACCACAAGCTCACCATTGAGCTCTTTTCGGCTGCCGTTGTGCTGATCAATCACCAGCACCCCTCGGGCTGCTCCATGATCTGGATGCATCAGCAACCGCTCAGCCTTGTGGTTGCTGAGTATCTCTACCTTGCCTGTAGCAAGTGCCATCTGTAAGGTGCTGCCTGGACTGCTTGAACGAGGCCAAGGTCCATCAACTGAAGGCTGGTGAGGTCCGAACCCTCGTGAGTGAATGACTGGATACCCAAGTTCCGCATCAACAGCACTAGCGAACTGCTTTTCGCTAGTGGTGAATGGTAAGTGGGGGATGTAGTTGCCATCCGGTAACTGTTCCAACCCATCCACATGACCATGGACCTTCAAGCGCTCTTCTAGGGCGGAATAATGAGGAGCTAACTCGCTGTATTGCAGTGGCCATTCAGGCCCATAACCATCTCTACGCGAAGACTTGAAGTCCTGATCTGAAAGACGAAGAGTAATTCCACCCCAAGTGAGGCTGCGCCCCCCCACCTGACGGCCCTGTGTCCATATGAAGGGGTGTTTAGAAGGAAATGTATAGGGATTCTCCTTTTCATTTGCGTAGAGCAACGGGTTCGCTTTCCAGTAGCCAGGATGTTGAGCCTGATACCGATGCTTGCCGCTACATAAACCTTCCAAACGTCTAAGGGTGTTTCCAGGTTCGGAGCCCAGGGCTTTTTGAGCAGACAAGTCTGGCCCAGCTTCTACCACGAGCACACGTACTCCAGCTTCTGCAAGGGTTAGAGCAGCAACCCCTCCAGTAGCACCAGAGCCGATCACGATCACCTCATAAGGGTGCTGAATCACGCTTGCATAGACAACATCAAGACAGTTTCGCCCCTCACGTCCATAGAGACCATCCTGATCTCACAGCCCTGCGAGTTGACTTGATGCCTTGGAGAATGGATGTTCTGCTGCAATAGGGATATGAAAGTCTCGTGCTCGCCTTAAAACTTGCGACGGCAAGTATTCTGAATGGGAATATCTACGTTGCCAATCCCTTGAGTCCGATTGTAGGTAGCCACTCAACAGAACCAGGTGTTCCTCCACAAGAATCTCAGGACCGCTGGTTCAAGTCAGATTTACTTCGACGGGAGGTGAACCTCTCCGAGTTGTACGAACTGTCTCAAAGTGAAGTTGATCTACTAATGGCCGAAACCGCAACGATTCGCAGCGACCCAGACTCTAGTCGAAACAATCGTGGCAAGTTTGTTGTAGCAGGTTACTTTCTGGAACTGGCCAAAATCATCAGCGACCGTCGAGCTAATCAATCATCTTGATTGGAGCGGCTATGGCCTAGGCAAACTTAGATCCTGGCGGAGATTGAGAAAGTATTCCCCAACCCTTATCAATCAATAGGCACATTCGCATTAACGACGCAGCACTCCTCGTCCACCACCAAGGAAACCAATATCAAAAAGAATGCCCATTGCAAGAATCAACAATCCACTAAAGCTGCTGATCCCACCATCCAGTGCGATTGCCCAACAATAAGCAAGGGTCGTTGTTGGAAGCAAAAATAGCCCTAACAATGGCCAGATCCAAACGCCAGCAAATGGGCCCATGATAAATGGTTGATAAAAGAACCAAAGTGCAATCAGCACAACTCTTGGGGCTACAAGGCCAAGCAAGCCGATTAAACACATGGCTCATTCACCACTCTTCTTTCAATAGATAGCAATTCCTGCTTCGCCTGGTTGAGATGCCTGACGGAATCCTCACCAGAGTAAAAAATCAAACTCACCAAAGAGGTTAAAGCCAAGCCTTGCCCATAGGCAGCAAACGGCCGCTTCCTCTCCTCCTCAGAATTTCCAAGAACTCAAGACTGCCAATCACATACAGCCCTGCAATGGCCAGGTCTAGGGGAGGTCAGACTGCATTGTGCAATGGACGAGCCCAGCAGTCGACAGCGGAGAAGAAACCCTGATGTTGAAAAGAATTTATGCAGCCTGAAAAGGCGAGTCAATCAACTCTTGATGGTTAGACCTGACCAGGGAGTTCAAAAAAACCAAAGATTTGAGCCACTTGATTGAGATGTGCTGAGACGAGATCAGCAAAAACAACAGTATTTCTTCCTAGAGAGCATGAGCAACATGAAGCCGTTATGGCAATTCCCTCCATGAACCATGGAGGGCCATTTCAGGCTGAGCCTAGTTGAATGCTCGCCTTATAAAAAGAGGGTTCAGCCTTCTTTTTTGACGAAGACTTGCGTGGCAAGCAGGAACAGTCCTCCAGCGATAAGCAGTGCTATCTCGGGACGGATTGAGGGCCCGACTGCTGAGGCAAAGAGCACTGCAGGCATAACCACGTCCATAACGGCCATTTCAAAATCGCTGCCACTTTTAGCACTGAACAACCCCGCCCGTCCATCAACGTAATCAAAGGCCATGACAGCCAATGAACTCAAGCCAAGCCTGCTGAAACAGCTGCAAAGACAAGGAGAAGGAGTTCCGAGAAGGCAAAACTAAAGAAAAGCTGAGTAAAGGTTGGGTAAGAATTGAGCTTCAGCAGTGCTTCTCAGGCTTATATGTATCACCCGATACTGGGAGCTAAGCGTGAGCACCCAAAACTCCAGAACAGCAAAACCCGACAAAAGCCCTCCCCAACGCAAAACCACCTTCAAGTGGAACAGCAACGGAGAGTTGTCTGCGGTGGATATGGCACGAGTACTCGAGCGACTGACCAACCCAGCGCTGACCCAATGCGATCTTGCTTGCGAACTTGATCAAAAAAACTAAATCAGCTTGATACGCATCAAGGCCCTATATCCAGCCTGATCGCAATCAAACAACAGCTCGTGCCATACAGCCAAGCCAAGCAGCTGTGGCACCATCATCAAGACAGATAGATCGCCATGGCAATCCTCAAGACCTTCATGATCAGGCTGAAGCGAACAGCGACTCTAATAGCCTTATTAACACTTGTTTTGACAACATTCTCCCCTACAACAGTCTTCGCTTCTGAGGTTGTTGATGTAGAAGAGCCTACGCCATTGGAGCTCAAAGTCGCAAAAGGCTATTCAGGCAAATTTTGCAATGGAATTGCAATGGGGCTTACGCAACAAAGTGCTCTTAAAATTGCGATTGCTGAAAATCGCAAACCCTCATTCAACCCCTCGTTATGGACTGCTGTCATCTCTAACGACAAGCAGCTGGAAAGTATAGACGAAAACAAAATCGCATCCCTTGTTGCATCAATGGTTGTCAATGATTGTGGAGATCCTCTTGGGCTTAATAGCCAAACTGATGTGGATGAATTTGCATCCTACTTCGTATCTACGCGAGAAGATTCACTGAGTAATCAATGAGTTCTCATCATCATTGAAATATCCATGACAATGCAGGAGATCTTCCCGTTAACAGATCCCTAGAAGAATGCATTGGGACACCTAGGGGTGCAGGGTAAATGTATTTAAAGGAGCCTGTCAGGGTTTAGTTAGGTCTACTGGTTGTCTTAGAGCTAAAGGGCTCAATGGTGTTGAGGTCCTCAATCGAAGCGATCAGCATCAACAAAATGCAGGAAAGCTCCATAGGCTTGAGCAATCGCGATCTAGACATGGAAACCCCCTTTCGTAACGTCACTCCCAATACCCCCGGAGGCGCGGCATCACTTCTGATCGCTCTCTTGTTTTCCAGCCTTATCTTGATCACACAGGCCCTGTTCGTTGTTCCAGCAGGTCAAGTTGGAGTTGTGACCACGTTGGGCAAAGTCACTGGTGGATCTCGTCTGCCCGGGCTAAATCTCAAGATTCCGTTCATCCAAGCAGTAGCGCCCTTTGATGTCCGCACTCAGGTGAGGCCTGAGAAATTCGCCTCCCTAACCAAGGACCTTCAAGTCATTGAGGCTACCGCCACGGTGAAATATGCAGTACGGCCGAATGAAGCCGGACGTGTCTACAGCACAATCGCCAGCAATGACCGCGAAATCTATCCACGCATCATTCAACCCTCTCTGCTCAAGGCACTTAAATCAGTGTTCTCCCAATACGAACTGGTCACTATCGCCAGCAAGTGGAGCGACATCTCAGAGCTGGTGGAACGGGCTGTCGCAGATGAACTCGATAAGTTTGACTATGTAGAAGTTCGTGGCCTTGATCTCACTGGCCTGGTCATCGCGGAAGAGTACAGGGCAGCTATCGAACAAAAGCAGATTGCAGAACAACAACTCCTCAGAGCGCAAACAGAAGTTAAAATTGCTGAGCAGGAAGCAATGCGATACGAAACCCTTAACCGCACCCTTGATGACCAGGTGCTTTTCAAACTGTTCCTCGACAAATGGGATGGCAGCACTAAGGTTGTGCCCTCTTTGCCAGGATCAAAAGGAGGCGGCACGCCTGTGATCGTAGGAGGTCGTTAATCATTAATCAGATCAGCCTAATTCTCAACTGCGGCAAGAAGTGAAGACAAAAAATAACCACCAGCTACAAAGCTAGGTAGCAACAAAGAAAAGGCCTGACAAATTAGCTAGGCCTTTATCGATTGTGCTCGAGTGTTGCCCAACCCTCACTAACGCTGCCGAATTGATTGTTGCACTGGGCCGGCAATGAAAAAGAAAAGTTATTATGTATCCATCAGAAAGAAGTCATTAACAGTATAAATAATTAGAACTTAGCAATAAATAAACCAGGAGATCATGAGTTAGAGCGCTGCCACTATAAATCTTCTTAAGTAGCAACAAGCCGAATTGAAAATCCGTGAATAAAGATCACTTATGAAGTCTTGTTTCTGCCAGGCTTTAGCTTTTGTAAGCAAATTAAGACTAGTGAAGCCAAGCCGAAAAGTAGACTGAGAATCAAGAATAACCATGCAAGGATATAAATCTCAAATGCCAGAATGCCATTTCTGTATCGATAAATTTAAGCGCTGAAGTTTTTCAAGCACTACTCATTGATCTATTCACTATCGATATGAATAGCAATTAGCAAGACTTCGATGTTGCTCAATTATCTTTAGATCGATATCCCAGGAATATGCATGTCAATTATATCGATAGAATATACGAGAACTTTAATTAGGAATCAATATGATATCCATTAAAAATAACCAGTGAAAATCACATTACTTGTGTAGATTCTGTCAGTTTGATCAAAGACCGCTCTGGGTAGAGATAAATAACCCAATAGTTTTTGCAGCGAAGCCTGTCCTGTACAAATATCTCCTAGAGCCTGCCTCTTTTGATTTAGTCAGGGTTGCCTGCCTTGGTCAGGCCAGAAGAGAGGGGATGAAGCTTCTTCCGAGCGCGAGGGGGTGAAACCCTCAACCGTGATGTCGATGCACTGCTGGACAATTGATGGGCATGTGGACCCCATTCTGGGATAGGTGCTGGTTGTGCATCCCGATTGACAGGCGTTGAAGGAACTGGAGTTAACGATGATCGGGAAGGTTTTACAGGTCGTTGGGAACCCGATTCAGTCAATGTGATCAACAAGGCGATCGCGCCAATCAATACGGGACGCAAAGTAAAGACTGAAAAGCGCCCTCCGAGCAATAGGGCAATGCCAACAACAAGTGCCAGTTCGTAAGGGTGTGGAGAGGATCGCATTGATCGTCATCCAATTCGGTAGTACT
>PVBE010617463.1_pt1 | contig 11937 bp, 6 predicted proteins | sample 1631181 | NCBI WGS metagenome assembly PVBE01 (sample SAMN08397723, study PRJNA350692) | Marine metagenome, whole genome shotgun sequencing project. | isolation source: water | place: Pacific Ocean | collected 2012-04 | reverse complement strand
CTGTCCCACTCGCGCGCACGGTGACGGCAGGATCGTCAAACGTGGTTCCTTCGGGGTGGAATGTGAGTGGGTCTACCCGAGCTAAACGCTGTATGAATGCCTTTTCTTGCTCTAATTCAAAGTCTGCACCGGTGATACGCGCCTCTACTGTTTGAGCCGGTTCAACGTTCGATTCGTGTCTCGCGTTCCGGATACCCTGAACAATGTCGATTAACTCTGTGAGACGGGTAATTGCGTGCGTATCTATGTCATTGGAAGCATCTTGAATTTGTGCGCCAATGAGATGCTCCGAGGCGTCTGTTAAAGCTCCTGCTGTACGGAAGTGCTGCCATATTTCCTCGGTGACGTAAGGCATGAATGGATGGAGCAGACGGAGAGCTTGGTCAAGTACGGTCCTTAATGTTTCAGCAACGCGTGCTATTGCAGCGGGATCATCGCCATAAAGGCGAATTTTGGCGGACTCGATATACCAGTCAAAGAATTCTGTCCACAAATAATCTTGGAGTGCACGGCCGGCTTCACCAAAGCTAAAGCGGTCGACGTTGTGCAGCATTTCTGCGTGCACTTGGTTCAAGCGGCTAGTAATCCAACGGTCGGTTGTTGTAGGGGGCGAAGGCTTGGATCCGTCTGCCCGTTCCAAAGCCGAGATTACGAACTTTGCTCCATTCCACAATTTGTTTGCAAAGTGGCTCGAACGCTCAATGCGTTCGAAGTTCAGTCGCATGTCGTTCCCTGCCGTGCTTCCAGTGACGAAGGCGAATCGCATCGCGTCTACTCCATAGCGGTCGATGGTTTCTGCCGGGTCATCTCCAGGCTGGTAGTTCGATTTTTGAACCTTGGTGCCGTCTAAGTGCCGGACTAGGCCGTGAAGGTAGACATCACGGAAGGGCACATCGCCAGTGAGTTCTATCCCGAGCATGACCATTCGAGCAACCCAAAAAAAGATGATGTCATAGCCTGTTTCCAGGACGTCAGTTGGGTAGAAACGCCGCATGTCGGCTGTGTCATCTGGCCATCCGAGCGTCGAAAATGGCCATAGCCCGGAACTGAACCAAGTGTCGAGGACGTCCTGATCCTGTTCCAGGGAAGGACTTCCGCAGGCTGAACATGCGGTTGGGTCATCGCGTACGACCATAACTTCACTGCATTCTCCGCACGACCAGACTGGAATCCTGTGACCCAGCCAGAGCTGCCGTGATATGCACCAGGGCTGTATTTCGTCCATCCAGCGAAGAAACTCTTGTTTAAAACGTGGCGGGTGGAATCTCACATGACCGTCATTGACAGCTGCACTCGCAGCCTGAGCCATTCCTCGCATGTCGACAAACCATTGTTTAGAGACTAGGGGTTCGACGACGACCCCGTCCCGCGAACAGTGGCCTACTGAATGCCTATGTTGCTCGATGTGATCGAGCAGCTTCTCAGTCTCGAGGTATGCGAGATAGGCTGATCGTGCATCAAACCGGTCTTGGCCCGACCACGGCCCTGCATTCTCATTGAGGGTCCCGTTGGTGTTCATGATGTTGATGACGGGGAGGTTGTGACGTTCGGCCATCGCCCAGTCGTTCGGATCGTGGCCGGGTGTAACCTTCACGGCACCTGATCCGAATTCAGGATCAACGAACTCATCGGCAATGATGGGGATAGGGCGGCCGATTCCAGGAACCAAAGCTTCCTTGTCAACAAGATTGGTATAGCGTTTGTCACTAGGGTGAACCGCAATGGCTGAGTCGCCCAGCATGGTCTCCGGTCGCGTGGTGGCCACCGTAAGATGACCGCCCGACACGAGCGGATATCGAATGTGCCAGAGGGATCCTTCGATGTCACGATGGTCGACTTCAAGGTCGCTAATTGCGGATTGATCGCTTGGGCACCAGTTGACGAGATAGGAACCTCGGTAGATCAAATCTCGTTCGTAGAGGCGAACGAATGCTTCCCGTACCGCACGCGAGAGTTGGTCGTCGAGAGTGAAATGTTCACGTGTCCAGTCCACGCTGGCACCGAGTCGGCGCAGCTGGTTGCTGATGGTCTCACCGACTTCCGCCTTCCACTTCCAAAAGCGCTCATCAAATGCTTCACGACCGATGGCATGTCGAGTCATGCCCTCCTTAGCCAAATCTCGCTCGATCACGTTCTGGGTCGCGATGGCTGCATGGTCGGTTCCTGGCAACCATAGCGTTGCCCTGCCTCGCATCCGATACCAACGAATAAGCAGGTCCTGATAGGCGATAAACAGGACGTGGCCGTTGTGCAGTTGGCCCGTGATGTTGGGTGGAGGAATCGCTATTGTGAAAGGTATGCGGTTAAGGTCATCTGAAGGCTGAAAATAGCCTGCGTTCTGCCACATTTCATACAGGCGGTTTTCCACAGAGGCTGGGTCGAATGGGCCATCCATGGCATCGAGGACGGACGATTTGGGTGTGGGCGACATTAGCTTTCAGAGGTCAGGGGCATTTACCTTGAGCGTCTATCCTAACCTTTAGAGCAAGTGCCTCTTCCGGTATGGGGTTGAATAGTTGTGGAATGTGATCAAGCGCCGTGTGGATCGGTCGCCGTTCCATCTGTAGGCGATTGTTCGTCAATCTGGGCGAGATGAAGGTCTCGATAAGTTCCATCTTGCGCTATTAGATCGGCGTGTCGTCCACGTTGGGTAATCCGACCGTTATCAAGTACAAGGATGACATCGGCGCTGCGTATGGTTGAAAGTCGGTGAGCAATCACAAAGCTAGTTCGGTGGCGCAGGACGTTGCTGAGGGCCATCTGAATTTCGTGTTCGGACTCAGTGTCGATGTCAGAGGTGGCCTCATCAAGAACAAGAACGGTGGGGTCAGCTAGGAGCGCTCGAGCTAAGGCGATTCGCTGTTGTTGCCCTCGTGAGAGTCGAATTCCCCCTTCGCCGATCTGTGTGTCGATGCCATCAGGCATTCTGTGAATGAATTCATCCGCCTTGGCCAAGTTAGCAGCACGCAATACTTCTTTGTCCGACGCAGTAGGATCGCCATACCGGATATTGTCCGCGAGGGTTCCTGAAAAGAGAAAAGTTTCTTGTGGAACGTAGGCCAGATGGCTTCGGAGGTCCGCCATCCTCAGGTCGCGTAGGTCATGGTTGTCAAGCAGGATGTGTCCTTGGGATGGGTCGTAGAAACGGGCTATTAGCCCAACGAGGGTAGTCTTTCCGGACCCTGTCTCGCCGACTAGGGCGACGATTTGACCTGGTTCGGCTACAAACGACACCTCCTCAAGTACAGGGGAGATGTTGTCATAGCTGAAATGCACATTCCGGAACTCAACTCGGCCACGGGGACTAGATAGATTCTCGGGGGTTGCTTTATCCACAATGCCTTGCGGCACATCCATGAACTGAAAAATTCGGTCTGCTGCCGCTAGACCTGATTGGATGACGTAGTTTACCCGCACGATCTCGGTAAGAGGTTGGTGGAAGATTTGTAGGTAGGCGAGAAAGGCGATAAGCGTTCCAGCGGTCATTTCCCCGAGCATGATTTGCCATCCGCCGTAGCCCAATATTGCTGCTACGCTTAGTGCACTTAGAGCTTCAATTAGCGGTGTCGCAACAGACTCGACAGTCGTGGTTCCGAGGTTCGCCTGCAAATTCTCACGATTTTCTGTCTGGAAACGACGAGTGTCCGCGTCCTCGCGAGCAAAGGCTCGACTAACACGCACGCCACTCATATTTTCCTCGATGGCTGTGTTGATGTTGGCTATTGATTCTTGTACGCGCCGATACCTAACACGCAACATCCGGGCCGTAACGGAACTCGTGAGAAGCATGAACGGGACCACCGACGAGATGATTAGGGTTAAACGCCAGTCGATCGTTAGCATCACCACCAGATAGATCAGCATGGTTATAAGCCCAACTCCCGCGCCTAAAACCTGGCCTTGCATAGCTTGCTGAACGGCGTTGACGTCTGCGGTTAGTCGTGAGACGGTCTCGCCTGTCCGCTGGCTTTCGAAGAAGCGCATCGAGTGTCGTAAGAGTCGTCGGAACATGTCCCGAGCGATTTCATAAACGATTACTTGGCTCACCCGACCGAAGATGTAGAAATTCATGTAATTGAAGGCTGATCGTGCGAGATATACGAGGAGCAAGGCTCCAGCGACACGCAGAGCTCCCGCTGCGTCTGCGTTCGCGATGAAGTCGTCGACAACGATTTTTGTTGCCCACGGTGGGATCAGGTTTAGGAGGGCGGCGATCGACAATGTTATGAACGCGATCCCGACATTCCGACGATGGGGTTTGATATAGCGTAGGAAGCGACGAAGAGTTCCGGCTACAGCGTTTCTGGACAGGTTTGAAGTGTCGACGTAGGTGGTGTTTCGCATCTGACTATGGCGTGCTTGAAATCACAGGCGGGATTGGGGATAGACCTTCTTCCTGCAGCCGGAACTGCAATTCATAGATCGCTTGGTACGGCGTGCTTTTGGCAAGTAACTCATCGTGGGTTCCGCGATCGGTGATTTGGCCATCTTCGAGAACGATAATTTGATCCACACGTCGAATTGTTGCGAGCCGGTGTGCGATCACAATCGTTGTTCGCTCCGACATCAACTGCTGGAGTGCTTGCTGAATGTCACGGTCGGTGCGTGTATCGACGCTGGAGGTGGCTTCATCAAGAACAAGAATTGCTGGTTGCACGAGCATGGCTCGGGCAATTGCAATACGTTGACGCTGTCCGCCAGATAAGCGGACACCACGGTCGCCAATGATTGTGTTGTATCCCTGTGGTAATTCGTTGATGAATTCGTCAGCGGACGCTAATCGTGCCGCGTCTCCAATCTGTTTGGTAGTTGCACTGCTCATCCCAAACCGAAGATTTTCTGTAACGCTCATGTTGAATAAGAACGATTCTTGCATGACCATTCCAATGCCCGATCGTAAGTCGTTGAGGCGCAGGTCTCGAAGGTCATGACCGTCAATTCGGATCGCACCTTCCGTTGGGTCGTAAAAACGGGGCAACAGATTAGCGATGGTGCTCTTGCCCGACCCGCTACGTCCCACGATGGCAAGCGAACTACCAGCTGGGACGCGTATTGAAATATTACGAAGGATGGGTTCGTTGCTTCCGTACTGAAAGGTGACGCGATCGATTTCAATCTCGCCACGCATTTGGGGCAGCGGTTTGGGGTTGGGCAATTCTTGTACATCGAGCGGTGTGTCAATTATCTGGAACACACGTTCACCCGAGGTGACTGCCTGATGCGAGATCTGTACGGCGAACCCGAGGAATCGGGTTGGAGCGAGCATGAGCAATAGATAGCCTTGAAAAGCCACCAGGCCTCCGAGAGTGAAGTCGCCGTTCACGACTCGCCACGAACCTAGGCCCAGGATTAACGCGGTAGCCGCTCCGGCGATCAGTTCGACGCCTTGTATATACAGGCCGATGTTGCGTATGACCTGTGTTCGTAGATCTCGGAGTCTTCTGTTTTCGTTGTCGAATCTAGATTCCTGATGATTCTCACGTCCGAAAGCCTGAATGATCTTGATTCCTGCAATTCCTTCCCGGATCGCTACATTGATAGTGCCCATTTGTTGGTTTGCAAGACGGAACAAAGGGACAACTCGTCGTGCCAGCGACTGTAGTGCCACGAAGAACGGCAGGAGTGCGAGTAGGGCGATCACTAGTATCCAGTCAAGCGCAAGCATGAACGCTAGGTTGAAGATGATCATCGCGATCGATGACAGGATGATTGTGCCGGCCATGTTGAAGAAAAACTGGATCGTGTTTACGTCGTTTGTTACTCGGGACATAAGGTCGCCCGTCTGGTGGCGGTCGAAAAAACTCATGGATTTCGAACTAAGGTGAACGTAAAGGTCGTTGCGTATGTCATGAATTACGCGCTGTGCGCTGTAGCGCGCTGCATATAAACGACCCGCCATCACAATATTTGAGGATATGACGGCACCAGCGAACAGACCGACGATTGTGAAGAGAACGCTGAGGTTGCCGGCGAGGATTCCGTCGTCAATGGCAAATTTTGTGAGTGTGGGAGGGAGTGTTCGTAGCAGTGCGCCTACAGTCAGTGCCAAAAGGAGTGCAGCAACAACGCGCTTCTGTGTTCTCAAGTACAGCAACAGTCGGCCGAGTGTATGGATTGGGACTGCTCCGTTGCGCTAGTAGTAAGGACTGGCGGTGCATCAATGGTCAATGCAACACATTGTCGCATGGTGGATTTGATCGACGTTAACAGCATGCCGAACTTGTCATCGGTGTCTTTGACCTGATTGATACGTGCCATCGAGTGAGAGCGTTAACGAGCGTTGTCATGAGGCGGATGTTCGTCGGCTTGGCTAGCGGATTTTCTGAAGGGTGTGTCGACGAGCCAGGAATAATCTTTGTCCTGACAAAACTCCCGGTCTCCATGGTTAGTGATGAGCTTGACCTCTGGAGACAACTTGACAATAATCTACATGTTGCGGCCCGCTCTGGGAGGCGCTCGCGAGGCCGCTGACGGTTATTATTTACGGGAGCGGAGTTCCCATTACTCGAGATACCAGCGCCGTTGATTTTGCTCAGCAGACTTGCGATTTGTTGGGCGGGATTCGAGACGTCAACGACCAGGTGAGATGTTTCTGTCAGCTGGGTCTGGCTCCTGAGCATGAAGTCACCGATTCTTGGGCAACACAGGCTCGTGCTTGTCTCTTTGTGGAGGTAGCTAGACGGTCATGGGTACTCGACCCGTCAAGCCTTGTCGGTTTAGGGGTTGACCCGGACCGGTTGAAAGGTGTGCACGCACCCAATCGGCGTGCGATTGTTCCGGATGAAATCTAGTTATGTTAACTAGCGTAATACAGGTTGCCGTTCTGTACACGTATACGAGTGAGCAACCTATTGGGGCGGATGACTACCGGACAATCTTTGAACGCTTAGAAGCATGGTGCATATGAGCCAGCGTATTTCAAGTGGATGGTCAAAGAGGAGGGATGACTGGCTACAAGACGCGATGTTTAACGATCGACGGTCAGGCCTCGACCCGATGCCAATTCCTCCGCCGATTTATCACGGGAGAATGCTTGAACGCTCCGCTGCTGAACGGCTTCGTGGATTACGTGAGCGGCGTCTGCGACAGACGGCGCGCGTCATGTTCGTCAGTTTGGTGGTGATCGTTGGTATGTTGTTGGTTGCAAAGGTTCTGATGTCGGTTGAGCCTCCCGGGCCTGATACTGGTGATGTAATTAACCAGTTAGACCAGATGCTTCCGGGGCGTGCGAATGAACTTGTTCCCTTGGATTTGCCAGCCTTTGTAGAAGGTCCATTTACCCAGCCCATGGAATCTCCCGCTATTTCGGCGAAGGCGGCACTACTGGTTGATATGGGTGAGCGGACAATTGTGTTCTCAAAGAGCCTGTCTGAAAGACGTGCACCCGCTAGTCTGACCAAATTGGCGACGGCGGTTGTTGCTCTTGAATTGGCACAACCACATACGAAGATTCAAGTTCCGAACGAAGCGTTGGACCAACCGGCAAACGTAGTTGGGTTACAACCTGGCGAGGTCTTGACCTTGCAGGACCTTCTTTTCGCATTGTTGTTGTCATCGGGGAATGATGCCGCGGTCACTATTGCCGATGGTATCGGTGGCCAAGCCTACACGGTTGCACAGATGAACGACTTGGCTGGTCGATTGGAGTTGACTAACACGCGGTTTGTTAACCCAGCCGGATTGGATGCGATTGACCAGTACACCACGGCGTTTGATATGGCGGTTCTGGCTGCTGATGCAATCGATCGTTACCCTCTGATTGCACAAATCGTTTCCACTCGAACACATGTGATTGCCCACGGATCGGCTCACCGGTCGTACAGCCTCACCAACTTGAATGGTTTGCTGTGGACTTACGAGGGAGCGATTGGCGTTAAGACGGGTCGTACGGCAGAGGCTGGTGGAAACCTGATCGCTGCTGCTGAGCAAGGCGGTCGTCGGCTGATGGTGGTGATTCTCGGCAGTGATGACCGGTTGGCGGATGCTGAGACTCTTTTGGACTTTGGCTTTCGGGCACTAACGGCTCGCGGCTAGCTTAGGTGAGATTGTCGGTTGCGGGGCCTGTTTGAATGGCACAATTGTGTGTTGTATCGATCGTCGGTGTGTTTGGTGGACGATCGAGCTATCGATGGACACGGTTTGTTCGTGTTCCTGACATTAATAATCGCGGTGATTTGACTTCTTGCATGTGCTCGGTGGAATGCTCACTGATCGTGTGCGAGTGAGTTGATCGCTACAGAAAGGCAGGAGATGCCCTTCAATATTGGACCGCTCGAGTTAGTGATCATTCTGCTCATCGTTGTCGCGCTTTTTGGCGCCGGCAGGATTGCGGGAGTCGGACAGGCGCTCGGTAAGAGTGTCCGTGAATTCCGTGAAGAGGCTCGTTCTGACGACGATGATGATGAAGACGCTGATGACGGGACGTCGACAGCTGAATCTGCTAAAGACGCTGAATCTTCCACTGCAAAGAAGACGGACGAGAGCACGTAACGATTTGTTGGCGGCCCTCATTATGGGGCGCCGAACTATCCGCATCGTCGTCGGTGTGCTGGTGGCTGTGTTGGTTTTGGATCCCTTGGGTTCGACTGCGAATGCGCAGTCGGATTTCCCAGGGATGCCAGACACAGTCCGTGTACGTCTTACGGTGGATAGGGATCCGGTTCATCTGGAGCTTCCCATTGGAGCTGTCGTTCGAGTGGATGGACGCGCGACAGAATTCAATCCCTCTCCCCTTTCGATCATTTTTGGTGAGTCACTCCGCTATCTGCGAATTCCGGACAACGTAAGGCTGCCATCGGGTCTGGGCGTCGCTGAGACTCACTCGATGCTAGATGTATCCGGTGAGACTGTATTCATCGGTCCATATGTAGGAAGCGCTCGTCAGATTAGGGATCGCCGGCTCTTGCGCTCAGAACTTGGTGTCTCACCGGTGCTTACAGCTCCACGCGCTGGGTTGCATCTTGGACGGTACAGATTTGGATTGCCGCAAGTACTGGAAGTTGAACCGCGCGAGTTGGCCGATGCAATAACAGTGAATGGGCGATCGTATAGAGGCCGGTTACATGTCGACTTCACGGGTGACCAACCACTGGTCGTGAATGAAGTATCGCTTTCGGAATACCTCGCCTCTGTCGTTGGTTCGGAGATGCCGTCGTCATGGGAACTCGAGGCCTTGAAGGCGCAAGCTGTGGCGGCCCGGAACTATGTTCTTAAGCGAATCGAACCGAATTCGATGTATGACATCTGTGACAGTCAGAATTGTCAGGCCTACCGGGGGATGGGTGCTGAAACCCCGGCGACGATCCGAGCGGTCGACGAGACCCGTGGGCTCGTGGCCACATATCTCGGCAAAATGATCACCGCCTATTACTCCGCTAATGCTGGTGATGAGACAGTGAGTTCAGGTGATGTTTGGGGGATGCCCGTACCGTATCTGAACGCTGTCGCAAGCCCCCATGATGCGGAGGCACTCAGTGTTGCATGGGGTTCTTCCGGATACCGCTGGCGACGGGTCATTCCTGTTCAGGCGCTTGCTGGCATTCAGACGGGCGAAGGAGGAGTTCTTGGAACACTGACCAATGTACGAGTGCTACGCACATCGGGAATAGGGCGACCGCTTGATGTTCGACTAGAGGGTAAAAAGGGCACTCTGGTGCTGTCCGGCGATCGGATTCGCACCGTTTTGAATCTCCCAAGCGCCTTTGCGGAATTCGAGATTGCTCCGACGAAGTCGCTTGTTCTTCTCAATCCGTCGCCACGCCGTGTCGTGAGCTTACTGAGGAAAGGATATGTGCTCGAAAGTCGACGCCGGAGTCTTGCCTTTGATTCGGCCCCGGATGATATACGGCTAGATCGTGGTTCTCTATCGATTATTGAATTCTTATTACCGGCGCGTGTGGTGGTACACGGCCGTGGATTTGGTCATGGGGTCGGTATGAGTCAGTGGGGTGCTCAGGGTTTAGCGCTTGACGGACATTCATTTATCGAAATCCTCAGACACTACTATCGGGGGATTGAGGTTCGGCATATTGAAACGAGTGACATTAGGTAGGTTCGGTTGGGGTGATTTGTGAGCGGATAGCCCACATCGCGTAAGATGCGGACTTAATGGAGCGGAAATAGACGGTTCGCGGTCTGAGAAAGAGATCAATTTCATGTCTCGAAGAGTGCCTCGCATCGTATTTTCGTCTGGAGGAGAGGTAGCGTTAGAGGCGATCGCGATCGATGATCCTGCGCCGAACCAAATCCTCGTCGGTGCGCGTAAGACGCAGGTCAGCGCCGGATCCGAGCGTAATAGCCTTGAGAATGTTGGCGCGGAAGGTCGATTGGTAGCTCGTCCTACTGGCTATACCAGTGTCGGGGTCGTCGAGGCCATTGGCGCGGACGTGGAGGGCTACGTAGAAGGGGATCGTGTCTTAATCCTTAGTCCCCATCAAGGCGCTGCTTTGGTTGATGTTGATCCTCTTGGTCATCCTGATCGGTGCTATGCCGGCAAGATTCCGGACGATGTGACGGATTCGCAGGCTACTTTTGCCATTTTGGGAGATGTTGCGCTCCATGGCGTGCGGAGAGCTCGTCCGTATCTTGGGGAATCAGTGGCTGTCTTTGCTCAGGGGCTTGTCGGTCAACTCACGACGGCGTTCGCTTCCCTTGCGGGTGCTGATCCGGTTATTGCAGTCGACATCCTTGATGAGCGACTGGAACAGGCTCGTGAGAGCGGTGCGACGCATGTCGTTAATGCAAGCGGGGAAGATGCTGTGGCGGCCGTTCAGGACTTGACCGGCGGCGGTGCCCGGGTGGTGTTTATGGCTGCACGAGACCCCCGGGTGTTGCCTGACTGCCTTAAGGCCGCAGCACGAGGCGCAACCGTATGCCTTACGGGTAGTCCGCCAGGAACGGTTGAGCTGAATTTGCAACACGAGATCTTGCGCCACGAGCTCGATCTCATTGGCAATTACCAGAGCGATTATCCGGCACAGCCGTACCACCGCTTTCAGTGGACGAGGCCTGCGAACCGCGCGTATGTTTTGGACCAGATCCGTCGAGGTCGCCTGAAGGTGGATCACTTGATCTCTCACGATGTGCCCTACACGCGAGCTTCGGAGATGTATCAGATGATTTCCGAAGGACCGAAGGGGTGGCTTGGAGTGATCTTCGACTGGACGTGAAAACAGTGGTTTGAACGGCGCTCTAGGTGGTCGCTTGATTTATCCCGGCGTTTGCCAAAGGCTTTGGCCACCGCCGGATGTTACGAACGTACGGGTTTCACGACTCGTGGATCACTAATAACGCTGCAGGATCGACGCTGCTGCTAGTCCACGCTCGGATGTTGGTTCGCTACGGACGAGCCGTTCAAGTTTCACTCGAGCGTGTGAGTCCCCCTGTTTTGCTCGCTCGAAGGCTTCGGCAGTGCCACGGTCCGCATAACTAGTATCGCGCGGACTCACCGGGCCTTTTCGCGAGGTCCAGTAGTACTGGAGTCGCTCATCGGTCCAGTCAGCGTAGACATCATCCCATGAGAGTGTTGCGGCTGCGGTTGTTCCAGCAGCGATATTTAGGTGTGGCATCAGCATGTGTTCGGCGATCGGGTCGTGCACGGCTTGGTAACGATTATCCAGCGAGACGCGTAGCTGGTTCTCGGTGAGATTTGGCATGGCCTTGTGCATGGTGAGACTGTGGAAGAGTAGAGCGTCGCCGGCCTCATAATTGGTGGTATGCCATGACGCCACTTCCTGCGGCACGTCGATCGACAGGCCACCTGCGTCAAGCGAGAAGTGATGGTCGACAACCCGACCTTGGCGGTGGGGTCCAGGTATGACGGCGAGGCCTCCGAGGTTGATGGGACAGTCCCCCACAGGAGCCCAACACGTATACGTGTCAAAGAGGATCCTTGGAAATGGACGAAATCTTGGTGGACTGGTGTGGTGTGGTCCGTGT
>PVBE010816078.1_pt1 | contig 11938 bp, 9 predicted proteins | sample 1631181 | NCBI WGS metagenome assembly PVBE01 (sample SAMN08397723, study PRJNA350692) | Marine metagenome, whole genome shotgun sequencing project. | isolation source: water | place: Pacific Ocean | collected 2012-04 | reverse complement strand
GTGGGTCAGCGACGCAAGAAACCCTCTCCCGGCCGCTACCGCGTCCGACCTCTCCCGCAAGCGGGAGAGGTGCGAGTTACCGTCGTCGGCCCCTTTCAGGGGCCTTCCTCATACTACCGGCTCTGCCGGTAGTCAGTGATTGTTGGCCAACAACTGCTTCGCGGCAGCGCCGATCTCGGCCGCGTCATCTTCGCCGACCTCGCACAGCAGCGGCATCAGCGGACCCATCGCTGCGATGCCGGACAATGTGACCGCCGTATGCAAGACACGGACAGGATTGATGGCATTGCGCAGATCCTCCAGCGGCGAAAAGACTCGGCGAATTTCATCGGCTTTCGCAAAATCACCCGCCTTGATTGCCCGCAACATCTGCATCGACAATCGCGGTGCCACGCAAACACACCCAGACGTAAAGCTCGTCAAGCCAAACTCGCGTAGGTGCGTGATCGCAGGCTGTTCGCCGATGCCGCTGACGATCCGCGACGGTCCAACCGTGTCGACCAACTCGCGCAGGTAGTCGTCATTGGACGTGTCGTCTCGGACAATTGCATATTTAATCCAGGAGAGCAGACCATCGTCCATCAGTTGTTTCACGCGAGCGACATCGATGAACCCGTCGTGCTTGATGTAAAGCACCGCTGGTCGGTTCACCATTTCGACGAAGTGGCGCACGGCGGTGGCGACTCCATCAGGCGTCACAACATCGCGGGTCGGCAGGATCATGGCCGTCGGAAACGGCATGTCATACAGAATCACCGCCTGATCCATCATCGCACCGTAACTCGGTCCCACCGACGGGATGACCAGCGTGTCGTCGCCCGTGCTTTCGGCCAGCATTTCCACCAGATCCGCGTATTCGCTTAGGCCAACGTGGTACAGAATCGCGTTGCCGCCGTACAGCAACGTCGTCACGCCCCCCGCTTCAAGATGGCGGATCTGCTTCTCGTTCTCGGCACGATTGGGCGACAGGTCAGGATTGCGCGCCAGCGGGGGCACGGAGATCACGGAAGCGGCGAGTGTTTCGGGAGTAATCAGATCGGTGTTCATCGTAATCGGGACAATGCATGTGTGACAGTTTGAGATGTTAGTGTACTAAGTTCTGCTCTATCCAACTCGAAATTCACGAATGATGTCCTCGTCCAATTCGATACCCAGTCCTGGTCCGGCGGGGACTGGTACGCGGCCATCCACCAACGGCGGCAGGTTCCTGACCAGTTTTCGCATGAGCGGCGAGGGGCGTAAGCAGTACTCGACCAGATCGCCGTTGGGAACCGAAGCCATCCAGTGCAGCGATGCACAGAGATTGATTCCCGTACTGAAGCAGTGGGGTACGGGGCGGCGGTCGTGGTTCTGGCACATGTCTGAGACGCGTCGGCAGACGGTCAAACCGCCACAAAACGCGACATCTGGTTGAACCACATGCAATCCCCGCTCGATGAGGTCTTCAAAGTCGTAGTGCGTCACGTCCCCTTCACCAGCTGCGATCGGTACCGGCGAAACTGGACATAGCTCTGCGTACCCTTGGCGATCATCTTGGGCGAGGGGTTCTTCGAGCCAGGTGATGCCCAACGGCGCGAGCAGCTTGGCTCGCTCAACGGCCGTCGCCAGATCCCAGGCGTGCCCCGCATCGACCATCAAGTCACGCTCGTCACCGAGCACGTCACGGGCTGCCTGAACGTGTGCCAAGTCGGTTTCCGCATTTTCTCCAAACGGCCCCCAGCCAAATTTGACCGCCGTTAGACCGAGTTCGACAAACTCCTGAGCCAGCGTCGCGGTGTCATCTGGCGTATCGCCGAACAGAACGCTGGCGTAGGCGCGTACTGTTGTGCGTTGGGCTCCGCCGAGCAGTTCATAAACCGGCTTGCCTTCGGCCTTGCCTTTGATGTCCCACAGCGCGATGTCCGCACCGCTGATGGCGTGAATTGCCGCACCGCGACGGCCGTAGCGATTCGTTTCGTAATACATCTTTTCCCAGAGACGTTCCGGCTCCCGCGGATCTTCGCCGATCAAAATTGACGTCAGGCCGTGTCGCCGAGCGGCTGATCGCGGCGCTTCGAAGCAGGCCTTGCAGACGTACGACTGGCTAGTAACTTCGCCAATGCCGGTAATCCCGGCGTCGGTTTCCATGCGGATTACCAACACATCCAGCGTCCCATCCGGGATCGCCTCGACAACCGGTACGCGCAGGTGAATTGGTTCGACGGCCGTAATCTTCATGATGCGTTTACCTCGAAGCGTGACGGAACGTCTTCCTCTTTTAGTACGTCGACCAGAACGGTTGGCATTGGTGGCCTCCTTTGTAAGTAGTCGTTGTTCGCGGAAAGAACAACGACACTCCTACTCTGCCAGATGTCGCATACGTAATCCGCCGCCCCCTGGCAGAATCTCTCCACGGCGGATCGTTGTTGCCGCCGTCAGCAATTCATTGCCGACGCGTTTCTGTCGATAGCTGTCTGTAAACTCGAACTTACCTTGGTGTTTTTCCAGGATCACAATATCCGCGATTGTGCCGACGCGCAGCGTGCCGATTTCGTCGCCGCGTTTGAGGACCTGCGCCGGACGCGTTGTCGACATTTCGATGACGCGCTCGATCGGCACACCCAACATCAAGAACTTGCTCATCGTTGTCGGCATGTCGTAGACCGGGCCGTGGATGTTCTTGGTATGCAAGTCGGTACTGATCGTGGTTGGCTCGAAACCACAATCGAGTGCCGCTTGGACCACCTCCCATTGAAAGCTTCCAAAGCCGTGCCCGACATCAAAGATCACGCCGCGTTCGGCCGCCTGACGGATGGCTGGATAGATTCTTCCGGCGTCGTCGGTTACACGAGTGCTGCCACCCTTAAAACAGTGGGTGATGCAGTCACCAGGATCGAGTACCTCGGCGATTTCCGGGATCGACATTGGACTCTCGCCGATGTGCACCATCAACCAGGTTGACGACTGACGCGCAGCGCGAATGGCGGCTCGAAGATTCGACCAACCCTGTTCCCCTTCGCCAATGATGTGCTTACCGGCGCGGATCTTCACGCCAACGGCCACATCCGAATGGCAGCGAATCGTCTCGACAACACCGTCCGGATCGGCATAGCGTGGGTCGAGCAGTTCACCGAGTCTGGCCGCGACAAGCCCGATGCAAGAAAGATTCACCAATGCCAACAGCTGGGTATCGGTTCGGTCGATGCCGTCGCGACGGAAAGCAGCAAAATTGTATGAGCCCGCGGTACCAGCGTCGATCATCGTTGTGACACCGCCCGCAGCGCACAGTAGATCAGGATTCAGGCCGAAGGGGGAATGCGTGTACGCGTGCATGTGCAGGTCGATCAAGCCCGGCACGACCAACTGGCCTCGGGCATCGATGACGTGGTCGGCTTGAAAGTCCAGCAATTCATCTGCCTGGGCGGTGATCCGATCGCCGGTCACGGCCAGTTCGCCGGGACCGCTAATACCCTGGGAGGGGTCGATAACCGTGCCGCCGCGAATGAGGACGTCGCATTGCATAGGTGAATTGTCTCCGAAATTGTGGGATGATTGTCAGCCGGCAGTGTGATGCGACTCCGCTGGTAAACAGATTGAATGCGATGGTTGATCGCGATGCAAGGAGTGACCAATGCAAGTATCCAACGTTCATGTCACGGTCGTCGATGTTCCACAAATTGCACCGATCGCGCCTTACCGTTCGCACATTCGCACCAGTTCCACGACCTGTAGTGCAATCGTCCAAGTTGAAACGGACGCGGGGTTGTCCGGCTGGGGCGAGCATAACGTTAATTTTCTGGAGGATATCAGCGGTGCGCGGATGCAACAGCAAGCCCGTGATTGGCTGATTGGCAGAGATCCGCTGAACATCACTGCGTTTCATCGCGACTGTCCGCTCGAGATGCGATTGAAGTCCGGGATTGAGTTGGCGCTCTGGGACCTGAGCGGCAAGTCGCTGGGAGTTTCCGTCGCCGCACTGTTGGGTGGCGTCGTGCGCCAGCGGATAGATGTTGCGGCGTGCATGGGCATTCAATCGTACGAGTGGGCCGGCGAAATTGCTGCCTACTATGTCGAACAAGGATTCCGTTCGCTCAAGACAAAAGCGGGCACGGACATGGACGAAGACATCGAAATGGTTCAGGGAGTTCGTGATGCTGTCGGCGACAAACTGAAGCTGCGGATCGATCCGAATCGAGCCTACTCGCCGCAGCAGGCCGCTGAGTTATGCAAGCGATTGGAACCGTATGATCTCGAGTATCTCGAGCAGCCGATCCCAGCCGAACCGCTATCGGATGCCAAGTGGCTGCGATCGCAATCCAATGTGCCAATTGCCTTGAACGAAAGCGTGACAGATCCCAAAAGTGTGCTTGACATTATCCAAGCCGATGCCGCCGAGTTTGTCTTGCCGGACACACACATTGCCGGTGGCATCCTTCCCTGCGTGACAATCGGTCGGATCTGCGAGGCGGCGGGAATTCCCTGCATCATGCATTGTGGCCACGACCTTGGTCCAAAGACCGCGGCGATGGTGCATGTCGCGGCGACCTGCGAGGCGTATTCGCTGGCCAACGATACCACCTACTTCGGTCTGGAGGACGACATCATCACCGAACGAATCGAAATCCGAGAAGGAAGCATCGCCATCACGAGTAGACCGGGGTTGGGCATCGAAGGCGACCCCGATCGGATCGCAAAGTACAAAGTAGACTGCTGACTTGAAAGTGCTCGTTTCACGCCACGCCAGATCATTCCAAGAATGTGTCGGGGAATGACCGAGTCATTCCTATTCAAATCCCACGAGAAATAACCATGGACCTGTTTCAGCGGTACGGTCTGACACGCGTGATCAACGCTTGCGGCAAGATGACGCATTTGGGCGGTGCGATTGTCTTGCCGGAGATTGCCGAGGCGGCCACCGAATCGCTCAACCATTTCTTCATATTGGACGAACTCCAAGCTGCGGCCGGCCGGATTATTTCCGAGACAACAGGTGCCCAGAGCGGGTGCGTGACGGCCTGCACTTCAGCGGGAATCACGTTGGGTGTCGCGGCGAGCATGACCGGCACGGATATTGCAAAGGTCCTGCAGCTTCCAGATACCACCGGAATGCCGAACCGCGTGCTGATTCAGAAAGGCCATTGCGTAGATTATGGCCACCCCGTGGCACAGGCGATCCGCTTGTCGGGCGCGACGGTGGTCGAGGTGGGTGTGGTAAACCGGTGTATGCCGAAAGAATTGTGTCACGAGCTGGCTAAAGGGGACGTGGCGGCAGTCGTGCATGTCGAATCACATCACACCGTCCGCTATGGCTGGGTACAGCTCGCAGAAGTTGTCCGCCTGGCCGGCGAATTCAATGTGCCGGTGATCGTCGATGGCGCCGCGCAAGACCAACGGCTGCGTGAACTCGTCAGCACCGGCGCGGGGCTTGTGCTGACTAGCGCTCATAAATACCTCTGCTCGACGACGGGAGGTATCGTGGCGGGGTGCAAAGAACTTGTCGACGCCGTTTACCTTCAGAACAAGGGAATTGGCCGGCCGATGAAGGCCGGCAAGGAAGCGATCGTAGGCTCGATGGCGGCGTTGCAATACCGAGCTCGCCAGGACATCGAGGCCTGGACCGCCGACCAGGATCGTAAAGTCGCGGTGATAACGGATCGACTGCAAGACATTCCAGGACTCCTGCTGAGCGTCGATGCAGATCCCAATGGCTGCCCGTTTTCCCGCGTCCGCCTGTCAATCGATGCAGACATCACCGGGACGTCCATGGTCTCATTGCGAGATGCTCTGGCGGAGGGCAATCCAGCAATCTTCTTGCGAGCGCACCACATCGATGAAGGCTACGTTAACATTGATGCCATCGAATTGACGGACGACGAGATCGAGTTAGTATGCGAACGAATCCGTGATAATTTCGAGGAGAGGTTGTGAATTTATCGTAGATAGAGGAAGGGGTTGGGAGTCTTTTTCGGGCAACGACTTACGATCCGTAGACGCCGATGGCCGAAAAAGACTCCCGACCCCTTCAGCATTCGACTTACGTCACCTCATTGAACCGTATTGGGGCTAGGAGCGAACAACGACTATTCCTGTTCACGTGACGACCAAATAGGAGGAACACTCCCATGCAGCCGACCAATCGACGACGATTTCTTTGCCAAACCGGAATCGCAACTTGCCTTGGCGGAACGCTGTTGTCTGCTGGCGGTGTAACGTCGCCCATCTTCGCAGCACCCAGCGGAAAACGACCCAAAGTTGCCGCCATCTTCACGGTGCTGCGATTCCGCAGTCACGCCTACAACATCCTCGAGAACTTCCTGGGGCCGTATTACTTCAACGGCAAGCTAACTGATCCCGGCGTTGATGTGGTGTCGTTTTTCGCCGATCAGTTTCCCGCAGACGACATGGCTCGTAAAGTCGCGCGGCGTTTCGATATTCCGTTGTATCCGACCATCGATGAGGCCCTCTGTGTCGGCGGCAAGAAGCTGAATGTAGACGCTGTATTGTTGATTGGCGAACATGGCGACTATCCGTACAATGCCCGCGGTCAGCATCTCTATCCGCGCAAACGGTTCTTCGACGAGGCGGTTGCGGTTATGCGACGCGCGAATCGTTTTGTGCCCGTGTTCAACGACAAGCACCTGTCGTACCGATGGGATTGGGCAAAGGAGATGTACGATACCGCGCGGGCGCATCAGATGCCGCTGTTGGCAGGCAGTTCGGTTCCTTTGGCTCAGCGGAAACCGCCGCTGGACTTGCCCGCCGGAGCAGAAATTGAAGAAGCCGTTTCGATCCACGGAGGTGGGCTCGAATCGTACGACTTCCATGCGCTCGAGGTGCTGCAGTCGGTGGTCGAATCTCGAAAAGGCGGAGAGACCGGCATTGCGCGAATCGAACTGCTGTATGGCGAGAAACTGAAGAAGGCCGGTGCGGCGGGGCGTTGGTCGCAGCAGTTGGTCGACGCAGCGATGAATGCCGAGCAAGCGATGAAAGCTCGTCGTCAACCGCGGCCGAAAACCGGTGTATTCAAGGCCCAGCCCAAGCAGAACCCGCCGCCTCGCCCTGATGGTCCGCACGCGATTGCCATCGAATACAAAGACGGCTTGCGCGCCACGGTGCTGAAAATCGGCTCGAGTTCGGATCGTTGGAACTTCGCCTGTCGTCTACGTGGCGAGACGAAACCTCGCGCCACGGCTTACTTCAACAGCCCGTGGGGCAACCGCGGCTTATTCAAAGCACTCTCGCACGCGATCCAGCAGCAGTTCATCCACGGCATCGAACCCTATCCAGCCGAACGAACCCTGTTGACCACGGGCATGGTGGAAGCGGTCATGCGGTCATTTGAGCAGCAGGGTCAGCCGATCGAGACACCCCAGTTGGAGATCAACTATCAGGCCAGGCCGTGGAAGCAATTCCGCGAATTGGGCCGAACGTGGAACATCATCACGACCGAGACGCCTCAGCCCACCACATTTCAGCCCCGCTCATTTGCCGACCTTCACCGCTAACTGCGATTCGCGAATTTCAAAATGCCCATCGACGATCGTCGTCCGACGCACTTTCGCTGGAACGTCTTTGTGATGGCCTGCGGCACTTCGTGGCTGTTGTATCTGCATCGCTATATCTTTGGTCTGATCAAACCGGTTCTAAAAGAAGAGTGGGATCTCGGCAATGACGACCTTGGATTGCTCGATGGTGCCTTTCAACTCACCTACACGATGTTTCAGATTCCGTTAGGGGTGGCGACCAATGCGTTTGGTGTACACCTGATGCTGACCTGTATGCTTGTCGTATGGGCAGTCAGCCTGGGGCTGCACGCTTGGGCGCCGACCATCAAGCACATGTGGGCGGCCCGCACGACGATGGGACTAGGACAGTCGGCCGTGTTTGCCGCGCAAAGCCAGATCACCAGAGCGTGGTTCCCGCCTTCGGTGAGGACGACCGTGCAGGGGTGGGTAGGTGTCTTCTTCGCGCGGTTCGGTGGACTTTCGGCGAATCTGCTTCTGGGCTCCGTGTTGCTCGGCGTGTTCGAGCTACCGTGGCGAACTGTCGTCTACGTCATGGCGGGTGTTGGGCTTGGCCACGCAATTCTCTTCGCGCTGTTTTTTCGAAACTCGCCACGCAACCATTCACGCGTGAACGACGCGGAGGTGGCGTTGATCGAGGAGAATGTGGAGAACTCGTCGCAGCCGAAACCTCGCATGAGGATCGGCGAAATGTTTCGACGAATGAGCCCGCGTTCCATCGGCAACGTCCTGATGCTCAATCTGCAGACAATCTTCAGCGCACTGGCGGATAATGTATTTTCTGCGTGGATTCCACTGTGGCTGTCGGACATCCACAATCTGGAGTTCAAGAAAATGGGGTTCTACGCCTCTCTGCCGTTGCTAGGCGGTGCCCTTGGCGGTGCCCTTGGCGGGTGGTTGAACGACAAGATGATCGCGCAGACTGGGAGCCTCCGCTGGTCTCGGACAGCGGTCGGCGCAACAGGGAAAGGGATCGCCGGAGTCTTGTTGCTAACCTCTTTGTTATGGTACGACGAGCCACAGTCGTTTTGCGTGATGTTGTTCTTCGTGAAGTTCTTCTCCGATTGGAGTCTCGTGACGACATGGGGCTGTGTGACAGATATCGGTGGTCGCACTTCAGCGACCGTTTTTGCATACAACAACTCCGTCGCCGGAATCGGTTCCATTGTGGGATCGGCGCTGTATGGATATGAGTCCGAGTATATCAGTTGGGTGCTGGTCTTCGTGACGGCGGCCGCGGCGTATCTCGTCTGCGCGCTCAGCTGGTTTCTGATCAATTGTGAGATTCCAGTCATCGCTACGGAGTCGAACCAAGGCCAGCCATGACCGGAAAACCAAGATTTACGCTTACAGAGGAACCGCGGATGAACGCCAATGCACGCGAATTATTGACTACCGGCAGAGCCGGTAGTATGAGGAAGGCCCCTAAAAGGGGCCGACGACGGTAACTTGCACCTCTCCCGCTTGCGGGAGAGGTCGGACGCGGTAGCGGCCGGGAGAGGGTTTCTTGCGTCGCTGACCCACATTGTAAATGCGCATGACCCTCTCCCGCGGTTGAAACCGCGACCTCTCCCGCAAGCGGGAGAGATGACAGATTCGAGAAACTTACAGCCAATTGGTTGCAATAAGATAAGTACCATTCCCATCACTGTGAAACGGTGGAGCGGCGGAGCCTGATGGGTACGCACCAGCAGAGCCGGTGGTTTACGAAAATGAATTTTTTGTTTCCCATTGGCGCCCGTTTGCGAGGAAGCAGGTGCCTTCCTTCTGACGCGTTTTGAAGTTGCGAGTCTTTCAATCTAGCATTGGCCAGCGGCCATATTCACCGTAGAGGCTTTCGTCCCGAAGGGGCAACCACATATCACCCCAGGGCATCTCATGAAAACACAGCCACCCACTCGACGTCAGTTTTCAGATCCCGAGTGTTTTGCAATCACCGAAGCGGATCGACGGCTATTTGACCGAAGAATCGGCGGCTTCGTCCCACCTGATGCATTTGACGCGCACGCCCACTGGTACGATCTGCGACACCTCTTGGAGGTTGCTCCGGACGAGTCACCAATCGCCAGGCCCGACGTCGGCTACAACGCCATGATCGCGAGCATGACGCGTTGGATGGGCTCGCAAGTGATCAAGCACGGCCTTTATTTTCCGTTTCCGGTACGCGGCTTGGATTGCGTGGCGGCAAATCAGTTTCTGGCCGACCAATTGAAAGAACATCCGGAATGTCGCGGGCTGATGATGATCCGCCCGCAAGACGAACCTGACGCCATCGAACGAACGTTGCTAGAGCATCGGTTTGCCGGGTTCAAGGTGTACCACGTCTTCGCCGAGCGGGAAAAGTCATTCCACGCCGAGCAGAGCGAATTCTTGCCCGAATGGGCTTGGGAATTGGCTGACCGTCACGGTCTGTGGATCACAATGCACATGGTGTTGCCCCGGGCGCTCAGCGATCCTCGCAATGCAAAGTACATTCAGAGTCATTGTTTGAAGTATCCCAATGCTCGATTGGTGCTGGCGCATGCAGCTCGAGGTTTCAACGCAGCAGATACGGCAGATTCCATCGACCAGCTCCGAGGACTCGACAATGTGTTCTTCGATTCGTCCGCCATTTGCGAACCGACGGCGTTTGAGGCGATCATTCGAGCGACTGGTACGACGCGCCTGATGTACGGCAGCGATTTCCCGGTCTCCGAGATCCGAGGCAAGGCGTTTTCCGTCGGCGATGGATTCATGTGGGTCTATCAGCACAATGTCGACTGGGACGGCTGGGAACATGGCGGCCCGAATCTCGTAGGGATCGAATCGCTAACTGCGCTCCAACAGGCCTGCCGGACGATGTGCCTGAAGGACAGCGATCTTGAACGCATTTTTCGAACAAACGCCCACCAGCTGTTGGAGCTGGACGAGAATCTCAATGGCGATCTGGTCCAGCAGCAGTATCGCCACGCTAAGCAGATCATTCCTGGCGGCACACAACTGTTGTCGAAACGTCCCGAGCTGTTTGCGCCCGATCATTGGCCTGCCTATTATGAGCAGGCGATCGGTTGCGAGGTAATCGACACCGCAGGGCGGCGTTTCATCGACATGTCGTTCAACGGGATTCTGGCGTGTATCTTGGGCTTCGCCGACCCGGACGTGAATGCTGCTGTGATCCGTCGTGTCCATCTGGGATCGATGGCGACGCAGCAGACGCACGACGAGGTTCGCTTGGCGGAGATGCTCTGCCACATCCATCCCTGGGCCGAGATGGCACGTTTTCCGCGAACCGGTGGCGAATCAATGGCAGTTGCCGTACGTATTGCCCGGGCAGCGACGGGCCGCAGCAAAGTTGCCATTTGTGGCTACCACGGCTGGCACGATTGGTACCTGGCCGCGAATCTTGCCGGCGGCTCGGACGGGCTTGACGGTCATCTACTGCCGGGTCTTGAGCCAGCGGGTGTCCCGGACGGCTTGGCCGGAACGACGCTGCCGTTTCGCTACAATCATCTCGACGAAATCGAGCGAATTGTCGCCGTCCATCAAGGCGATCTGGCCGCGATTGTCATGGAGCCGACACGCCACGTCGATCCGGAGCCGGGCTTCTTGGAAGGCGTACGCCAGCTGGCGACGAGGTGTGGTGCCAGGCTGATCTTCGACGAGATTTCCATCGGCTGGCGACTCTGCCTGGGGGGTGCGCATTTGAAGTTCGGTATCGAACCGGATATGGCCGTGTTTGCTAAGACCATCAGCAACGGGTTCGCCATGGGGGCCGTGATTGGCAATCGCGCGACGATGGCGGCAGCTCAATCGACGTTTATTTCCAGCGCCTATTGGACCGAAGGGGTTGGTCCCGCGGCAGCCGTCGCGTGCATCGACAAGATGCAACGGATCGACGTGCCGTCTCATCTGGCCAAGATCGGATCGCGTCTGACCGAAGGATGGCGACAGCTGGGCGAGCGTACGGGCGTGGCGGTGACGACAGGCGGGAGGCCGGAAGGGGTCGTCGTCGGTTTCGACCACCCTGAAGCGACGGCACTGCAAACGTTGTTCACCATTCGCATGCTGGATCACGGTTTTCTCGCTTCAGCCGGCTTCAACCCGACGCTGGCCCATGCACCGCGGCACGTCGAGGTGTATCTTGCTGCGGCTGCCAAGGTGTTTGAGGAGATTGCCGAAGCCGTCGAACGAGGCGACGTGTTGAAACGCATCGACAGCAAACCGAAACACACGATGTTCGCGAGGCTGACGGGGTGAGCATTGTTCCTCTGTCGGATTCGTGCATATGTGATTGACGGCGAGTTGATGAATTGGCGAGAATCACTGACTACCGGCAGAGCCGGTAGTATGAGGAAGGCCCCTAAAAGGGGCCGACGACGGTAACTCGCACCTCTCCCGCTTGCGGGAGAGGTCGGACGCGGTAGCGGCCGGGAGAGGGTTTCTTGCGTCGCTGACCC
>PVBE011356914.1_pt1 | contig 11939 bp, 9 predicted proteins | sample 1631181 | NCBI WGS metagenome assembly PVBE01 (sample SAMN08397723, study PRJNA350692) | Marine metagenome, whole genome shotgun sequencing project. | isolation source: water | place: Pacific Ocean | collected 2012-04 | reverse complement strand
GCCACCCTGACCGCGATGGACGTCGACGTGATCGATCTGGCGACCGACAACCTCACCCGGGTCCACCATTTCGTGTCCGGCGAGGAGCAGGGCACGGGGTCGTTCTACTCCGGGCGCGAACCGATGGCGGTTTCTCCGGATGGTGGGCACCTCGCGGTGGTCACCAATGCGCGAACATCGCGGTCGTTGTGCAACTCCAACGCAGACTGCGTCGACCCGGGCTACACCTGCCTGAGCAGCGCAGCGCCGCCGCGGTGCGTACGCCAGGAGCTGACCCTCAATCTGATCAACCTCTCCGCGACCGATCGCCTGGATCTGCCGTGCAGCTCCGACGCGGAATGCGGCGACGCCCACCTGTGCGACCTGACCGCGCTAGACGGCGAGGGCCAGGGACGCTGCATACCGGGGCGTTTCGAGCTGGGGCCGTCCGGGCCGACCGCATGCCAGTTCCTCGCGCCCGGACAATACGCGAACATCCGCGGCGAGTTGGGGTGGCGGACCGAGGAGTCGGTCGTGGCTCTGCTCGCACAGGACTGCACCTCTGGGAACATCCCGGTGACCGATGTCGTCGCGCTCAACCTGTTCGCCGGTGCAGCCGTCGAGCGGATCATCGAGAACCCGTCGCAGAACCACGGCGGTGAGAGTTGCTGGGACCCGGTCGAGGAATGCTGGTCGCCGGCCGACTGCTTCATCGAGATCTCCGACATGGCGGTTTCGGAGACGGGGAACACCGTCGCGTTGGTCGGGGATTCGATCTCCTCGGCGTTCAAGGACGAGCTCTGGATCGCCGACGGCTACGGGCGGGGCGAGATGGACCTGATGAGTCGCTCGATCGACTGGGACGTGCTCAGCGTTCAGGTGCATCCGCGCGAGTAGGCCGGCACCCCAGGAGCAGCCCCGGGCTCGTCCGCCGGGGGGCGGATCGGTGTGGTGCCGTCAGGCTCCCGGAGAGAGCCGTTGGCGGGCCGGCGATCCGGCGTGACTGCGGTCCCGCGCTACCGGTGGTCTCGTGGCGTGTGGCTGGGGCAAAAACGAAGAGAGGCGGGCACGCCCGCCTCAGACCGGCTGCGGCTTCGGGCCGCGCCGCGTTCGGGTCAATCGACGGCGCCCCGGGGGTCGTCTCCGACGTCCTCGTCCGGCAGTAGGTCGTTGACCGACGGGTACTTGGCAATCTCCCCGCGTGCGATCTGCCACGCTTTCTGGACGATCCACGAAAGAGACCGGTCCTGCCGGTTCGCTTCGTACTGGATCTCCTTCAGCATCTGGTCGGGGAAGTAGAGACTCTGCTTACGCTTGTCGGACTTGGCCAATTTCGCCTCCGATCGGCTCGCGGGATACCTTACGAATGCCACATTCAACGCCGAGTCGCTACGCGATGTCAACGCTCACGACATCTCGTACACCTGACTACTCTTCGCCACCCCCGACCACCGCTGGCGTCGGGACTTGACGAAGCTGTTCGACGCGTAGCCGCGGTGGTGTCGGGCTCACTTCCGGGTTCGCTGCGTCCGGATCCGCGTCGACGGGTGTGCCCGGCGAGCCGCCGCCCGCCTGCCCGCGGAAAGTCGCCATGCCAAACCGGCGCGGCTGGTGGAAGGAGCCGCCGCCGATCGGGCTCCACGCCGCTGTACGCGTCGTCTCCGCGTCGGGACGGTCGTAGCGGTAGAAGTTCACGCGCATCGCGTCGCCGTCGTTCGGTGGTGCCGGCGCCAGACCCGGGATGCTGGTCAGCGGAATCCGCAGCTCGGCCGACCAGCTTCGATCCCGGTCCTCGCGGTCGTCGGTCGTCCCGGACACGTACACCGCGGACTCGAGCCCGGCGATGTCGAAGCCGCGCGCAACATCCAGATTCCGGTTGGACGGGTCGGGGAACATCGCGTCGAAGACCACGCCCAGCGGGTTGACCTGAAGCTCGAGGTAGTCGCGGCCGTCGTCCCCCGCGTCGACGTAGAGTTCGAGCACCTCCTCGGACCACAGGTCGCTGTCGCGTTCTTGGAGCGTCGCCCACACGTCGGTGTCCCGCCCGTTCATCAACACGTAGAGGTACGTGTCGTCCCAGAGCATCTTCGCCCAGGTGTCCATCGACTCCAGGGCGTCGCCGCTGTTCGGGTGCACCCAATCGTCGGTCCGCTGCGCGCGGGACCAGGCGCGATCCGTTGGGCGGCCGTCGATCAAGATCCGGCTGGTCGCCCGGCGAACCTCGTACGCGGGCGGCGTCCAGGTCGCCTCGAACGTGCCGACCGCCAGTCTGCCGTCTTCTTCGAGACGGCCTGCACCCGGGTCGTTGACCGGCAAACGGACATCGGCGGCGAAGAACCCGACGAAGACGGTGATCTCGCCCGGCTCGAACCCGTCGCCGAGGTCGATGGGCACCGCGTCTCGGATGATCTCGCCCGGCTGCCAGTTGACCGTCGGATAGAGGTTCTCGATCGCGTCGTGGTCCACGTTCTGCCGGGTGTTCCCGTCGAGGTGAACGAAAATCTGCCAGCGATTCGGCTCGGCCGTGAGAGCCTCCCAGTAGAACGTGAGCACAAACTCCGAGCCGAGCTCGACGGCGGCCGGTTCGATGTCCCAACCGATCAAGCGAAAGCGCGCGCCAAACGTCGCGTCGACCGGATGTTGCGGGACCGGAGCCTCGCCGAGGATGTTCTCCTGCACCCGGCGCCATTGATCCGCTGTCGGTGTGGGGACCGGTTCCTGGATTCGCTGACACGACGCGAACGCGGTGGCGATCAACAACACGGAGGTCAGGAGGGCGGACCGGGATGTGTTCATGAGATGAGGGGCGTGGGGCGACCCGATGAGGTCGGGTCGGTTGATACGGTTTGGGTGACGTGGTGTCGGTGCCGTCGGGCGGGCGTCTGCGGACCAACCGTCGGGCGGCGCCTCAAGGCTGCGCCTCAAGGCTGCTGGGGGTCCGCGCGACGTCTTCGAGCCGGCGTTCGTTTCCAGGCGCCGCATTAGTCCACTTCGGACGCCGCATCAACCTGCGCACCCCCCCGGACAGAGCGGCTTTGCGCCGACGTCGGTGCCGTGCTAGGAACGGGGCCGACTTCAGACTACGCGACCATGCTCGAGCCAGGCGCGCGCATTCACTTCATCGGGATCGGCGGCATCGGCGTGTCGGCGGTAGCCCGGATCGCCGTCGGACGCGGTTTCGAGGTCAGCGGCTCCGACGTTCGCCAGTCGCAACTCACCGACGCGATGGTCGCGCTCGGCGCGCAGGTGACGATCGGTCACGCACCAGAGAACGTCGACGGCGTCGATGTCGTCGTCGTCTCGACGGCCATCCCCGAGCACAACGTCGAGTTGCAAGAGGCCAAGGCGCGCGGGACCCGCCTGATCCACCGCTCCGACATGCTCGCCCACTTCGTCGCGCAGGGGGTGAGCATCGGCGTCACCGGGACGCACGGAAAGGGCACGACCTCCGCGATGATCACGCGAATCCTAGACATCGGGGGTCTGGACCCGGGTTTCGTGATCGGCGGCCTGCTCAACGACTACGGGATCAACGCGCGCGCCGGGGCCGGACGCTACATGGTCGCCGAGGTCGACGAGTCCGACGGATCGCATCGAAACGTCTCGCCGACGCTACTGGTCTGCAATTTCCTCGAGGCAGACCACCTGAACTACTACGACGACCTGGCCCACATCATCCGGTCGATGGCCGAGGCGGTCGCCGAGAACCCGCGACTGGAGCACCTCTTCGTCAACGGCGACTGCGATGGGAACCGACGGCTCGTCGAAGCCGTCGACTGCCCGTTCACGACCTATGGCGTGGAGACCGACGTGGACTATCGCGGCGAGCTTCTCGACAACGGACAGTTGCCGATCCGTTTCCGCGCATGGCACGGGGATCGCGCCCTCGGTGAGTTCGAGCTACCGCTGCCCGGGCGCTACAACGTCGTCAACGCGATGGGAGCGATTGCCGTCGCCGCGCACCTCGACGTCGATCCGGACGCCATGCGTCGGGCGCTGGCGGACTTCAATGGCCTCGAGAACCGGTTCTCGATCGAGGAGGCCGCGGGCATCACGATCGTCAAGGACTACAACAGTCACCCGACTGCGATTCGCAAAGTCCTGGAGAGCGCTCGCGATCTCGCGTCCGGCCGCATCATCAGCGTGTTCAAGCCCTACCGTTACACGCTGACCCACTACCTTAAGGACGAATACGCGACCGCATTCCGAGGCTCGGACCAGGTCGTGATCACAACGATGTACGCGGCGAACGAAGACCCCATCCCGGGTGTCGACACCGAGTTCGTCGTCAACATGCTCCGAGGGCAGGGCCACGAGGTCGTCCACATCCCCGAGCTGAGCGACGTCGTCCGCCACCTCGACGAGACGGTCGAAGCGGGGGACAAGGTCATCTTCTTCGGAGGGGACGATTTCTTCGCCATGGCCGATGGCTGGGCCGCCCGGAGACGCGAACAGAGCTGAGGTGAAGCCATGCGGGTCGTCGTTCAGAAGTTCGGCGGGTCCTCCGTCGCCACCGTAGACAGGCTCAAGACCGTCGCCCGCAAGATCGTCGACACGCGGGACCAGGGATATGGCGTCGTTGCCGTCGTCTCCGCCATGGGGGACACGACCGACGAGCTCTTGTCTCTGGCGCGCCAGATGAGCGACGACCCGCCGAAGCGGGAGCTGGACATGCTCCTGTCGGTGGGCGAGCGCATCTCGATGGCGTTGCTCTCCATCGCCATCCAGGACCTCGGGGGCCAGGCGATCTCGTTCACGGGGAGCCAGTGCGGCATCGTGACGAACCACTCCCACGCCAATGCCCGCATCATCGATGTGCGCCCGTTCCGGGTTCAGGACGAGCTGGAGGCGGGGCGCATCGTCATCGTGGCCGGATACCAGGGCACGAGCTACCGTCGCGAGATCACCACGCTCGGGCGTGGCGGCTCCGATACGACGGCCATCGCCCTCGCTGCATCGCTCGGTGCCGAGCACTGCGACATCTTCTCCGACGTCGATGGGGTCTACACGGCCGACCCGCGCGTCGTCGACGACGCCAGACGCCTAGACGAGATCGGCTACGAAGAGATGCAGGAGCTCGCGCGGCTCGGCGCCCGCGTCCTGAACGCGCAGGCGGTCGAGTTCGCGCGCCGAAACAAGATCGCGATCTTCGCGCGCTCGACGTTCGAGGACGGCCCGGGCACTGCGATTCGCCGCCCCGATGGGTTCCCGGACCGGGAGCTCGCCGAGATCGAGGCCAACGGCGTTCGGGGAGTCGCCGGTGCGCGCGATGCCTTGTTGGTCCGCCTGCCTGCGGGCTCAGAGGCGGCGATCGAGCGCGCCCTCGATGACTTGCAGGAGGGCGCCGTGTTGAGCCTGAAGGCCGACACCGACGGCAATGCCGAGGTGTGTCTGTCGGCCGAGAACGTCGCGGATCCGGATGGATTGGTCGTTCAGCTGCGCGAGCTGGGAGCCGAGGTGCGGCTGGACGTGGGGCTCGCGAGCGCAGTGGGAACCGGCGTCGGGGCCAGTCCAGCGGCGATCCGTCGCGTACTCGCGACGCTTCGCGCGCAGGACATCCAGCAGATCGCGCTCCATACCAGCGGCGAGTCGATACGGGCGGTTGTGCCCGAGGCTCAGACCGATGCTGCAGTGCGGGCTCTGCACGCCGAGTTCATCGCCGACGCGTAGCGCCGCAGAGCGCGGTATCGAGGTGCGCGTGGTCAGTCGGGCGCGCCGCCCGCCGGCGGTGCGTGGGAACAGTGTCCGAGCGCACCTTCAGCTGGTCCAATCCGCGGGACAGCCGTCGTTGTCGGGCATCGGATGACCAGCGGTCGGGGATCTCGAGGTGCGGCGTCGACCGTCGCGACCCCGGCGGCCGTCAGCGGGAGCAGGAGCAGCTGCCGGCGATTCAAGATCATTCGCTACTCCCGCCGCCGGAGAGCCGGAACCCGTCTACCACGAGGGCCGGCATCATCATGTCGCCGGTGCGCACCGAAGCTGAGGCATCGACGATGTTCTGCAACAGGGCGGCGACGGACACGTTGTAGCGCATGTCGTGCAGTGAGCGGCGGATCTGTCCCCCGCGCATCTCGAAGAACCCGTCGCGGGTCATCCCGGCGACGGAGAGCGGTAGGGCGTCGACCAGGCGATTGTACCAGAGGCGGGTGACGAGCAGGCAGTCGGGGTTGCGGGCGATCAGGTCGTCCAACGTCCCGACTCCACCCTCCAGTACCAGGTTTCGCGCCACGGCGTCCGCCGAGCTCGGTCGAGCGGGGTCGTACCCGTCCGGCAGTCGCCCGACGGCGCGCGCCTCGGCGCGCTCGTACACCGCATCGACCGGCGCTCCGTCCGCGAGAAGCGTCACGGTCCGAGTCGGCACGCCTCCGGGGTCGAATGGGCGGCCGAGCAGGTCGGGATGGTACGGGTCGGCGCGCAACACAAAGCGAGGATCGAGGACAGTGTCGCCGTGCCGAGCGGCGAGAAAGGAGCGTCCCTCGCGGATCGCGCGGGCCGAGAATCCCCCAAGGGTGAATGCGAGCAGCGCACGGACCGCGTCCGGCTCCAACAGGACGCGGTACTCCCCAGGGGCCAGCGTCTCGGGCCGGTTTCCCAGCCACGCGCGGTCGATCGCGCGGGCGGCGAGGGCGTCGATGTCGACGTCTGCGCGACGGTGTTGTCGCTCGGTCACCCAACTCGTCGCGTTCGACGGCGTAGTGATCGAGCAGGTGAACTCGGCTTCGGTCGGAGCGTGGAACCGGCGGAGACCGTTCGAGTTCCCGACCGCCGTGACTCCCGCGGATCCGTACCCGCCGATGCTGCCGACGGCGGTGCGGTAGAAACCGGCGGCGGTCAACCCGCGTCGGCGGCACGGGAGGATGGCGGTCGCGGCTGCGTCAGCGCGAAACGCCGGGCCGGTGTCGGCGGTCGGGCCATCGAAGAAGCCCGGCGCCTGGGCGACAGTCGTCTCCAGGTCCTGCGGGAACGGGAGGCCTGGCCAGTCGGGCACCGACGGTGCGGCCCCCGCGAGCGCCATTGCGTGTCCCAAGCAGATGCTCAGGCCGTCGGGATCGGTCCGGTCGGTCGTGGTGGCCGCCGACCGCGCCTGTCCGGCCTCGTCGATGAGAACGGTTCGGATGCGGACCCGGCTCCACTCCTCGTCGACGGTCTGGTGGACCTGGTTGGCCGCGAAGCGGGTGACCGCCGCGCGCCCGCCGCCGATAGCGACTTCGGTCTCGTCGGCTGTGCTGCCTGCCAGGATGGCCTCGATTACAGTCATCGCGCGGTCGCGTTCGGTCGCGATCATTCGGCCTCCGACACGCCGACCCGGACCTCGCGAAACCGGGCGGGGCTGGCGCCGTGGCTCATGCGCATCGCCTGTCCAGGCTGTCCCTTGCCGCAGTTGCGAACGCCCCAGAGCCGGTACTCGTCCCGGCCGGCGACGCCGTCGCAGCTTCGCCAGAACTCGGGAGTTCGTCCGCCATAGGTCGGGTTCTTGAGCATCCTGCCACGCTGACCGTCGCGGATCTCCCATCCGATCTCGCAGCCGAACTGGAAATCGAGGCGCTGGTCGTCGATCGACCAGCTCCGATTCGTCTCCATGAGAACGCCGCGTTCGGTCCCGGCGATCAGCTCGGCCAATGTCGCTGTCCCGGGCACGAGCGACACGTTGACCATGCGGATCAGGGGCGGGCGGCTCCAGCCGGCCGCGCGCATGCAGCCGCGCGACGCGGTCTCGCCGATCACGCCGGCGGTCTCGCGCGACGTGAGATACCCGACGAAGAACCCGTTCCGAACCAGCTCCCACCGCTGAGCGGGAACCCCCTCGTCGTCGAATGCGAACGTCCCCAGCCCGGTCGCTTGAGTTGCGTCCGCCACGATGGTCACGTGCGGGGAGCCGTACTCGAAGGTCCCGAGGAGGTCCGGCGTGAGGAACGACCCGCCAGCGTAAGCTGCTTCCCAGCCGAGCAGCCGGTCCAACTCGGTGGGGTGGCCGGCGGACTCGTGCAGCTGGAGGGCCAGCTGTGTGCTGTCGAGGATGACGGTCGTCGTCGCCGACGGGCACGGCTCCGCGCTGAGCAGCGCGACCGCTTGTTCGGCGGCGAGGTCCACGTGGTTCCGGAGCGCGATTCCTTCGACGACCTCCCATCCTCCGAGTGCCCACTGTCCGCCGAAGCTGTTCGGGTATGACCGGACCTGGACGTCGTCGCCGTCGACCGCGACGACGCGGAGGCCGCCGCCGGTGACGACGGTGGTTTGTTCGATCCGGGCGCCGTCGCTGGATGCGAAGAGTTGGACCCGGTGTTCGCAGCCGACGTTGGAGGTCGCGACCGTGACCCCCTCGTGCGCAAGCGCTCGCTCGTCGACGCTCCGCAGCAGCCCGAGTTGCTCGCCGACCGGCACATCGAAGGGGTCGGTCATCACGTCGCTCGCCCAGGCGGCCACGGCCGGCGAACACGGAGCGAGTGTCGCGGGGGTCTCGAGCAACAACGACGCAGCGCGCGCGGCGTCGACTGCCCGCAGCGCCGCCGTCGCGCCGCCCGATATCGACACGTCGCTGGTGGCAGCGAACCCCCAGGCGCCACGGAAGAGGGCGCGCACGCCGACGCCGGCGGAGGTGTCCTCGTCAGTCGAACCCGGCACGCGGTTGCGCGACTGCAGTCGGCGCGTTCGGGTCTCGACGACGCGCGCGTCCGCATACTCGGCGCCGGCCGAGATGGCGGTTTCGATGGCTGCGGTAGCGACCCGATCGGGCACGGCGACTCGGAGCACGAAGCGGGGTCCGCCGCGACTCGGAGCAGCTCGACGCGGCCGGAGTGCGACAGCTTCGGGCAGCGACCGCGAGCGTCACAGTGCGGCCGCCAGCGGACCGCCTGGGATCAGAAGTACGCGCGGAAGACGAGATCGACGATGCGGTTCGGTGCCTCGGCTTCGACGTTCAATGTCACGACCTGGTACCGGTTGTTGGACACCGACACCATACCGACGATGGAGGTCTCGGTCGGCGGGGTGACGAAGCCGACGAACGCGTACGGTGCGGCTCCGCGAGCCAGCCGGGTGAACTCCTCGGTCAGCTCGGGGGCGTCGATCTCTTCGAACGCGCTCGGCGCGAAGTGCTCGGTGATCGCGGCTTCGTCCAGACCTTCGCGATAGACGTTCAGCGTATCGAGTGCCCAAGTGAGCTGGGTGCCGGCTGCGGTTTCCGGCAATGCCGTGACGACTTCGTGGAGGCCGAGGTCCTCGACCGGCTGCCTCGGGTCAGGCCGCTCCGTGCCGCCGATGAGCTGGTTGCTACCGTCGGCATAGACGGTCTCGTGGGTCGCCTCGGAGCTCAGCGAGACGATCTCGAAGCGCTCCAACATCAGGAAGCCGACTACGAGGAGCAGCACGACGACCAGTGCCAGCAGCGTATTCGAGGTGTTCTTCTCGGCCATGATATTCTCCCGATTACGGCCACGCCTCAGACGGCGCGTTGTCCCGCAGCATAGCCCGCGGCTCCATCGACCATCGACGGGTTGGGCTGAGCGTCTCGATAGGCCCGAATGATACGGGTCCGGGCGCGGGATCGCAATTCTCTCGGGCACCGACCGTATCGTGCAGTGAGACCGCGGCCGGATCGGGCGGCGCAGACGACGCTCGCGCCGCGGGTCGGGTCAGCGCGGGCCTGCGGAGACGACGTTTTGCGGGCGACCGGCCAGGTAACCCCGAACGTTCGCCGCGGAGATCGCGAGGAGCCGCTTTCTCGCGGCCTGCGTGCTCCAGCCGATGTGGGGCGTAATCAGACAACGAGGCGCGTCGAGCAGCGGGTGGTCTTCCGGCGCGGGCTCGACGGACAGCACGTCGGTCGCGTACCCCCCGAGGTGCCCGGAGTGGAGGGCGGCGGCGACCGCTTCCTCGTCCACGAGGCCCCCGCGAGCGGTATTGATGAGCCACACCCCCGGCCGCATCAGGGCCAGCGTGGCGCCGTCGACGAGCGACCTCGTCTCGTCGACGAGGGGAACGTGGAGCGACACGATATCCGCGTCCGTCAGGCAATGCGGCCACGGCTCCCGAGGCCCGGGCGTGCCGTTCGCCCGACCGGGCAGGGCTGCGTACGCCACCTGGAGTCCGAGTGCCTCGGCGGTCGAGCCGACGCGGCGACCGATGGCGCCGGAGCCCACGACGACCAGCTTCCCCGACAGCTCCACCTGCGGCGTCAGCCAGTACGAGAACGCGTTCGCCCGCTTCCAACCGCCGTTGCGGGTGTCGGCGGCGTGCGCGCCGGGAGCTCGTGCGAGCTCCAGCATCAAGGCGATCGTATGTTGTGCGACGGACTTCGTGCTGTACGCGGGGACATTGCACACGGTCACGCCGCTCCGGTTCGCCGCGGCGAGGTCGACCACGTCGTATCCGGTGGCGAGCACGCTGACGAGCCGGACCGTCGGGTGGGCGTCGAGCGCCGCGGCGGTCAGGCGCACCTTGTTGGTCAACACGACGGTCGCGTCGGCGATCCGCTCGCCGACGTCGCCCGGATCCGTCGCTGCGTACAGGGCGAGCTCGCCGAGCGCGGTCAGTGGTGTCCAATCGAGGTCGCCGACGTCCAGGGGGTGGCTATCGAGGACGACGATCTTGGTCGGCATCGGTCGGCTCCGGGTCGGCGTTCGGGGCAGCGGACCGCGTCTGTGGTGGGCGCAGGCTCACGTGGATGAGGCCGCCGATCAGTGCGCCCACCGCGTCGGCTCCGAGGTCAGCGAGGTCGGCTGTCCGAAACGGGATGTAGCTCTGTAACAACTCGTCCGCGGCCCCGGCCCCGAGGGCGAGCAGGACCGCTATCGACACGCGCGCCGACGGCTTCGCCCACGGCGCTTCGAGCGCAACCGCACGCGACACCAGGGCGCCGAGACCGGCGAACTCGATCACGTGCGCGACCTTGTCCTGCAGGACGAACAGGTTGACCGGAGGCCCGGGGACCGAGAGGCCGCTGAGTGCGAGGACGACGGAGACGTAGGCGGCGATCGGCGCCCAGGCCCGAGCAGTCACAGGTCGTCGATGTCGAACTCCATTACCTCGGGGTACTGGAGCTCGAGCAGCGCGGAGCGGCAACGGCCAAGATCCTGGAACAGGCCCGGATGATACGTCGATGTCCCCCCCTCGGCCCCGTCAGGGCCGATCGCGAACAAGCGCAGCGGCTCGGAGAGGGAGCGGTCGAGCAACAACACCGGCGTCTTCCCGATCGGTTGGCGCGTGTGCCCCACCTCCTCACCGAGCTCCAGCCCCGGAGGCACGGAGGTCAACAACAAGGTGTGTCCGCGCAGATGATCGCGCGCCATCAGGAAGCCGACGAGGGCGAACAAGATGATGGCCGTCAGCCGCCACGCCCAGACCGAGTACGCGTCGCGCTCGGCGCTGACGATCTCCAATGCGCCGATCTCGTCGACCGACGGGGGCTCCTCGTACTCGTCGACCCCGTCGGAGACGGCGGGCTCGACCGCGGCCGGCGTGGCTCCGTGTACCGCCTCGGCGAACGCCTCGGCGAACTCCTGAGGCGACGCGAATCGGTCCTTCGGGTCGCGCGAGAGCGCCTGCTGGACGACCAGCCAGACGTCGTCGTCCGGATCGATGCCGCGGGGTTCGAGCGGTCGGTCGCGGATGGTGGCGTGGATGCCCTCGGTCGGGTCATCCATGCTCGTGAAGAAGGGGTGGTGCGCGTTCAGGGCGTGGTACGCGAGGCAGCCGAGGGCATATACCTCCGCCCGGGGGTCGTCTTCGAGCACCCGCCCTTGCAGGGTCCCCGCCGGCCGGGTCCGCAGTCTCAGCGTGGTGGCCCGGTCACCGTCCTCGTCGTCGTCGGTTCGCCGTTGCGACACCGTGAAGCTCTCCGGCGGGATGTGCCAAAGCAGCTCGGTCGACGGGGCGCCGGACATCGAGATCGTGTCGTCGCGATAGAGCACCTCGCCGACGCCGAGCAGCACGATCTCTCCGTCGTCGCCGATCCATACACG
>PVBE010651868.1_pt1 | contig 11939 bp, 6 predicted proteins | sample 1631181 | NCBI WGS metagenome assembly PVBE01 (sample SAMN08397723, study PRJNA350692) | Marine metagenome, whole genome shotgun sequencing project. | isolation source: water | place: Pacific Ocean | collected 2012-04 | reverse complement strand
CTGGATGTTGGATCCGCTCTGCCAGGCTTTGTTTTTTGGTTCTTTTACCAATCGGATGTCAAGTTTCATGAGAATCTATTTGAGTCTCAGGAAAGCGCGCATGTTAATTTACAGTCCAGAGCCATTGCCTTCCATTTTCAAAATATAGAATCCGACCTTGCTATTATTTCAGAATTGCACGAATTGAGTAAGTTGGCCAAGAGTCATGAAGATTACTCTTCAAAGGAGTTAGAATACGATTTCTTCTCGATCTCTTTAAGGAAAGGGATTTACGACCAGATTCGCTTTATAGACAAAACCGGTCAGGAATTAGTGAGGGTCAATTACAATAACGGGAAACCCATAATTGTCCCCAAAGACCAGCTCCAAAACAAAGCCAGCCGATATTATTTTAAGAAAACCATAAACCTTAATGAAGAGAAAGTGTACGTATCGCCTCTGGACCTTAATATTGAAAAAGGTGAAGTTGAAAAGCCTTTTAAACCAATGATTCGTTTTGGAACTCCAATTTTCAATGAACAAGGCAAAAAACAAGGTGTTTTGGTCCTTAACTTCATGGCAAAGTTTATGATCGATTTCTTTAATGATCCAAGACGAGATTCACTCGGCCAAAACCATCTTCTTAATCCAGATGGATACTGGCTGTCCTCCCCAAACCCGGAAGACGAATGGGGGTTCATGCTTGAAGAAAGGAAAAACAAAGCTTTTACTAACACCTTTCCTGAAGAGTGGATAAAAATTGTAGAGGAAGAAACAGGGCAGTTTAATACTAATAAAGGACTTTTTACGTTTACAACTTTCTATCCAGTAATGGAAACACAGAAATTGAAGAGCATATTAGACAAAACTAAGAGAGTTTCCATGTCCAGAGGAAAGGACAATTTATGGAAAATTGTTTCTTTCGTACCTCAAGAGACACTTTATCAGGCTTTGAGAGAACAGTCGAAAAATCTAGAGAACACTCTTTTCATGCTTTATTCCTTTCTTGTATTTCTAATAGGCACTGGCACCTTTTTGTTTGTGAAGGCCGGCGAACTGAAAAGAAAGGCAGATGTGTTGCTACATATAAAAACAAAGTTTATACAACTATCGGAAGAAATAACTATTACTGCTAATGAAGCCTCGACTGCCGATGAAGCAATACAGATTTGTCTTGAAAAAGTCTGTAATTATATGAAATGGCCGGTCGGACATGTATACATAACTGATTCTAATGAGACTCTAATTCCTTCAAAAATATGGTACTTAAAAGATACACTACATTTCAAGGTATTCCGGGAAGTCACTGAAGAGACTTCATTTGTTAGTGGAGTTGGATTGCCGGGGCGGGTAATGGCAACTGGAAAACCTGCATGGATTACAGATGTAACGCTTGACCCAAACTTTCCCAGGGCAAAGTTAGTAAAAAATTTAGGAGTAAAAGCCGCGATTGGATTGCCGGTTTTAGAGGGGAAAAAGGTTGTGGCTGTATTTGAATTCTTTGCTGAGAAGGCGATAGAACCCGATGAACCTACGATGAAAGCTTTATCCAACCTTGCTGTTCAAGCCGGACGAGTGACCGAGCGCAAACGGGCAGAGGAGGCAGTGAATAATAAAACGGAGCTTCTGAAACTGATGCAAGAAATAACTATAACCGCTAATGAAGCTACTACTGCTGAAGAAGCTATGCAGATTTGCATTGAGAGGATATGCTTATTTACTAAATGGCCGGTCGGACACGTTTATATAACTGATTCTAATGAGACTCTAATTCCTTCAAAAATATGGTACATTGAAAATATGGAGCACTTCAAGGTATTCCGGGAAGTCACTGAAAACACATCATTTGATAGAGGATTTGAATTGCCGGGGCGGGTACTGGCAACTGGGAAGCCACACTGGATCACAGATGTAACAAAGGAAACGTGGTTCCTGAGAGCAAAATTTGCAAAAGATATTGGTGTTAAAGCCGGATTTGCCTTTCCGGTATTAGAAAAGGAAAAGATTGTGGCAGTGCTGGAATTCTTTTCAAGTGAGGTTGTAGAACCCGATGAACCCATGTTGGAAGCTTTATCTATCCTTGCTGTCCAAGTTGGCCGAGTGACCGAGCGCAAACGAGCGGAACAATATCTAAAAAGTTCCAGGAAACAGTTGGAAGAGTTTGCTTTTATCGTCTCTCACGACCTCAAAGCCCCGATGCGCGCCATCAATTCACTGGCAGGATGGATTGTGGAGGATTATAAAGAGGCCCTGGATGACAAAGGCAGGGAATGGATGGAACGTCTCATGGGAAGAACAGAGCATATGAATAGCCTCATCACAGGAATTCTTGATTATTCCCGTATTGGCAGGACCAAATCAACAAAAGAAACCCTGAACAGCAGTAAAATTGTGTCGGAAGTAATAGAATCCCTGGAGCAATCTGAGAATATCATAATAGAAATAGAAAGTGAATTACCTGAGATCTGCTATGATGATATACAACTGAAGCAGATTTTTCAGAACCTCATCGGAAATGCAATTAAGCATATGGGCAAACCGGAGGGAAAGATCATTATCTCATACCGTAACACTAATAAATTTCATGAGTTTTGCGTCAAAGACAATGGGATAGGCATTGAAGAAGAACACTTTGAAAGAATATTCAAAATATTTCAACGATTAAATAAGGACAAAGGAAAAGACAGTACCGGCATAGGACTTGCCCTGGTAAAAAAAATCATAAATAATTATAACGGAACTGTTTGGGTGGAATCAAAAAAAGGTGAAGGGAGTGCTTTCTATTTCACCATCCCAAAATAATCAGCCGCAGATTAACGCATATAACTTTTAACAGATTTTTTGGAGAAATCTGATGCAAAATAATATTTCCATTTTATTAGTCGAAGATGATGAAACAGATATAGAAACAGTCCAACGTGCCTTCAAAAAAATCTCCGTTACCAATCCCCTTTTTGTGACGAAAAACGGAAAGGAAGCCCTGGAGTTTCTTCGCCATGAGGGAAATTACTCAAAACCGGAAGACTCCCCACGACCGGGTGTTATACTGTTGGACTTAAATATGCCGATCATGGGAGGCAAGGACTTCCTTAGTATCTTGCGGGAGGACGATTCCTTGAAGAATATTCCGGTTTTCGTTCTCACAACTTCCGCTGAAGAGGAGGACGTGATATCAAGTTATAATTTTTTTGTTGCAGGCTATATTGTGAAACCGATAAGGTTTGAGGATTTTGTTGAGGCCCTTCAGGCTTTAAAAAGTTTTTGGATCCTGAGTCTGATTCCTAAATAATAATATGGGAAAAATGAAAAAACAACAGTTGCGCGTTTTGCTGGTTGAAGACGATACCACAGATAGGGAAGCCATAGAACGGTTCGTCACCAGACAAAACCTCCCTTATAAAATGGAATATGTTGAGAGCAAAAAAGAACTTTTGCTTAAATTGTCCCAAAACAAGTATGACGTAATCTTGATGGATTACAACCTGCCGGACACCACTGGTGTAGAACTTCTTGAAGTGGTTGGAGATATTCCTGTAATCATGGTAACCGGCAGCGGAGACGAGAGGACCGCAGTGGAATCCATCCACAAAGGCGCTTATGATTATCTGGTGAAAGACCCGAATTGCAATTATCTCGAGCTTCTCCCTACGACCATTGAAAATGTTCTTGCTCATAAAAAAGCGCAGGAGGAAAATAAAATTATGCAAGAGAAACTCCGTCATTCTCAAAAACTTGAAAGCCTTGGAGTATTGGCAGGCGGCATAGCCCATGATTTCAATAATATCCTTACAAGCATTCTGGGTAATTCAGATCTGGCCCTTGATGAGATGACCTCAACTTCGCCCGTGCGTAATTATATTGAGGAAATCCAGAAAGGAGCGAAGCGGGCGGCAGAATTAAGCCACCAGATGCTTGCTTATTCCGGTAAGGGCAAATTTACTATTGAAAGTATTGATATCAATGAGATTATAGGTGAGATGACCCACATACTTAACGTTTCCATATCAAAAAAGCATACCATTAGGTATGATCTTGCTGAGAATCTATCTTCTATAGAAGGTGATATAGCTCAAATCAACCAGATAATAATGAACCTGATAATGAATGCCTCGGAAGCTATAGGTGAAAATAGTGGCGTGATTTCTATACCAACAGGAGCAATCGAATGCCATGAAAATTATTTTAAAAAATTGTATATGCATGAAGACCTTCCGGGGGGTCTTTACAACTACGTCGAAGTCGCTGACACCGGTGTGGGAATGGACAAAGAAACTATTGAAAGAATATTCGACCCTTTCTTCACAACAAAGTTTACAGGCCGGGGCCTGGGTATGTCTGCTGTGCTGGGGATTATTCGCGGGCATAAAGGAGCTATAAAGATTGAGAGTAAATTGGGCAAGGGCACAAAATTCACGGTTTTGTTTCCGTCGTCCGGGAACGCCTCATCTACTGAAAAACCGGAGACGAAGGAATCAGCATCAGCATGGCAAGGAAGCGGAACGGTTTTAATAGTTGATGATGAAAAAACAGTTATTGACGTTGGAAAACGTATGCTGGAAAAAATAGGCTTTAGCGTTATAACGGCAGGTGACGGGCAGGAAGCAGTTGAAATATTCCGCGGTCGCTCAAATGAGATTGACTGCGTTCTTCTTGATCTTACCATGCCTCGTATGAACGGAGAAGAATGTTTTTTTGAACTAAGAAAAATCAGGAAAGATATCCGTGTTGTCATATACAGCGGCTACAGCGAGGAGGAAAATGCCCAAAGGTTTCTTGACTTGGGAGTTAATGAATTTCTACAAAAGCCATTTCGTTTAAAAGCGCTGAAAAACAAAATGCGTAAAGTATTTGAAAGTAATCGGAAGACATGTTGATAAAATAATAGCTGAAATACGGTTAAGCCATCAGCAAACATGACTCATCTCCAATCTACAACAGGAATGCGGTAACAGAGTATTTCAAAGTAGAATTGCCAGTGTCCAACCAAAAATGAATTACAAACCCCTTGATTAGACTCTCCGGAATGAGTGAAAATCACCTATTTATCATTCTCAAACAGTTTCAAAGAGGTAGTTTTAAAAACTCTACAAAAAGATATATCGCAAAATTAAAATCAGACTTAATCCATAAACGAGGTGACTGACCTCATGACCTCTGCCGGACACAAGTTTCAAAAAAGCGTAAAAAACAAATCCTGCGGCCAGTCCCTCTGCAATAGAAAAAGTGAGAGGCATTAAAATAATTGTTAAAAAAGCAGGGAATGCCTCTGTGATATCGTTCCACTGGATTTTTCTAATATTAGCCATCATCAATGATCCTACTACTATTAGGGCAGGCGCAGTCACCGGATATAGATAAACATTCTCAGAAACCTTATATCCACCGCCAAACATTTCAGCTAATGGAACAAAAAAAAGGGCTGTCAGAAAAAAGAGAGCTGTAAAAACATTTACCAATCCGGTTCTACCTCCGGATGTGATACCTGCTGAACTTTCAATATAACTCGTAACCGTAGACGTCCCGAGGACAGAACCCGCAATCGTCCCAACAGAATCGCTCACCAGCGCTCGATTTCCTCTTGGAAGTTTCCCGTCCTTTATAAAACCTGCCTGCTCCCCTACCCCAACTAAAGTGCCGATAGTATCAAACATATCAAAAAAGAGAAAAATCAGAATAGGAGCAAGATACTTCAACTGAAAAATATCGATGATATCGAGTTTAAAAAATGTTTTTGATAAGTCCGCGGTCCCGACAATATTTTTAAACTCTATCATCCTGAAAGCAATACCGATAATTCCGGTAAGGAGAATGCTGATTAATATCGCGCCTTTAACTTTTCTCGCGGAAAGAGTAATCAGTATAATCAATCCAGTAAGAGAGAGAAGAGTCGGCGGAGAATCGAGTGGTCCAAAGGTGACAAAGGTATTAGGATCGGAGACAACAAAACCCGCGGATTTCAGTCCTATAAAGGCTATAAAAAGACCTATACCTGCTGCTGAAGCCAGTTTTAAAGAGTGAGGAATAGAATTAACAATTAATTCTCTTGCTTTCGACGCGGACAACAGAGTAAATATCACACCTGAGGCAAAAACAATTCCAAGCGCTGTTTGCCAGGGAATACCCATTTTCCCACATACAACAAAACTGAAAAAAGCATTCAAACCCATTCCAGGTGCTAATGCAATCGGATAATTCGCGAGGAATCCCATCATCAGCGTAGCAAAAGCAGCGGCAATGCAGGTAGCGGCTGTTACAGCCCTGAAATCCATGTTTGAGCCAAGAGGCGCTGATAGTATAGCGGGATTGACAAATATGATATAGGCCATAGTAGTGAATTTAGTGGCCCCGGCAATAAATTCGGTTTTTATGTCTGTCCCGTTTTTTTCTAATTCAAAATAGTCATTTAGTATTTTTTTCATGAGGGGAAATATAGCAAATTTTACCTATGCCGACAACCTGAAGTCTTGACATTGATACCGTAGAGAACTTTCGAAAACGGCATAGCAGTGAAGAAGAAAAAAGAAGCAAGCTGTCAATCCATGCTTTGACGCATTAATGCTTGATCTAACTGTTACCGGTGGCATGGAAGGTAGGCAGACCGTTTTGGAAATTGAAAAAATATTGACTCTCAGATGAGTTTCTCCTAAATTATTAATAGTAAGATTAAAGTCCGCATTCTTGGTGAATTTCCGGCCTTGTTGTGAATTTTAGTTTCACCCGGTTCTCAATTTGTTAAATTCTGAACCTCTAGCTGACTTTCCTACAGCATAAAAAAAAATTTTATGATTATAATAGTGCTTCTAACATAAATAAGAATGTCATAAACATGCCAAATCGAGTAGCATTAATTACTGGTGGAGCTAAGGGTATAGGACGAGCTATCGGAGTCCGGCTTGCTGAAGAAGGATGGTCGATAGCGCTTTGTTACCGGAATAGCGTTAACGAAGCCGAAGAAACAGCAAAAGCCATTCGCAAGAAAGGTGGTAAGGCCCTGACCGGACGATGCGATGTATCCGATCCGAAAGCATGCGAAGCTTTTACAAAACAGGTGTATTCCGAGTTTGAACACATCAATGCTCTCATAAATTGTGCGGGTCCTTACCACCGGCGTCCTCTCCTCGATGAAACCATCGAAGGGTGGCACGAAATGTTCGACAATAATTTACACCCCGTGTTCTACTTGAGCCGAATAATAGCACCCCGCATGATTAAGAATGAGTGGGGCCGGATTGTCAATTTCAGTATGGCCAATGCCGACAGAATGGTTGCCCAACCCCAGGTTACGGCCCACTATATAGCAAAGTCGGGAATTCTAGTCCTGACCCGTTCACTTGCAAAGATTCTTGGCCCACACAACATCACCGTGAATAGCATATCTCCGGGCTTCATTGACTCTGGAAGTGCTCCGGAAGAAGAACTCCGGAAGATGGTCAAGAACATTCCTGCAGGATACGTGGGAGAGCTTTCCGATACTGTTTCAGTAACACGGTTCCTTCTTTCCGAAGAGGCCCGTTATGTGAACGGAGCAAATATACACTTGAGCGGTGGCTGGGGAATCTGAGTTAAAATTACGACTCCCTGAAACTTATTTTTATTTATAGATATGAAAATTGAACAATTAAAATGGATGGATGAACAAGGGTGGACATCTAGCCCTTCTGGAAAATTAGAAAAATCAGCCCAGTTGGTCCTTATGTTTGGCAGTACAAATATTTTGAAAGAGAAAAAACATTATGATGAAATTAAATCGTTTTATCCTGCTGCCCATATTTTAGGATGCTCTACAGCCGGTGAAATCATGGATGCACAGGTCTCCGATGATACTTTGGTAGTTACAGCAGTTTACTTTGAACATACTCAACTTCAATGTGCTCAAATAAAAATCGATGAAATGAAAAATAGTTTTCAGGCAGGAGAACAATTAGAGGCTTCGCTTGAAAAGGATGGATTAATTCATGTATTCGTTCTCTCCGATGGCCATAAAGTAAATGGCAGTGAGCTCGTAAAAGGCCTGACAAAAAATCTCCCATCGCAGGTTTCTGTTACTGGTGGATTAGCTGGAGACGGCTCGCGCTTTAAACAAACTCTAGTATGTTTGGACAACTTCACTGACGACCCCAATATAGCCGTTATAGGGTTTTACGGTACCCGTTTGAAAATTGGGTATGGTTCGATGGGTGGCTGGGACTCTTTTGGTCCCGACCGTTTGATAACACGCTCAAAAGAAAATGTTTTGTATGAATTAGACGGGCAATCTGCTTTAGAACTGTACAAGAAATATTTAGGTGATCAGGCAGCAGGTTTGCCTGCCACCGGCCTACTTTTCCCGTTGAGTATTCGATTCAATTTGGATGAAACCAAAGTAGGGTTGGTCCGCACAATTTTAGCGGTTAATGAAGAAGAACAAAGTATGACTTTTGCGGGTGATGTTCCCGAAGGCGCCTATGCTCGTTTGATGAAAGCCAATTTTGATCGCCTGGTTGATGGCGCTATAGGTGCTGCTAACACCAGTTATAAAGCAATTGGGTCAGTCTCGCCTGATTTGGCAATACTGATCAGTTGTGTTGGGCGTAAATTGCTTCTCCAGCAAAGAATAGAAGAGGAGGTGGAAAGTGTTCGTGAAGTATTGGGAGACAATACTGTCATAACAGGGTTTTATTCTTATGGCGAGATTTCTCCTTTTTCCCCTTCCGCCAAATGCGAATTACATAATCAAACCATGACGATTACAACATTTTTGGAAATATAAGCCATGAACAAATTGCTGTTACGCCAATTAAAACGCTACCTCGGGAAAGCATATTCTATTCCAAAAGAATGGGACAATTTATTTGGGAAAATTAGCGAGGCCTATGACCAATTTGACGCCGACCGTAAATTGATTGAACGTTCATTTGATTTAAGTTCTCAAGAACTTGTCCGGATAAATCAAGAGATCAAGCAAAATGCTGAGGAGCTTCAAAGAAGGAAAGATCAGATTATACGTCAACAAGCTGAAATTGTGAAACTGGCTAGTGAAGATATCACAGATATGGATTCCGCTTTAAAGAGAATAACCGAAGGGAGTTCAAAAACTCTTAAAACAGAGCGAGTCAGTGTCTGGTTTTACAACATGGATCATTCTAAGATTATTTGCAAAGATCTCTATGAACTAACTAAGAACAAACATGAAAAAGGCACTTCGTTAATGGTGGAGGACTACCCAAAATATTTTGATGCATTAGAAAAAGAACGCATTATTGCTGCAAACAATGCATCTGCCGATTCAAGGACTAAAGAATTTACAGAAAGATACAATTCCGTGCATGGAATCACTTCAATGATGGATGTTCCTATTCGTCTTCGTGGAAAAATCATAGGGATTGTTTGTCATGAACATACCGGTTTTCCCAGAGAATGGACGCAAGAGGAGCAGGTATTTGCCGGTTCTATTGCAGACATGGTTTCTCTGGTTATGGAGGCTTCGGAACTCAAACAGGCAGAGAAAGCGCTGGCCGATGAAAAGGAGAGACTTGCCGTGACACTGAAATCGATAGGTGATGGAGTGATAACCACGGATACCGAAGGTTATGTGTTTCTGATGAACCGTGTAGCAGAAAAACTTACTGGATGGAAACAGGAGAATGCAACAGGAAAACCGCTTCCAAATATTTTTAAAATTATAAATGAGCAAACACGCGAGCCATGCACAAATCCTGTTGAAAAAGTAATGAAAACCGGCGACATGACAGAGTTGGCGAATAATACCATACTCATTGCAAAAGACGGCAAGGAAAAAATTATTGCTAACAGCGGCGCGCCTATTCGAGATAAGGACAGCAAAATCATAGGCGTGATTCTTGTTTTCCGCGACATAACCGAAAGCCGCAAGAGAGAGCGGGAACATTTAAAAGCCCAAAAAATTGAATCCATCGGCTTGCTTGCAGGCGGCATTGCACACGATTTTAATAATATCCTCAACTTAATCCTCGGAAATATTTCAATAGCGAAAGTTGCTTATCAAAATAAATCTAAAGATGTGAAAATAGAGGAGATATTGACCAATACTGCAAAAGCAGTGCATCGAGCGAGTGGACTGACTCAACAGCTACTTACTTTTTCAAAAGGCGGTTCGCCGGTAAAGAAAACCTCTGATATAACTGAACTTGTAAAAGAAACAATCAGTTTTACTCTCAAGGGTTCAGCTTCAAAATGCAAGTTTGAAATACCAGGCAAACTTTACACTCTGGAAATAGACGAAGACCAGATAAACCAGGTAATTCACAACCTTGCGATAAACGCCGATCAAGCTATGCCTGAAGGTGGAGTTATTGAGGTACGCATGGAAAACATAACTGTAGGCGTTAATAATCCTTTATCTCTTCAACCCGGCCCTTATGTCAGGATATCAATTAAAGATAATGGAACAGGCATTACGCCCGATAATCTTGATAAAATTTTCGACCTTTACTTTTCGACTAAAGAAAGAGGAACCGGTCTGGGACTCAGTGTATCTCATTCGATAATTAGAAACCATGATGGTTTTATTAATGTAGATTCAAGCTTAGGAAAGGGGTCCACCTTCCATATTTACCTGCCGGCATCGGAAAAACCATTGGTCATTGAAAAGAAAAAAGAAGGTATTGTTGAGGGTACTAGCAGGGTGCTCGTAATGGACGATGAGGAGTTGTTAAGAGAATTACTGGAAGCCATGCTTGAGACTCTGGGATACCAGACAGAACTTACGGAAAACGGCCAAGAAGCACTGGAGAAATACAAAGAAGCCAAGCAATCAGCTCAGGATTTTGATGCAGTAATCCTTGACCTCACAATACCCGGTGGAATGGGAGGCAAGGAGACCATCCAGGAACTTAAAAAAATTGACCCCAATGTGAAGGCAATTGTCACAAGCGGCTATTCCAATGACCCGATACTGGCAAATTTCAGGGAATATGGCTTTGTTGATATTTTGAAAAAGCCGTATGAAACGGAAAGTTTAAGTACCATTTTGCAGAATCTTTTTAAGACCAGGAGCTAAAAGTTACCTTCCGTTTCATTCCTTAGACTACAAACTTCCATTTTCCCTTTCTTGCCTTCATAGTGCTATTTAATATTACTTGCCTATAATATTCTGAAATACTGTTTAATAAAATGTATAATTGAATTTCTAATATGCAAATATATAACCTTATCAGTTTTTTTGGAATATTCTGCATGATGGGAGTCGCTTATCTCCTGTCAGAAAATCGGAAAGCTATAAACTTCAGAACAGTGGGTGTCGGTGTTGGCCTGCAGATCCTACTCGGTTTCTTTGTTTTTTTCACAGATATCGGGAAAGCATTTTTTAATTTTTTAAATACAGTGGCCATTAAGCTATTAAGCTTCGCGGATGTTGGGGCCCAATTTGTTTTTGGCCCTTTAGCACTTCCCCCGGGAACGAAAGGTTCTTTTGGATTTATCATTGCTTCCCAGGTATTGCCTCTCATAATTTTTTTCTCATCCTTAATGGCAGTTTTATATCATCTTGGAACTATGCAAAAAGTAATTTCCCTTTTTGCCTGGATATTTACAAAATTTATGAAAATAAGCGGCGCGGAGTCTCTATGCGCCTCCGCAAACCTTTTTGTCGGTTTTGAATCTGTCCTGACCATTCGCCCCTATGTGGAAAAGCTTACCCGCTCAGAAATGATGGTAGTTATGACAGCGGGTATGGCTACGATTGCTTCCAGTGTATTTGGCGCCTACGTAAAAATGATGCAGCCACATTTCCCAAATATTGCCGGGCATCTTATAACTGCCAGCCTAATGTCCATTCCCGCGGCTGTAGTGATAGCTAAAATTTTAGTGCCGGAGATTGAAACACCTGCCACCAGCGGTTATGTTCCTTCAGAAGAAAATAAAAACAGCGTCAATGTTTTTGATGCTGCAGCACAGGGAGCTTCGGAAGGGGCGATGTTCGCCCTGAATATAGGCGCTGCGTT